>Ga0209335_10000570_pt1 | contig 44596 bp, 39 predicted proteins | sample COG_09_FD_184753 | JGI IMG/M metagenome (GOLD analysis project Ga0209335, IMG submission 184753) | Pelagic Microbial community sample from North Sea - COGITO 998_met_09 (SPAdes) (version 2) | ecosystem: Environmental > Aquatic > Marine > Neritic zone/Coastal water | place: Helgoland, sampling...
AGTAGTGGTTTCTCCTGTGAATGCAATTTTCGCAATTCTTGGTGAGCTTGCCAAAGGTTTACCAGCCTCTAAGCCAAAACCGTTAACAATATTCAGCACACCCGGGGGAAGAATACTTCCAATAATTTCCATTAACACTAAAATAGATACCGGTGTTTGCTCAGCCGGCTTCATAACGACGCAGTTACCGGCTGCAAGGGCTGGTGCAAGTTTCCACGCGGCCATTAAAATTGGAAAATTCCATGGAATAATTTGACCCACGACACCCAAAGGCTCATGAAAATGATAGGCCATAGTTTGGTCATCAATTTCACCAATTGTACCTTCTTGAGCCCTTACAGCAGAGGCAAAATACCTAAAATGATCTATGGATAATGGAATGTCTGCGGCCATTGTTTCACGAATGGGTTTACCATTGTCAATCGTTTCCGCCAGCGCGATGGTCTCAAGATTTTGCTCCATAACATCGGCAATTTTTAATAGGAGATTGGCACGCTCGGTTGTACTCGTTTTACCCCAGGCATCTTTTGCCTCATGGGCAGCGTCTAATGCTAAATTAATATCTTTATCATTTGATCGGGCAACTTCGCAAAATGGTTTTCCTGATAGCGGTGTAATGTTTTCAAAATATTGTCCATCAACAGGTTTTACCCACTTACCATTAATATAATTATCGTATTTGTCTTTGTAGGGATTTTTGCTAATTCCCAAGTCTTTAAGTGTTGTGAAAGCCATTATTCCTCCGTAATTCGCATGCATTTATCAAAGTGATAACAATAATACTTATAGATAAACAAAGCAAGATGTTAGTAAAAATAGTATGATTAAGATATAAGTCTTATATATGATATATAAGACTTAAAATTTAATCAAGACTAAGTTATAGATAAAACCTTAGGGTATAATTCAGCTTTTCGGAAGGGTGGATGAGTGGTTTAAGTCGCACGCCTGGAAAGCGTGTTTAGGGTGAACTCCCTAACGCGGGTTCGAATCCCGCCCCTTCCGCCATTTAGCTGAATTATTCAAGAATGTTGCAGAAAGAACCATCAAGCTCAAAGTTATTGTCATCAATCTTTGTAGCCATAATTAATTTATTAAGCAAATTTTTATAATGATTAATAATGTCACTATCAGGATTTTCGAACAAAGGTTTTAATGTTTGATGTTTTATTAAGAGATTTTTTTTTAGTTTACCAGGAGCCTCAAACACTCTTACTTCGAGATCAGTATAAAATGTAGTCATCTTGGGATTATAAAAAGAACGTGGATATAGATAATAAATTAAGTTAGATTTCTCCCCAGCATTACATTTTTTTAATACATACTCATTTTCATTAGAATATAATTTAGCTGCTTCATCAAAAAGATTACCCGTATTATATCGAACAGCAATCAAGCCATTTATTTGAAATGAATCTGGATTTTGATAAAAATATGGTGATAGAAAAAATTGATAATTCGTTGTTGCAAAGCTTGTTTGTATAAATAAACTAAAAAATATTATGAAGTATTGAATTTTCATTAGGATAAGTTATGTTTAATTTAAAATTAATTTTATTGCTAATATTAATCCCTAGTATATGCCTTTCAGACATTACTGGAAAGGTCGTTAAAGTTTCAGATGGCGATACGATATGGGTATTGGATACTAAAAAAAAAGTGAAAGTAAGGTTACTGGGCATTGACGCCCCTGAAATAAAACAAGCCTTTGGTGAAGAGTCTAAGATGATATTAGCTAGACTGATTAAAAAACAAAATGTTATCGTAGTTGGAGATGGCAAAGATCTTTACGGCAGGCTAATTGGAAAAGTATTATTAAATGATCGTGATATTAATTTGGAAATGATTAAAGCGGGTGCTGCGTGGCACTACAAAAAATATCAAGCAGACCAGTTAGAGGCGGATCGCATTCTATATAGCCACCATGAGCAGCTGGCTCAAAAAAACAAAAGAGGCTTATGGAAAGAGGATGACCCATTAGCTCCTTGGCAATGGCGAGCAAAAAGACAACATTGAACGTTATTAAAGTTATATACTCATAGATATTATGAAAAAATTATTTTATACATTTCTTTTATTTCCTTTCACAGTGTTTGGGGCTTGTATGGATTTCTATGACCATCAAATGACAACGTTGCAAGGAGAATCCTTCAACTTTTGTGAGCATCAAGATAAACCTATTATTTTTGTTAATACCGCCAGCAAGTGTGGCTTTACGTCACAATTCGAGGGCTTAGAAGCGCTCTACAGCAAACATAAAAATAACCTTCTGATTGTTGGCTTCCCCTCCAATGATTTTAACCAAGAGCTATCAACGGATAAGGAAATTCAAGATTTTTGTAAATTAACTTATGCAGTCGAATTTCCAATGATGAGTAAATCAAGCGTGATAGGTAAAAAAGCTAACCCCATTTATCAAGAGCTTTACGCAAGAACGAAAGAGGCGCCAATGTGGAATTTTTATAAGTACGTTGTTTCCCCAGGCGCAAAAAAAATTGATGTCTTACCGAGCACCGTTTCACCAGAATCAAAAGAATTTAAAAAACTTGTAGATCCTTATTTAAAAAACTAGTTTTTCATATGCTGAATAATTATAGTGGAGAGCTCCTCAACGGAGCGTGAAGTCGAATCCGCCATAGGAATACCAATTTTCTTCATCAATGTTTCGGCTTTCAATATCTCTTCACGACAATTTGCCATAGACGCATAATGACTATCCGGTCTTCTTTCACTTCGCAGCGAGTGAAGTCTTTCTGGCTTAATAGTGAGGCCAAAAATTTTATCGAGGTACCCGTCTAAAATTGGGGGGAGAGTGCCACGCTCAAAATCCTCAGGAATTAATGGATAATTCGCTGTTTTAATACCAAATTGCATCGCCAAATAGATACTGGTTGGTGTTTTACCACTTCTTGAAACGCCAATAAGAATTACTTGTGCTTGATTTAAGCCAGTGTGTGTCATGCCATCATCATGGCCTAGAGCAAAATTAATAGCCTCCATGCGGCTGCCATAATTTGCCCCTTGAATACTATGAGATACCCCTGGACGGGTAAGTGCCTCTTCATCTAATTCTCTTGCCAATGGGTGAATAAAGACATCAAATAAATCGATGTAGTATGCATCGACTTGCTTGAGATCTGAACTTAGACTCGGGTCACCAATAGTCATAATAACAATAGGCTTTAAGCCGTCTTTGAGTTTAGCGTTTACAATTCTTTTTTGTGCATCGTCAATTTTATTGGCAGAGTCAGTAAAAGGAATTCGAATTTGTTCAAACTCAGTTTCAGGGAAATGGGATAGCAAACCACCCAATGAACCGGCAGTAATACCCGTTCCATCAGATATAAAAAAGGCTGTCCGTTTTTTTTTGTTTGCCATTTATTTTTTTGTGAGATTTTTCCAAGTACTGATAACTGTATCAGGATTTAAGGACAGTGAGGTAATGCCTTGCTTGACTAACCAATTTGCAAAATCCGGGTGATCCGAAGGGCCTTGCCCGCATATACCAATATATTTTTTAGATTTTTTAGCCGACAGGATAGCCATTTCTATAAGCTTGGTCACGGCAGGATTACGCTCATCAAATCCATCAGCGAGAATACCAGAATCACGATCCATACCTAAAGTAAGCTGGGTAAGATCATTTGACCCAATTGAGAATCCATCAAAATGTTGCATAAATTCATCAGCAATAATTGCATTCGAAGGCACTTCGCACATCATAATAATTTTAAGCTCATTTTCACCCCGCTTTAAACCCAATTGACACATGAGCTGGATTACATTGGTTGCTTCTGAGACTGTGCGAACAAAAGGAATCATAAGTTGAACATTAGTTAAACCCATCACGTTTCTAACCTTTTTCATAGCTTCACATTCGAGTGCAAAGCATTCTTGAAACTCCTCCGAAATGTAACGGGCTGCACCCCTAAAACCAATCATTGGATTTTCTTCGTCTGGTTCGTAAATATCACCTGCAATTAATTTTTTATATTCATTTGATTTAAAATCAGACAAACGAACGATAACAGGGTTTGGGTAGAATGCTGCGGCAATCGTTGCCACACCCTCAGCTATCTTTTCAACATAGAAATCTTTTGGATTCTTGTAACCACGCGCACGGTAATTAATGGCTTTTTGAATATCAGCAGGCATGGCTTGATAATTAATAATTGCTTTAGGGTGAATACCAATCATGTTATTAATAACAAATTCAAGCCTTGCTAAACCGACCCCATGATTCGGTATTTGAGCAAAGGTAAATGCCATATCAGGATTACCTACATTCATCATGATTTTAACCGGTGGTTCGCATAGCTCTCCATTGTTTTCAGTCGTAACCTCATAGTTGAGCTCACCCTGATAAACAATACCTGTTTCACCCTCAGAGCAGGCAACTGTGACAAGGTCACCGTCATTGAGAAGTTCGGTCGCATTTACGCTACCAACAATGGCAGGAATACCAAGTTCTCTGGCAATAATCGCCGCATGACAAGTTCTTCCACCACGATTTGTTACCAGCGCGGATGCCCTTTTCATTACCGGTTCCCAGTTTGGATCTGTCATGTCAGCGACAAGAATATCGCCAGGTTGCACGGTATGCATCTCTGAGGGATCGCTAACAACCCTTACAGGACCGACACCGATTTTTTGTGTTACTGCACGCCCGGCTACAATCGCTTTACCTGTTTCTAGAAGTTTATAGGTATCAGTACCACTTTGCGCCTGTGATTTCACTGTCTCGGGTCTGGCTTGTAGAATATACATCTTCCCATCAAGACCATTTTTACCCCATTCAATATCCATAGGACATTGGTAATGTGATTCAATGGTGTCTGCATACCTAGCTAATTCAAGTATATCTTCATCAGAAATACAGTATTGATTTGCCTCTGACTCAGCAACATCGATAGTTTTGGTACTTAAGCCGGCTTTTGTATCATCACTGAAAATCATTTTAATTTTTTTTGAGCCAATCGACTTTCTAACTATGGCAGGCTTGCCCTGACGAAGTAAGGGTTTATGCACATAAAACTCATCTGGGTTAACCGCGCCCTGAACCACTGTTTCTCCAAGGCCATATGAGGCAGTTATAAAAACAACATCTCGAAAACCGGATTCTGTATCTATCGTAAACATTACACCTGAGCAACCTTGATCACTGCGAACCATTTGCTGCACACCAGCTGAGATTGCAACATCAGCATGAATAAATCCTTTATGGACACGATACGAGATTGCTCGGTCATTGTAGAGGGAGGCAAACACCTCTTTAACTGCGTGCTTTATGTTTTCAATACCTTCAATATTAAGAAAGCTTTCTTGTTGGCCAGCAAATGAGGCATCAGGAAGGTCTTCTGCAGTTGCAGATGAGCGCACCGCAAAGGTAGTTCCTTTAGCAGAGTTTTTTGTTAAGAGTTTATAATTTTCAATGATTGCTTGATCAAGATCGGCTGGAAAGGGCGTCTCAATAATCCACTTCCTAATTGTTTTACCAACTTTTGCTAGCTTGTTAACATCGTTAACATCTAAATTCTCTAGCTCCACCTCAATTCGTTTGCCCAAATCGTTATGACCAAGAAATTCATTAAATGCGTACGCTGTCGTTGCAAAACCTGTTGGTACACGCACACCCTTTGCATGCAATTGGGAAATCATCTCACCTAAGGAAGCATTTTTTCCACCAACCTTACCCACATCTGTATTTCTTAAATTTTCAAAAGGTATTACATGTTTAGGCATTCATCATCCTTCAACTGGAATTAACTACTAATAGAAATCAAGAATCGTAATTCTGCCAAATATGTCAGTGCTTGTCATTAATTATAGAAAATTAAAATACCCTATGCAGCGAAAATTAGACATCTAAATAAATTAGCAGAATAATTGCAGAGAATTCATGAATATTGGTAGAATGTACGTTCTTTTCCAGTTAACAATAGATTTTACGGAGACATAGACTCATGGCATCATTATTAGAACAACTTAAAGAAATGACAACAATTGTGGCGGACACTGGTGAAGTTGCTGCAATCCAGACGCTTAAACCAGTAGACGCAACAACCAATCCTTCACTGTTGCTTAAGGCTAGTCAATTACCCCAATGCGAATCTATGATTGAAGATGCAATTGGTTATGCAAAATCTCAAGGGGGCTCAAAAGAAGAGCAGATTGCTCATGCTGCTGATAAGCTTGCGGTGAATGTTGGCTTGGAAATTTTAAATCATATTCCCGGACGAATATCTACTGAAGTGGACGCCAGCTTGTCTTTTAATATTGATGCGATGGTCACAAAAGCTAGAAAGATAATTAAGCTCTACAATGATGCTGGGGTTACCAATGATCGGGTATTGATTAAACTTGCATCAACATGGGAGGGTATTAAAGCTGGTGAAATTCTAGAAAAGGAAGGCATTAACTGTAACTTAACATTGCTATTTAGTTTCGCTCAAGCAAGGGCTTGTGCTGAGGCGGGCGTGTTTTTAATTTCACCCTTTGTTGGTCGTATTCTAGATTGGTATAAAGCAAAAAATAACCAAGATTATCAAGGTGCTGAGGATCCTGGTGTCATTTCTGTAACTAACATTTACAATTGGTATAAGGAGCATGGCTTCAAGACGGTTGTTATGGGAGCTTCCTTTAGAAATATTAGCGAAATAACAGAACTTGCTGGCTGTGATCGTCTAACAATTGCACCAGCATTACTGACCGAATTAGAAAATACCCAAGGCGATTTACCAATCAAATTGGTTGATAATGGGGCAAAAACAGATAAGCCAGCAAAATTAACAGAATCACAATTCAGATTTGATCATAATGAAGATGCAATGGCGACAGAAAAGTTAGCTGAAGGTATCCGAAATTTCGTTATTGATCAAAACAAATTAGAAAAAGCACTAGCAGAAAAACTCTAATTTGAAGTAGGGCAGAATCATTGACAAGCATTGCTTCTGCCTATATTATCGTCGATCTGTGTAAGTTAAAGTGAATTGTTCGCTTCAATCAATACGTAGATTTTTTTTAAAGTATTATATATGGGAGATTAAACCATGGCATTAACACAAATGGCATTAGATTCATTAGATTTTGATGCAACCGTTGCACTCGCTGAAACAGTTGCACCACACGTTGATATTCTTGAAATTGGAACACCATGCATTAAGCATAACGGTATCAAGCTTCTCGAGACACTTCGTGCAAAATTTCCAAACAACCTTATCTTAGTTGACCTTAAAACTATGGATGCTGGTGAGTATGAGGCTGAGCCTTTTTACAAAGCTGGCGCAGATATCTGTACAGTTCTTGGTGCTTCAGGCATTGCTACCATCAAGGGCGTTATTGCTGCTGCTAAGAAATATGGTAAAGAAGTGCAAGTTGATATGATTAACGTTGCAGACAAAGAAGCACTTGCAAAAGAATGCGTTGCTGCTGGCGCTCAGATCATTGGTGTTCACACTGGTCTTGATGCTCAAGCTGCTGGCCATACTCCTTTTGCAGACTTAGCTGCTATTGCTGCATTAAATACAGGCGCTAAAATTTCTGTTGCTGGTGGCGTAAAAGCTAACACAACACAGCAAGTTAAAGATGCTGGTGCTGCAATTATTGTTGCTGGTGCTGCAATTTACGGTGCTGCTGATCCAGCTGCTGCGGCTGCTGAAATTACAGCGATCGCTCACTAAGTTTCATTTTAGTGAAATTATTAGAAACCCGGCATTTATGTCGGGTTTTTTTTTGATATGATTTAGTTTTATAGGGAAAAATTATGGATACACAAAAATTAATCATGGATAAAATTTCTGATGTCCTCGCGGCAACAGATAAATCTCAGGCGCAAAAATTAAAAGATTTAGTAGATGGTGCTGGTCGGATATTTGTTGCTGGTGCAGGTCGCTCTGGACTGGTGTCAAGATTCTTTGCAATGAGACTTGTTCATAGTGGTTATCAAGTGAATATGGTTGGTGAGATAGTGACACCCGCAATTAAGTCGGGCGATTTATTTTTAGTCATCTCGGGTTCAGGCGGGACAAAAACATTACTGCCTACCCTGGAAACAGCAAAATCTAAGGGGGCAAAAATTGCTGTAATTTCGATGAAATCATCTTCAGCTATGGCTGATTTAGCAGATTTGACGGTTCAGATTGGGAATGACGAGGTTTTTGCATTAACCAAAGGTATGCCCATGGGTACTTCGTTTGAGCTATCAACTCTTATCTACTTAGAGTCCGTGATAGGCGAAATTATCTTTGATAAGGATTTAACAGAAGAGGGCATGCGCGCGATACATGCTAACCTAGAGTAATAATTCATTTTGTTTATAAAGAAAGCACTTTAGGGTGCTTTTTTTATTTTCTTTTTAAAAAAAACATATAATAAATTAATGTTACAAATTAATATTCCATACCATCCGAACTCTACGTTCTATTATGAAAAAGTAAGGCATTTTGATTGGCCATTATTTATTGACAGTTGTTTTCAGGCCTCTCTACCTCAAAATCCTTTGGTTAGATACGATATTATTGCAGCCCAACCATTTAAAAAAATCATTGAGCAAGATGGCGGTGCAAATTTATATAACAATGATGAAGTCACTTTTATTGCAACCGATCCAGTTAAGCTATTAAAAAAAGAAATGGCCAGCTTTAAGGTTGTTGATTCAGAATTACCTTTTACTGGTGGGGCAATTGGTTATGTATCTTATGAAAGAAATACTATTTCAAAGAAAAAAAATTTAATTCCTAAATTTATGTTTGGTATTTACGATTGGGCTATTGTTGTGGATCATTTTTTATCGAAGGCATTTTTAATATCCTCAGAAAATGACGTAAATACCAAGCTTCTTTGGCAAGATTTACTCAAGTCTTTAAATGAAAATAATCAGACATATGATCAAGAGTTTTTTTTGTGTAAAGGAAATCTGTTCAAAGAGGATCATTACAAAGATTACATAAAAAATTTTGCTAATGTTAAAAATTACTTGATCAATGGTGATTGTTATCAAGTCAATTTATCTTTAAAGTGGCAGGTTGAAACAGAGGGGGATAGCTGGAATTTGTATAAAAAATTTCGTTCTATTAACCAGTCTCCATTTATGGCTTTTATGGCCTATGATGATTTTGAGATCTTATCCGGCTCACCTGAACGATTTATTACCTGCAAAAATAGTCATGTAACAACACGACCGATTAAGGGCACAAAACCACGAGGCAATAGTATTGCAGAAGACAAAAAAAATAAAGATATTTTAATCAATAGCCAGAAAGATCAGTCTGAAAATTTAATGATTGTTGATTTGTTAAGAAATGATCTGGGGATTAATTGTGAGACTGGCAGTATATTAGTGGATGAATTATTTAAGCTAGAAATTTATCCAAATGTATATCACTTAGTTAGCACCATATCTGGAAAATTAAAACAAGGATCTACCAATTTTGATCTATTTTTTGATGCCTTTCCAGGTGGCTCTATTACAGGCGCACCCAAGAAAAGAGCCATGCAAATAATCGATGAGCTAGAAGCGCATGCACGAGACTTTTATTGTGGCAGCATTGCCATCTTTAGTTTCAATAATAATTTTGATAGTAATATTGGTATTCGAAGTATGCTTCACAAGGAGAATATGCTCCATGTATACTCTGGTGGAGGATTAACCATTGCCTCTGATGTTGATGATGAGTTTAAAGAAATTCAAGATAAACTAGGCAATATTCAGAAGACCATAGAGTTTTTTAGAGGATAATTATGTTACTTGATAGCGATACGTTGAAACATGAGCTTGAGCTACTAGATGGTTGGAAAATCGATGACAATTCAATATCTCGAGTAATTCCGATGCATAATTGGAAGGGTGTTTTAATGCTTGCAAATGCTATTGCACACCTTGCTGAACAAGCCTGGCATCATCCTGATTTAATGCTAACTTTTTCTTCAATAACAATAAAATTAACAACGCATGACGAAGGGGGTATTACCGATAGAGATATTATCCTAGCAAAAAAAATTGACGCATTGGTGAATTGGGATCCTAAAGCCGAAAATAAATTTATGGGGACACCTCATGATGATGAATTTAAGTATATTAAGAAAGATAACTCCTAGCTAAAACTCTTTTTTTGTAAAACTGCCAAAGTTGAGAAGTATTGTGGGTAGTATTAGTAAATTTAAAATGGTTGACGTAAATAGACCTCCGATAATTATTGTTGCCATGGGGCCTTCAATTTCTTTTCCAGGCTGACCTGAGCCCAGAGCAATAGGTGTTAGTGCTAAACCAGCAACTAAAGCTGTCATGAGTATTGACGGTAACCTTTCTTTTGCACCCTGAATGCAAGTTTCAAGATTCCATAAGTGGCCTTCATTTTCAATTAAATGTTGATAATGTGAAATCAGCATAATTGAATTTCTCAGCGTGATACCAAAAAGTGTAACAAACCCAACTAACGACCCGATTGAAACCCATCCACCGTAAAACAGAGCGGCTATCACTCCACCAATTAAAGCAAATGGTAAGTTGAGCACCGTAAGACTTAGATTACGTAGCGAACCAAAAGCGATGTAGAGCATCAGAAGAACCGCACTGCCTGCTAACATCGAATGTGTAATTAACTCTTCTCGGGATTTAGCATTTTCTTGAGCAGAGCCAGTGAGTTCAAAATATACCCCATCATTCAAGTCTAATTCATTTATTTTTTCTTTTAGTTCTTCAATAAAATCATCAATATCACGTTTATCTATGTTTGCAGTAATGGTTTGAACCCGCTTTCCATCCTGATGTAAAATTTTTGAACGACCATTTTGCTGAGAAATATCAGCGACTTGATCAAGGGAAAATATTTTATTATTAGCGCCGCGCACAGGAAGTTTTTTAATATCAGAAATGTCATCTTTGTAGGAATAATCAAGAGTTAACACCACTGGAATTTTAGTAACCCCATCATAAACCACAGCACCCGGATAACCCTCATAGGCGGCTCGAATAGTATTTAATACTTCACTTTTGCTAATACCGAGCCGAGAAATTTTAGCTTGGTTTAAGCTGATTTTTACTTCAGGTGTACCTGGTGGCGATTGCAGGGTGATGTCTTTAGATCCCTGAATATTTTCTAACAAATAAGCAATCTTTTGTGCGTCTTGGTCAATAGCGTCCAAACTATTGCCAAACAAGTTGATAACAACGGCTGCATTATATCCAGATATGGTTTCTTCTATTCTTTCCGTTAAAAAAGTATTGATAGCAAAATTAACCCCAACAAACCCATTCATTTCAGTATCTTTACCATGTAAAATATTGTTTATTTCACCCAATATACGATCTTGACTAGGCCCATCTAATGGATCTAGTTCAATTTCAAACTCACTGTAATGCGTTCCAAATGTATCGGCACCCATTGGTGATCTGCCCACCCATTGAGCAACTGACTTTATCCCATCGATCTGCCTTAGTTGATTTGTTACTAAATTACCAATTCGAATAGATTCTTTTTCTGAGGTTCCAGGATAGGCCGTCATGTGCATAATAAAGTGACCTTCGTGCAGTGGGGGAATAAATTGTGTTTTAAGAAAGGGAATGAAGGCCAGCCCAACACTGATTAAAAATAATGAGATAAACACAATAAGCTTTGATTGGCTTTCAATCTTTCTTAGAATTTTTTCGTAATTTCTTTTGATAACGCTAATTACTGGGGAATCTTGACTTTCAATATTTGAGTAACCCAGCATTAAGTAACATAAAGCAGGCGTCACCGTTAATGCGACAAATAAAGAGGCAATAATTGATGAAATGTAAGCTATGCCTAGAGGCCCAAATAATTTACCCGCAACCCCCGAAAGGGAAAGTAGGGGCAGGAAGACAAGTACTATTATGATTGTTGCGAATACAACCGATTTCCTCACTTCCATGGATGAGCTGAAAACTACTTGGTGGATAGGCAGGGGCTTTGCTTTTGTTTTATTTTGCCGTAAACGGCGGAATATATTTTCAACATCAATAATGGCATCATCAACAACCTCCCCAAGTGCGATAGCAAGCCCACTAAGTACCATGACATTCAAACCCATATTAAAGTAGCTCATGACACATATTGCAGATAATAAGGAAATAGGGATGGCAATTGCAGAAATAAATGCAGTTTTAATGTTAAAAAGAAAAAAATATAAGATTGAGATAACCATTGTGGCGCCCACAATAATGTCAAATCTTAAGCCTTTGATTGATGCGTCGATAAAATTTGCAGGTTTAAATAAGTCAGGATAAAGTTGAATAGATTCTTTATCCAGCAAGGGTTTTAAGCTTCCAAGTGCAGCCTCTAAATCAGAAGTTAATTTATAGGTATTTGAGCCTAATTGACCTTGCACTGATAGGTAAACACCGACTTCTTCATTGATTGAGACTGCGCTGATTGAAGGCGCAGCCCCATAAATTACATTTGCTATTTGATCAACAAAAATTATTTGATTTGAACCATTAATAATAGGAGTTTTTTTAAAATCCTCAACATTTTTTGATTGGCCGTCTGTATTTATAATAATTCGCTGATTGTTATTCTCAATGAAGCCGCCCCCAATTAAGCCAGTTGATTTTTTTACTGCATCTATTACCTGGTTGATTGAAATATCATGTTTGACTAATTTATTAGGATCAATTTGAATTTGAATTTGTTCAACTGAGCCTCCAAATCGATTCACATCCGCAACGCCTTGCACAGACATGAGATGCGGAATGATGACTTTTTCAGCGAAGTTTCGAAGCTCAATACCATTTTTATTGTCTGATACGATACCAATACCTAATACTGTAGAGGCGGATGACGTGAGCGGAGTAATGGTTGGGATGACGCCCTCCGGCATTGATGTTGTTAATGTTGACAATTTTTCAGCAATGGATTGTCGGTTCATGTAGATATCGGTATCCTCTTCAAAGATAATGGTGACCACCGATAGCCCTGGTATGGACTGCGATCTTATTTGTTTTATACCAATCGTCCCACCAATGACTTGCTCAATAGGTTTAGAAACTAACGTTTCCACTAAATCGGCTGAAAAACCAGGGGATTCGGTTTGAATGACGACTTGTGTGGGAGAGAATTCAGGGAACACATTTAATGGACTTAAGCGTATTTGATATATTCCATAAGCAATAATTAATAATGCTAGCCCAACTATTACACCTGGATATCGAATAGAAAAGCGAATTAAAGCAGCCATCATGAAGCCTTAATCCTCATTTTCATTTTTAATTTGATATTTAAATTCTTCTGATAATAATAATTGTGCGCCGTCAGTTACCAAAAAATCATTTTCTAAAAGATCTTCTTGGTTAATAAGCCAACCATTTTCTGTTTCGTGAGGGTTTTGGAGTGGCTTCCTTAAGAATTTAGGAACGTTAGGGTCTCGAATGTATACCCAAGATTTACCATGACTCCAAACCACAGCTTCTTTTGGAATAAAGAGATAATTGGTATTAGCTTGTTCGCTAGACAGTTTTACCATCAGTTTTGAGCCCGATGGGACTAAAATATTTTCAACCAGATAATAAAAACTTTCTCCCTGGATGGATCGATTTAGTTTCGGTGAGGGCCCTATCAGGGATCCTTGATAATTCGTTTGATCATTGGTATTGAAAAGCGAAATACTGTTAGGAAGTTTTTGATCAAACTTCTTTCGATCGATTGTTACATGAGCTAATGAGCATTGATTCATTATTAAACAATTTTTTCTGTTTTCGTTAGTGATTAATTTTACGAAATATTCTCCCCAGTTATAGCGCACTGAATTTTTGATTGATTGCAATTCACTCTCAGTGATACTGTATTCATTATTCAGATTATTGACTAAAATTTCCTGCTCATGGACCACTTTATCTGCAATGTTTTTATTATCATTATTTAGTTTTATAAATTTTTCTAGATGCTCTCTTTCCTCTTTAATTTGCGCACTTAATTTATTTAATAAAAAATAATTTTTTTTAATTAACTTACTTGCCTCAATTAGTTCGTTGGTATCAAGTATTTCACCATGTGAAGATATCTCTTTTTCAAAACTCGTTGCAGTAATGGGCTGGGTTTGTATACGACTATTTTTTTCAACTGCTTCAGAGAGGACCACATAGGTTAAGCCACTTTCATTCAATGTGTAATCAACGATGACCTCGTCTTCGAGCTCTTCCTCATTAAACAACTCATCTTTAGAAACAAGAATAAGCAACCAAATAAGCACAAGAATCAGGAGTGACTGAGTAATTATTATTAAAAAAGATTTATTGTTCATAGAAATCAGTTGCGTAATTAAAGATATTGATTTGAAAAATAGCCTCAGCCTCAAGTCCAAGATCAATTAAATTATATATGGCATCATGCAGTTGTCGGTCAAATTTTGATAAATTTATTAACTCTCTTTCAAGCGCCAATCGATCCAATAAACCCTCATTAAACCTCTTCATAAGTTGATCACTTAAATCATTTTTTTTTGAATTTATTTTTCGCGCATGAACCAATTGATCCTTGAGATTTGAAAAATTATTCTTTAGTAATTCAATATCATTATTTAGTTGAAATTGATAATTAATTATTTTTGCAGCCTCTATGTCTCTAATTTTTTCTGCTCTGGAGATGAACACTTCATTTCTGTTACTTGAGGTGAGCAAAGAATCGATGCCTAATTGCCATACATTGTTGCCGAACTCATAAGCATACGCAGGTGAGAATGTAAAATCAGGATATTGTTTCGCATATTCATATTTTAGTTCTGCTTCTCTAATCGCGTATGCTGCGAGCATACTTCTTAGGTTAATGTTATGAATAAGTGCATTAGTTTTTATAACATTAATCTTATTTTGATCAAGAAAATTTACTGTAACTTTTTCCAATGATTGTTCTAAATCTAAATGATTCATTGGTAATAAGTTAAACTTCTCGGTCGACATACCAACTAACGTTGCAATTTCTTTATTAAGTGCTTGTTGTTGAAATTGATAATTCGATAAATTTTTATAGACATCATTAAGTTCAAGCGCAAGCAGGTCATAATCAACCCGTGAAGCAATACCCAAATTTACTCTATTAAAAAGCATATCGAGTATTGATTTTTTTAATTTTACTTCTGCTTTGAAGTTATTTATCAGGTTTTGGTTTTTAGCGAATTTAAAAATCTTTCTAATTAATTCGTTTTTTAGTTTCCAGTTGATTGATTCATAATTTAATAGAGCAAGTTGAGTCTTATTGAAAGCAATTTCATGCCGTATGATTCGTTTATTTGCTGTCTCAAAAGTAAATGAAAAGCCAGCACCAAACAGATTTTTTGAAATTTCCTCATTACTATCCCCTTGGCCTATAGCGATACCTATTGAATTTGGTGGGTTTAATAAGGCAATTTTTTCATCAATCTGGATCGTTTCCCATTCTTTTTTAGCAATTTTAAAATCATGGTTAAAAAATTCTTGAGCAAGCAGCAACTCTTGAAGCCCCCATGATTTAAATGGAAGTGAATTTGTTGCATAGTTTTTGTTTTGAAGGAATACAAGAAACTCCTCGTCATCATAATTAGCTGACGTTATTTTTTGGTTTATTTGTTCAATCTCAACTTTTGATTCCTCATAAGGCAAGTAACTGCATGAAGTAATTAGCAGTGAAAGCGTAATCATTGGATAGATTAAAAATGAAAAAAAAGGTGGAATAATTAACTTCAAAGTTGTTTACTGGTTTATTTATTAATTTGCTTTAATTGTAAAGCAAACCGCTTGTTTTATAACAAAAAATAGTTGGAATTATTCCTTTTCCTAATAGACTAAGCTGTTATAATACGCGATTATTAATTTTAAGGATTTCGCGAGAGTGGCGGAATTGGTAGACGCACTGGATTTAGGTTCCAGCGCCGCAAGGCGTGAGAGTTCGAGTCTCTCTTCTCGCACCAATATTTTAGGAAATTTGTATGGTACAAGCAGTTGAAAAAATAAGTGATATTGAAAGACGGGTCAAGGTGACGGTACCTATTGCACCTTTGCAAAATGAGATCACTGACAGATTTAAACAAATCATGAAGACAGCGAGGGTTCAAGGTTTTAGGCCAGGTAAAGTACCTTTAAATGTTGTGGAACGTCAATATGGCGGTGATGTTAAATCTGAAATCTATGCAAAGGCTATTGAGCAAAAATTTGGTGAATTTATCCAGGCCAACAACTTACGTGTCGCCGGAATGCCAGACATCCAGCACGAACCACTCGAGAAGGTTACCAAAGATTTTGAATTTACAGCAACCTTTGAAGTTTTTCCTGAATTCAAACTCGAGGATGTGAAAAAGTTAAAATTAGCTAAGCCTGACGTTACCATCACGAAACAGAATATTGAAAAAACAATTGAAGTGATCAGAAAGCAAAGGGCAACATTCAAAATTGTTGATAGGGCAGCTAAATTAGATGACAAAGTTAATGTACAACTACAATCTTATATAGATGGAAAAATTGCTGAATCTACAGGTAAAGAGCCATTTGAAATTATCTTAGGTGACGCAACCAGAATTAAAACTTTTGATGAGCAAATTTGTGGTTTAAAAAAAGATGATGGCAAAGAGTTTGAGCTCAAATACCCCAAAGACTACGAAACTGAACAATTGGCTGATAAGACAGTGAAATATGTTGTTAAAGTACTTGACGTTTTTGAGTCGGAGTTGCCAAAAATTGATGCGGAATTTGCTAAGTCATTAGGTGTCGAAAGCGGCGATGTAAAACAGCTTAATGATGAAATTAATAAGTCATTATCAGAAGAAATTGAGCGTCGTATTAAACAAAACCTTAAAGAACAAATTTTTAAAGGCTTACTTGACGCCCACAAATTTGATCTGCCTAAATCGCTAATTAATGCTGAAATTAATCGTCTAGCACAACTAACCTATCAGAATATGAAGCAAAATGGTGCGGAGGATAAAGATATTAAATTAAACCCAGCCATGTTTGAAGATCGGGCTAAACAGATGAGCAAAACCCGCATTATTATTTCGAAAATTGTTGAGCAAAACAAACTCGAAGCTTCTGCTGATCAAATTAAAGGCAAAGTTGAAGAATTCGCTTCAAACTATGATGATGTTGATCAAGCAGTAAAATGGTTTTATGAGGATCAAAAGAGACTAGAGGAACCGCGCGCATTGGCGACTGAAGACAATGTAGTCGATTGGGTTCTAAAGTCATGTAAGCTAGAATCAAAAAAAGTTAGCTTTGATGATGCACTCGCAGGGAAATTTTAATGAAAAAAAACCATCTCGACTCTATTAGCCACTTTTCGCCGAATAACCTTGGCTATGTGCCAATGGTTATTGAGCAAAGTGGTCGTGGCGAGCGAGCCTACGATATCTATTCCCGACTTCTCAAAGAGCGTGTAATCTTTCTTGTAGGGCCTATAGACGATATGACTGCCAATGTGGTTGTCGCGCAAATGCTGTTCTTAGAAGCGGAGAATCCTGATAAGGATATATCTTTGTATATCAATTCCCCAGGCGGCTCAGTAACTGCTGGAATGGCTATTTATGACACGATGCAATTTATTAAACCAGATGTAAGCACACTGTGTATTGGTCAAGCTGCAAGTATGGGCGCCTTATTGCTGACTGCTGGAGCAAAAAAGAAGCGCTTTTGTCTGCCCAATTCACGCGTCATGATTCACCAGCCATTAGGGGGTTTTCAAGGTCAGGCGTCTGATATAGAGATTCATGCAAAAGAGATTTTGTTCCTTAAAGAAAAATTAAATGCAATTCTTTCTAAACATACAGGTCAACCACTAGATAAGATTTCGATCGATACTGATCGTGATAATTTTATGAGTGCTGAAAATGCCGTTGACTACGGTATGGTTGACGAGGTTATCGCTAACCGCTAATTTGTTTAACAAAACGAGTTGATATGGCTGATAAAGATAAAGAGAAATCACTTTTCTGTTCCTTTTGCGGAAAGAATCAAACCGAAGTAAAGAAATTAATTGCAGGCCCTTCTGTTTTTATTTGTAATGAATGTGTCGACTTATGCAATGACATTATCATTGAAGAATCAAAACAACATCAGGTTGAAACCGATAAAACAGATTTTGATCTCCTCACCCCACAACAATTATTCGATAAATTAGGTGAATATGTGATCGGTCAAAGTGAGGCAAAAAAAAGTTTAGCGGTAGCAGTCTATAACCACTATAAACGTCTTAAAGAATCTGATCTGGATGGTTCTCTCAATGAGGTCAAAATTGCTAAGAGCAATATTTTATTCATTGGCCCCACAGGATCAGGTAAAACTTTGCTAGCACAAACGCTTGCTGACCTTCTTCAGGTACCCTTTGTTATTGCCGATGCAACGACCTTAACCGAAGCCGGCTATGTCGGTGAAGATGTTGAGAATATCATGCAAAAGTTATTGCAAAAATGTGATTATGATATTGAAAAGGCGCAAAAAGGTATCGTTTACATAGATGAGGTTGATAAGATTTCAAGAAAATCAGACAACCCTTCAATTACCAGAGACGTTTCAGGTGAGGGTGTTCAGCAAGCTTTATTAAAATTAATTGAAGGAACAACGGCATCCGTACCACCTCAAGGTGGTCGTAAGCATCCAAACCAGGAGTTTGTTCAAATTGATACTACCAATATCCTCTTTATTTGTGGTGGAGCTTTTGATGGCTTGGAAAAAATTATTCAACAAAGAACAGAAAAAAATAGCATTGGTTTTGGAGCAGAGGTTTTTAATAAAAATGATGTGAAAAACTATACTAATTTAGTGCGCATGGTTGAACCTGAGGATTTAATTAAATTTGGCTTAATACCAGAATTTATAGGTCGATTACCAGTGATTACCACCCTTGATTCTTTAGATAAAGATGCCTTAATGGAGATTTTACTCAAACCAAAAAATGCATTAACGAAACAATTTAAAAAACTGTTTCTTATGGAAAATGTAGATTTAGAATTTAGAGACGACGCATTAAATGCTATTGCCGAGAAGGCATTAGAGAGAAAATCTGGCGCACGAGGACTACGATCTATTATTGAAGTTGCCCTAAAGCAAATAATGTTCGATATCCCTAGTGTTTCTAATCTTGAAAAAGTGGTCATTGACAAAAATGTTATCTTAAAAAAACAAGAGCCTTACATGATTTTCTCTGAATCAAAAAAAGAGCAGTCCAAACAAAATTAACCTTGTAATTTTATACATCGACCTCATAATGTAATTGAGTAAAACTAATTAAAAAAATAATGAAAAAAATAATCACACAAATATTACCGATGCTTCCTTTGCGAGATGTCGTGGTATATCCCCATTTAGTTATTCCTTTATTCGTTGGAAGAGATAAGTCAATTGCTGCAATTGAAAAAGCAAACAATGGCGATAAGAAAATATTCTTAGTTGCGCAAAAGTCAGCTGATAAAGATGAGCCCGATGCATCGGATCTATACCATACGGGAACGATAGCAACCATTTTACAGATGCTTAAGTTACCTGATGGCACGGTTAAAGTCCTTGTCGAGGGGGTTGATAGAGCTAATATTGAGAAGCTACATGTTGAGGGTGAGTTTTGGACATCTGAAATAACCGTAATTGAATCGCAAGAAAAAAAAGATAAAAAAACCTTAGCATTTATGCGGTCTATTTTTTCTCAGTTCGACCAATACGTAAAATTAAATAAAAAAATTCCACCTGAGATACTTACCTCGCTTACAGGTATAACTGAGCCTGGAAGAATGGCAGATTCCATTGCTGCAAATTTGACTTTGAAGATTGATAAAAAGCAACAAATTCTTGAAACATTTGATGTTAAACAGCGTTTGGAAATACTGTTGAATATCCTTGAATCAGAAATAGACATTCTACAGGTTGAAAAGCGTATTCGTGGCAGAGTAAAGCGTCAGATGGAAAAATCACAAAGGGAATATTATTTAAATGAGCAAGTTAAGGCGATCCAAAAAGAATTAGGGGAGCAAGATGAAAATGCCGATATTGAGGAGCTTGAGAAAAAAATTAGAGAACACTCAATGTCAAAGGAAGCAGAAGAGAAATGCTTATCCGAACTACGAAAATTAAAAATGATGTCACCCATGTCGGCTGAAGCTTCTGTCGTGCGAACTTACATTGAAACTATTTTAAACCTCCCATGGAACAAGAAAACAGACATTAATCAAAATCTAAATAATGCTGAGATAAGTCTTGATGCAGATCATTTTGGTTTAGATAAGGTGAAAGAAAGAATAGTTGAATATTTAGCTGTTCAAAATAGGGTGGGTAAGTTAAAAGCCCCTATCTTATGTCTTGTGGGACCTCCTGGAGTTGGAAAAACATCACTTGGGCAAAGTATTGCGAAAGCAGTTAATCGTAAATTTGTACGCATGGCTTTAGGTGGAGTAAGGGATGAGGCCGAGATAAGAGGCCATAGACGGACGTACATTGGTTCAATGCCAGGAAAAATTCTGCAAAACATGACGAAAGTCGCTGTGAATAATCCACTATTCTTGTTAGATGAAATAGATAAAATGGGACAAGATTTTCGTGGTGACCCATCTTCGGCGCTTCTTGAAGTGCTTGATCCTGAACAAAATCATACCTTTGCAGATCATTATGCAGAGATTGAGTACGATTTGTCGGATGTCATGTTTGTTGCTACAGCTAACTCGATGAATATTCCAGAACCATTATTAGATCGTATGGAAATTATTCGTCTAGCAGGTTATACAGAGCAAGAGAAATTAAATATCGCCATAAAGTATTTGATTCCAAAACAATTAAAAAGTAATGGCCTTAAACATTCGGAATTAAAAATTTCTGAAAGTGCTGTTAGAGATATTATTCAGTATTACACACGTGAAGCTGGTGTTAGAAAGCTAGAGCAAGAAATAGCTAAAATTTGTCGCAAAGCAGTTAAACAGCTGTCAACGAAGAAAAAAATACGTAAAATTTCTGTCACATCAAGAAATATTAATGATTTTCTCGGCGTAAGGATTTTTGATATTGGCCTTGCAGCGAAAAAAAATCAAATTGGTCAGGTAACAGGACTGGCCTGGACACAAGTTGGTGGTGAACTACTAACCATTGAATCGGTGGTCTTACCTGGGAAAGGAAAGACTATCTTAACGGGCAAGTTGGGCGATGTGATGCAGGAATCGATTCATGCGGCTTTAAGTGTTGTCAGAAGCCGGGCAGAAAAGTTTGGCATTGATAATACTTTTCATGAAAAAAAAGACATTCATATTCATTTTCCAGAGGGGGCAACGCCCAAGGATGGACCTAGTGCCGGTATTGGCATTACCACATCGATCTTATCCTCACTTACAGGAATTAGTGTTCGATCTGATGTAGCCATGACAGGGGAAATTACACTTAGAGGTGAAGTTTTACCCATTGGCGGATTAAAAGAAAAACTCTTAGCCGCACACCGTGGGAATATTAAAAAAGTTATTATTCCTGAACAAAATTTGAAAGATTTAGTTGATATTTCTGACGACATAAAAGCGGATTTAGAGATCATTCCGGCAAGGTGGATCGATCAGGTTTTAGAAGTTGCATTGACAAGAAACCCTGAAGATAAAACTAGTAAAAATAAGATTAAACCGACAACAAAACCCAAGAATATTGTTCAGGTTGATAAGTCAATTACCCACTAGTTTTTCTCATTATTACTAGCATTGCACTAAACATTATTGTAAAATTGCGTGTTCGAAATTAAGCACATGGGTGCTTAGCTCAGTTGGTAGAGCGTCGCCCTTACAAGGCGAATGTCGGCGGTTCGACCCCGTCAGCACCCACCAGTTAGGAGTGGTAGTTCAGTTGGTTAGAATACCGGCCTGTCACGCCGGGGGTCGCGGGTTCGAGTCCCGTCCACTCCGCCAATTTAAATAGGCGAATTGCAATTCGCCTTTTTAATTTATTAGAACTATGCAATTTTTTTGAAGTCTGTAACTTGAAGTTATATGGAAGATAAATGCTAGAAGCAATTAGAAATAACAAAGATTCAAAACTTGCAAAGATCATATTGGCAATAATCATTGTGCCTTTTGCTCTCTTTGGTATTGATTCGTACTTAAGCTCGTTGGGCACCAATGCTTACGTTGCCAAAGTTAACGGTAAAGAGATATCGTTACAGCAATATCAAAGAAATTTTTCTACGATTCGCGAGCAGATGGCAGATCCGAATGCCGACCCAGCTATTTTTGATAGTCCAGAATTTAAAAATGCCGTTTTAGAAAATCTCATTTCTGCAGAGTTAGTCAATCAGGCGATCAATGAATTTGGATTCGCCATAAGTGATCAACAACTGCGTGATTATATAGTGGGCATGCCTGATTTTCAGATTGGCGGTAAGTTCTCCCAAGAGAGGTACGATGAAATAGTTCGCTACAACAATATTAGCCCCAAACAGCTTGAAGAAAAAATCCGAGCAGACCTAGCAGGCCAGCAAATTAGAGATTCTTTAAAAAATCTTGTGTATGTTCCTAATGAAGAAATACAGCCCTTAGTGGACTTAGCTTATCAAAAAAGAGATATCAACTTATATGAAATCTATTTGGATGATTATGAAGAAAAAATTAAACCCACAGATAAGGAATTGCAATCTTTTTATGAGGAAAACCAATCTTCTTTCATAAGGCCTGACCAAGTTAAAATAAATTTTATTATTTATTCTGTGGCAGGATTAGTTCCAAAAACTAAGGTAAGTGATAGCGAAGCTAAAGAATTTTATGAAGCAAACAAAGATCTTTACCAAGGAGATCAACAAAGACGCGCTAAACATATTTTGTTTTCTTTCAAATCTGAAATGACTGAGAATGAAAAACAACAAATCAAAGAAAAAGCTCTAAGTACGCTTAATGATTTAAAAAAGAACCCAAAACTTTTTGATACAAAAGCCAAAGAGTTGTCACAAGACCCTGAGTCTGCAAAGCGTGGTGGTGATCTTGGTTTTTTCTCGAGAGGAGCTATGGTAAAACCTTTTGAAGATAAAGTTTTTACAATGAAGAAAAATCAAATTTCAGATTTGGTTGAAACAAACTTTGGCTACCATATTATTATGTTAACTGATATTAAAGGCGAAGAGGTTACCTTTGAATCAGTGCAGGCACAAATTAAGGGTGAGTTGCTCTATGGTAAAGCACTAGAAGAGTATGCGACAAATGCAGAAGAATTTAATAATACTGTGTATGAAAATTCAGCTGACCTTAAGTTGGCTGCTGAAAAATATGGGTTAGAGATTCAGTCAAGTGAATGGTTGTCAATTGAGGATGCCAGGCGCTTTTTTAACAACGACGCCTTCGCTAACTCTATATTTAGTCAAGATTCTATAGACAGTAAAAGAAATATTCCTGCCTTAGAGGTTTCGCCAAATAATCTTGTATCTGCGCGTGTGGTCGATTTCAGAGCATCAGACCAGGAATCTTTTGATAATGTGAAAGACAAGATTAAAACTTTTTTAATCAAACGCGATAGTCAAAAGTTAATTATTGAGGAAGGTAACCAACTGGTTGAAGACTTAAAATCGGCGAAAACGAAAGTGGAGTGGATAGATAAATTAACATTAGATCGAGTTGATAAACAAGGCTTGTCCGATCCCTTGGTAAACAAGATCTTTCAGATTAATGCTTCCTCATTGCCTGCCTATGAAGGTTTTTATGATACTCAAGGGCAATACTATGTGATCAAGTTAAACAAGGTTATTGATGAAAAAGTTGATGACGAACTTTCAGTCGATTTATATCGAGATGAATATGAAAAGGCAATTAAGGAAGCTGTGCAGGCAGCCTACATTGATGACTTACGGTCTGAAGCTGAGATTAAAATAAACTCAAAATTGTTAAACTAGTCAATTGAGCCGGCTGCTGTGATATTCATGCCACCATCGACGTAAGTTATTTCACCCGTTATACCTGATGCTAAATCACTGCATAGAAAAGCAGCAGCATTACCTACTTCCTCTATAGTTACATTTCTTTTTAAAGCCGCATGTTTCTCATTAAACCCATACATCTTATCGAAATTTGCAATTCCAGATGCCGCAAGTGTCTTTATTGGACCCGCCGAAACGGCATTAACACGAATACCTTTTTGACCAAGACTATGTGACATGTACCTCACATTTGCCTCTAAACTGGCCTTAGCTAAACCCATGACGTTGTAATTAGGCATTGTCCTCTCAGCACCTAAATAGCTTACGGTTAACAATGCAGCATTTTCATTTAGATAGGGTAAGGCGGCTTTGGCTAATGCTGTAAAGCTATAAGAGCTAATATCATGCGCAATTTTAAAATTTTCACGTGTGGTTTGTTCAACAAAATCACCAGATAAGGCTTCTTTTGGAACAAATGCAATCGAATGTACCAGCACATCAAATTTTTGCCAATGCTGAGCGAGGAGGGGAAACAAATTATTTATTTGCTCATCACTCGCAACGTCACAAGGTAATACTATAGAGGAATTAAAATTGGCAGCTAATTTCTCAACTCGCCCTTGATGTTTTTCCATTTGACAGGTAAACGCGAGTTCTGCCCCTTGCTCATACATCGATTGAGCAATACCGTAAGCAATTGAACGATCACTCAATAATCCAAGAATTAATACCTTTTTGTTTTTTAGAAAACTCATATAGGCCTTTCTATTTGTTTTTATTCTTTGGATCTAAGATATCTCTTAATCCCTCTCCGAGCAAATTATAACCCAATACGGTAAACAAAATTGCTAGGCCTGGAAATAAAGATAACCACCAAGCAAATTGAATATACTCTTTGCCATCCGTCAATATATTTCCCCATGAAGCTGTTGGAGCTTGCACCCCAAGGCCTAAAAAACTTAGTCCGGATTCAACTAGCACGGCACTAGCAATGCCAAGCACAGAACTGACAATAACCGGGGTTAGGCTGTTAGGCAGCAAATGTGAGAAGATAATTTTAAAGTCGCTTGCTCCCATTGTTTCAGCAGCTAAGACAAATTCTCTTTGCCGTAAACTAAAAAACTCTGCTCTGACAAGACGGGTGACACCCATCCAAGAAGTAAGGCCAATAACAATCATAATGTTCCATATGGATGGGGTTAGAAATGCAATGACAGCCAATATTAAAAAAAATGTTGGAATTGACAACATGATATCAACCAATCGCATGATTAATGAATCTACCCAGCCACGATAAAAGCCAGCCACAGAACCTAATATGATACCAATAAGTGTGGCAATGCCGACCGCGACAAAGCCCACCAGCAGTGATATTTGTGCGCCGAATAGCATTCTTGAGAAAACATCTCTACCCAGTCCGTCAGTGCCCATAATATGATTTGTATTAGGCGCTACAAGAATTGAATCAATATCAATATAGTTTGGATCATACGGAGCAATTAGGGGGGCAAATATAGCCAAGAATAAAATGGTGATGATAATGATTAGGCCGGATAGCGCCAAAGGATTACGAAAAAAAATCATCATCGCACTAAGCCTTTCCTAACCCGAGGATCAGCCCATGCATAACCCAGGTCGGCAAGAAGATTTCCGATCAATGTTAGAAAGGAGCCAATAGTTAAGATACCCATAATTACGGGGAAATCTCGCATTAATACGGCGTCATAAAAAAGTTTTCCCATACCAGGAATTGCGAAGATAGACTCAGCAATTACTGAGCCTCCAATGAGTCCTGGAATTGACAAGCCGACGATAGTAATCAGTGGCAAGATTGCATTTTTTAGAGCATGAACAAATACGACTTTCTTTTCGTTAATTCCTTTCGCACGGGCGGTAGTAATAAAGTCTTGATTGAGTACTTCTAACATACCATTTCTAACATACAGTGATATGCCAGCAAGACCGCTTAAACAAGAGATGAGAACGGGTAAGATTAAATGTTTGAGTAAATCTAAAATTTGATCAAATTCACTTAAACCGAGATATCCTGGGCTGTGCAATCCAGATATGGGAAGCCATTGGTTGACTACGCCCGTCCAATACATAAGTAACAAAGCTAACCAAAAGCCAGGTATTGCAAATCCAACAAACACAAAAAGGGTGATAGAGCGATCCACCCAAGTATTTTGTCTTACAGACGCTAACGTACCTAAAACAATGGAGATACTGAATATAATAAAGATGCCCAATAAATTTATGAGTAAAGTTATTGGCAGGGCTTCCTGTATGAGGCCTTTGGTAATGTTTCCATTTTTATCTTTTGTTTGCCATAAAACTGGTCGTTGGTGCGAGGAGAAGGAGTTTCCAAAATCAAGCTGACTAATTCGTTTTAACCACAAGCCGTATTGCACAATTACAGGTTTGTCGAGGTTATAAAGCTCCCTCAATTTTTGTCGGGATTCCTCAGAGGCTTTTGGGTTAAAAGCGGCTTCATTTGACGTAATATCACCGGGTGCTAACTGCATAATAAAAAACGAAATAAGACTAATGCCAATAAGCATAGGAATCATCCACAAAATTCTTTTTATTAAGTATTTAAACATTATTGGACCGCTATCTCATTTCTTCTTAAGCTCTGTGGGATAAACCACTCATAACTATTTTGGTAAATTCCTGCCGGTGGTGCGGGTTTTTTAATTCCCTGAACGCGCTTGTTGATTGCAGATAAACCATAACCCGCATACAAATAGACAATGGGCGAGTCCTCAAGAAGTAATTTTGAAAACTCATGATAGATTTCCTCTCTTTTATCATTATCTAACTCACGTCGGCCAAGCTCTAATAATTCATCTACCCTTGGATTTTCATAACCAACAAAGTTAAATTGCCCTGGGCCTTGTTGTGATGAATGCCAGATATTGAATTGGTCTGGATCAAGCGACAAGCTCCATCCTAAAACAACAGCTTTAAAATCTCCTGTTTTAATAAATCGATTAATAAAGCTAGCCCACTCAAGGACTCTTATTTTAACGTCAATACCGATCTCTTTTAATCTTCGCTGCACTAATACCGCTGTCATCTCGCGCTGCTTATTTTGATTCGTTAAAATCTCAAATTCAAATGGCTTACCATCTTTTACTAATATCCCCGCAGTATTTCTTTCATAACCTGCCTCTTTGAGTAAAGCAAGCGCTTTACTGGGATCATAGGGGTAGGGAGATAAGCTTTCATTATTCCATCGTGTACCTGGTTTATAGGGGCTGGCAATAGCCTCTCCGAGACCTAATAACACCCCCTTAATTATTTCCTCTTTATTGATGGCGTAATTCATGGCCTGCCTCACCTTTGGATCGTTAAAAGGGGCTTGTTTTAAGTTAAAGCCGAGATAGGTGTACCCATTCCCCAATTCTTTGTATAAGCCTATTTTTTGTTTTAAATCTTCACGTGAGGGAAAAACCCGTTGATATTGAATTGGATTGATATTCATCAAATCAATATTATCCGCAATAAGTTCAAGAAATTGTGAGGAGGTGTCCGGGATTATCCTGGAAGTTAACTTCTCAATGAGGGCTTGACCCTGAGTACTATTCTTATTTCGCTTGAGCGTGACTTGTTGCCCGTTAATCCATTGATCCAACTGATAATAGCCAGAACCTGTAGGCTTCCTTGAAAAAAAAGTATTATTGATGTCTTCATCTTTCAGCACATGTTTGGGTAAAATTTGGAGTGAGGCCCAAGTATCAAGGGCGGGGGCATAGTTTTGCTCGTAGGTTACCGTAAATGTTTGTTTGTTAGGTGTTTGTGCATCTTTGACTAAAAGATAATCTGACGCATAAGGAGTTCGGGTATTTGGATCGGTCACTAATCTCCAAGTAAATAAAACATCGTCACTTGTTAAGGGTGTACCGTCAGCCCAAAACAGATTCTCTTTCAGTTTAAACGTAATTGTTTTTTGGTCATCGGATATTATCCATTGACTAGCTAACTCGGGAGCATGATTTAAATTTTCATCATATTTAATTAATGTATTAAATATGTTTGCTGCAATCGCCGATGAAGCAGAATCACCAGCAATCATGGCGACTAAATTACTTGGCTCACCTATCATCGCGTTAATGATCTCTCCACCTTCTTCAGTTAAATAATTATCTTTATAATCAATAATTTGGTCTGATTCTTTAGAGCAACTTATTAATAAAAAAAAGCTAATAATGGGGAGAAAAAAAATAATTTTATTATTAACCATACTATTTAGGTATATCAAGAATGTCGCCGGCTCGAATTCGCGTTGACCTTAACTCATTGAATTCCATTATGTCCTTCACTGTAACCCCATAAAGACCAGCAATTTCACTTAAGGTTTCACCCTTTTCAATTCGGTGCGTTTCAATAGTTTTGTAATCAATCATCCCCCCAGAGGCGGTTGGAAACTTGGTTGCATCATTATCTTGATTTGGAATGATCATAATATGTTTACTGCTAAAGCGTTTATTTATACTTACTTGATTGACGCGCGCTAAAAATCTTGCGTCAACTTTAAATTTTTTCGCAATTAATTTGAGTCGCTCCCCTTTAGAAGGTTTATAGACTGTCCAATTCGAGAGGGGCTCTGTTTTTTGATAAAGCTGCGTATTAAATTTTTCAACAGAATAATTGGGTAATAGGATTACTTGTTCGCCACCATGATTAGATTTGATGATGGGTCGATTGTGTTCTGCGTTAAGGAGTTGAAATTCCTCTAATGGAATATCAGCAAATTTGGTAGCCACTTCGACATCGATCTGATCTGGAACAGTCACTTCCGCAAAGTAGGGTTGGTCATATATTTCTTGCCTCGTAAGTCCGTACTTTGCAGGGTTTTTGATGATATTGCTAATGGCTAATAATTTTGGCACATAATTTCGTGTTTCCATCGGCACATTTAAGCTGTAAAAATCAGTTCCACGCTTGTATCGTTTATTTTTTTTTATTTGGCGACCAACGCAACCCTCACCACAATTGTATGCAGCCAACGCATGTTCCCATGTTCCAAACTCTTCATAAAGTTTCTCTAGGTAATCTAGTGCAGAGTCCGTTGCATTAATTACGCTGCGGCGATCATCCCGCCACCAATCTTGCTCTAATCCATAAAGCCGACCGGTAGATGAAATAAATTGCCATATCCCTACAGCCTTTGCTTTCGATTTTGCAAGAGGATTGTAAGCACTTTCAATCATAGGTAATAGAGCTATTTCGGTGGGCATATTTCTTTTTTCAACTTCATTTAAAACATGATAAAGATAACGTTCAGATCGCAAAATCATACGATTAAAATATTCTGGGTGCGTCGCATACCAGTTTTCATGTCGTGCCAGTCGCTTTAAACCCTTTTTGCTTGGTGTGGTCGTGAGCTTATAGCCACTTATCAAGCGATTCCATATACTCTTTGCAGGAACAAATGCCTTTTCTGCGATTAAATCGGCCTCTTCTTTTTCGGCCTCCATTGATGCAGGAAGGGGGGTGACAAGTACCTCATCCTTAAGGATAATTATTTCATCACCTTTAGCATTTGTTACCGCCTGCAAGGGTGCTGAAAAACTTAAGATGAGAAATAAATAAAATGGGTAAATAATCTTAAAATGCATCTTTTTTTAGCCTATATTCTTTGAACTGATCAACGTCTTGAGCTAAAAAAAAGGGATTTGTTTTTAACTCGTCTTCTATAGATGATGGCAGGGTTAATGATAGATCCTTACATGCTGCATAACGCTCATGTATAAGTTTGTTGTTCTTGCACACAGTCATGGCAAATTTTATATTGTTAAGCGTATACTCATGTGCACAAAAAACTTTCGTTGCGGGGTGAAGTCTTTTTAATTTTTTTAATGAAGAATACATTTGTTCATAGGTCCCCTCAAACAGGCGACCACATCCACAAGCAAATAATGTATCGCCACAAAATAAATTTTTTTCATCAAGATAGACAATGTGATCAAGGGTATGACCAGGAGTTTCTAATACAGAATAATGAAGATTGATTCTCTCAATTAAAAAACTATCTCCATCTTTAACAGCCGTAAATGGGAAATCAAGGTTAGAATTTTTTGGTGCAAAAATTTGTATATCAGGAAAGGTATGCAATAGCTCTTTGACCCCTCCGATGTGGTCATGATGTTTATGGGTAATCATGATAGCGCAGAGCGTCACCTGCTTTGCTTTAATAAAATCGAATACAGGCTTAGCCTCGCCAGGGTCTACAACCACCAGAAGCTGTTTATTAGAGATTGCCCAGATATAATTATCTTGGAAGGCTCTAATTGGTTCGATTTTAGCTATTAAATTGCTTGAATGTTCTATAATCATTGAGTATTAAAGTTTACTATGAAAACAGCTGATATTTTTAATTTATGACATGGTTCAATTCAACTGCTGGAAAATCACTCCTTGAGCTTGAGGCGTCAATAGTTCAATCCTTTCTGGAAGAGAAGTTTGGCTATTATGCATTGCAAATTAATTTTCCTGAATTTAATTTTTTAAGCACGTCACGTATTAAAAATCATTTATTTAGCGATGGTAATACAAAAAATATTGATTTTCTGGTTGAGGCATTACCTTTTGATAGTGACAGCCTTGACCTTGTTGTTTGCCCTCATCTTTTGGAACAGATCAAAGACAAGCAGCAATTTTTTGATGAACTCTACCGTATTGTTATTCCTAATGGTTATTGTTTGCTATGCTCTTTTAATCCATTTAGTTTTGCAGGTATTCGACATTCTGTTGGTTTTGATAATAATTTTCCCTGGAATAGCAATTTTATGTCCTCAAGTTTTTGTCAGCAATTACTTAAGAGTAGAGGTTTTGTCATTGAGGAAGCAAAGATTTTTAATTACCAGCCTATTTTTTTTGATGATAAAGATTTTTATTTGCCATTTTTTGAATCTATTGGCGATCGCTGGTTTCCTTTGTTAGGAAATGTATACTGTATTTTGGCAAGGAAGGACGTGCCAGGCATGACTCCAATTAAACCAAAATGGAAAAAAGAAAAGAGCACACGTGCTGTGACAAATAAAACATGATTAGAATTTATACAGATGGAGCATGCAAAGGCAATCCAGGCAATGGGGGCTGGGGAGCATTAATTCTGCATGAAAAAGAAGCAATTGAGATTTTTGGCGGAGAGACAGAAACCACCAATAATCGCATGGAACTGACTGCGGTGATTAAGGCGCTGGAAAAGATTCAGGGACAAGAGGGTGAGATTGAGGTCTATACAGACTCCACATATGTGCAAAAAGGCATTTCTGAGTGGATCATTAATTGGAAAAGGAATAGTTGGAAATCGAGCAGTAAAAAACCTGTGAAGAATCAAGACCTATGGATTCGCTTGGATCAACTTAAGCAGCAGAAGACTATTGAATGGAAATGGGTCAAGGGACATGCTGGCCATCCAGAAAATGAGCGAGCAGATTTTCTTGCGAATAAAGGCGTCGAATCAATCTAATGGCAAAGCAAATATTCTTAGATACAGAGACCACCGGGCTTGATCCAAAACAGGGGCATCGCATCATTGAAATTGCCGCCATAGAATTTAATAACCGCCAACCGACTAATCGTCGATTTCATTCCTACATTAACCCAGAACGAGACATTGACCCAGCGGCGGAGGAGGTGCATGGATTATCGATTGATTTTTTACAGGACAAACCACTTTTTAAAGATGTGGTTAATGACTTCCTCGCTTTTGTGCAGAATTCTGAGGTAGTAATTCACAATGCACCATTCGATGTAGGTTTTATTAATGCCGAGCTAGGTCGGTTAGGGTTAGATAAATTTGAAGAAAACACCATCACCATCACTGATTCGTTGAAATTTGCAAAGGAAATTCGACCTGGACAACGCAACAGTCTTGATGCCTTATGTAAAGCTTTTGATATAGATAACTCATCCCGAACATTGCATGGCGCATTACTGGACGCACAGCTCCTTGGCGAAGTTTTTATTGGTATGACTCGAGGGCAAGAAGCCATTTCGATTGATTTTGTTGAGGATGATAATCACCAAGTCTTTAAAAAAGTTGACTTATCAAAGTTACAGGTTATACAATTATTGCCAGAGGATATCGAAAATCATACCGCTTACATTAAAAAGCATGATTTAACAGATTGGTGATAAATTTTTAGAAAGCCTCTGCCCAATTGTTTGGGGTTTCATAGAGCCTAACTTTGATAGGCTTAATCTTATTTGCAAATTTCTCCACAAATTTTTCTTTCAATATCTGCAAGGCTATTTCTGCCATATTTTCAGCGGTTGGCACTTTAGGAAAAATTACCGTCTTATGATTTTTTAGGCTGCCTAAAAACTGAATAACAACATCATCTTTTTCATAAACAATAAAGGCATGATCCCACGGCTCAATAATTGTCTCTTTGATTAATTCCTTCGCGTCTTTAAAATCTATTACCATGCCAAAGTCTGATTTATCCTCCTCTTCAATAATTTCCCCACGCACAGTCACCTCAATTGCATAGCGGTGGCCATGCAAATTCTTGCAACTACTCTTATGGCTGGGGATACGGTGCCCAGCATCAAACTCCATTCGTGTAGTGATTTCCATGTCTAAAGTTTATCAATTGCTTGAATACGAAGCAGTGCAGGTGGATGTGAATCATAAAAGCTCGAATGCAAAGGATCGGGCGTTAGTGTGGAGGCATTGTCTCGGTAAAGCTTCACTAACGATTGTTTCAGATCAGCAGCCTTTGAGAATTTACAGGCATATTGATCCGCCTCGAATTCATTTAATCGCGAATAATAGGCCATGACCGGTCGAATAAAGAAGACAAATAAAGGCGAGACCAGTAAAAATAAAAGTAGGGCATTAGCATCGGTCATGCCAGAGACGCCTAAACCCTCATAAAACCATGGACTTTCTTTTAATAGGCCAAGCATGTACAAGCCAACAAAACTAACGATAAACATCAAAATAATCCGCTTTTTAACATGATTGTGATGGAAGTGGCCTAGTTCATGGGCTAGAACCGCCTCAATCTCTTTACCAGTTAACTTTTCAAGCAGCGTGTCGAAGAAAACTATACGTTTTGATTTGCCAAATCCGGTGAAATAAGCGTTACCATGATTGCTTCTTAAAGAACCATTCATGACAAAGAGGCCATTTGATTCAAACCCACATTTTTTTAATAACCTCTCAATTTGTTTCACCAGTGTTGTATTTTTCATGGGTTCAAATTTGTTAAACAGCGGTGCAATGAATATTGGGTAGACCGCTAACATAATAAAATTAAATGCACTAATAAATACCCATAGCCATAGCCACCATAATTCACCAAGGTTACCTATGATCCACAGTGAAAAATACAATACAGGCAAACCAATTATCAACGCCAGAATTGATTGTTTAATTAGGTCAGAAATAAAGATCAGCAGGGTCATACGATTAAAACCAAATTTTTCATCAATCACAAAAGTTTTGTAGAGCCCTAACGGCATCTCAACAATTGAAGACAGCACCATGACACTAATAATTAGGAATGAACCTGCTATGATTGGCGAAAATGAATAATGTGTAAGGTACTGATTTAGCCATTCAATGCCGCCGCCAATAGTAATGAAATAGAGGAAGATTGCTTCAATAATTAATCCGAACACATTTAGCTTTGATTTTGCCACCGTGTAATCTGCTGCTTTTTGATGATCCTTGATTTTAATAATATCTTTAAATGGCGAGGGGACATTTCCACGATGATTGGTTACATGCGCAATGTGCCTTCGTGCCAGCCAAATTTGTGTGAGGGCGGTAAAGATAATTAAGCCGATGATTAGGTAGTTGAATGTTAATGCCATATAATTCTTCAAGATTTAAAAAGTATGTATTTTGAAGCAAAAAGGCCTCTAGAGTAAGTACTTTTTAATCTTTTTAAGCAAAGATAATGGAAATCATGATGAGCAAGAATGACAATAATCTAATTTGGTTAGATATGGAAATGAGTGGCCTTGATGTTGAGCGCGACAAAATTCTAGAGATCGCAGTAGTCGTAACTGACCCACTGCTCAATACTTTGGCTGAGGGACCTGTATTAGTTATTCATCAAGACAGTAAAGTCTTAGAATCGATGGATAGTTGGAATACGGCAACGCATGGCAAGTCAGGGCTTATCGAGAGGGTAAAAAACTCAAAATTATCAGAGTCGATGGCAACCAATCAATTAATTGATTTTTTAAAAAAACATGTTGGCAAAGGAAAATCGCCGATGTGTGGCAACTCAATCTGCCAAGACAGACGCTTTATGGCGAAACACATGCCTGACCTTGAATCATACTTTCACTACCGAAATCTAGACGTCAGCGTGTTTAAAGAGCTTGCCAAACGCTGGAAACCCAACTTAATAGAAGGCTTTAAAAAAAGTGGTAAGCATGAGGCGCTAGCAGATATATTAGAGTCTATTGAAGAGTTAAAGTATTATCGCGAACATTTTTTAAAGCTATGACCCTGCCTGTATCACAATTTTTATTACTGGGTTTTGCCGCCGCCTGTGGAGCCTGGTTACGTTATTTTACCGGTCTTTTTATGCACGTTTTATTTCCAGCCTTACCAATGGGCACGTTAGTTGTTAATTTGGTTGGGGGCTTTTTAATGGGAATGTCTATCGCTTATTTTGAGAGTATTTCTTCAGCTTCTGAGGATATGCGATTAATTATCAATGTTGGTTTGCTCGGTGGCTTGACGACATATTCAGCTTACACCGCCGAAATATTCAATTTTATTGATAAAGGCGCAATCATGCATGCACTGTTCTTCGCTGCTGCACACATTATTGGCGCCTTAATTCTATGTTTTATCGGGTTTTACTTACTTAATCTTTTTTTACGGTCTTCTTAGTCGGCGTTTTTTTTAGCGCCTTTGGTTTTTTTGGTGCAATAGATTTCTTCGTACCCTTTGTTTCAACTAACTCAATTTGGCCACCATCGTCAGATGCTTTTTCTTTATTCTGCCAAGACGCTTTTTTGCGGGACTTGGGTTTATTGTCGGTTGGTACTTCCTCTACCTTATTTGCTTTTTTCGTTTCGATTAGCTCGATACCGGCTTTATTAAGGTCAAGCTTGGGTAACTTCGCAGAGCGACGTCGAGCAGGTCTTTTCTTTGTTTCTAAAGCGGAGCTGTTATTTTTATCTAACTCAATTGGCTTGTTGACAATGCTTTCGTCTGCAGTTTTAGGGGCTATCGTTTCTGCTGAGTCATTATTTTCCTGTTTCAACTGATTATTTTGATTAGTTGATTCATGACGGGGGTCCCGTTGATTGCGTTTTTTAAAGTTTGATCTTCGATTACGTGGACGATTCTCACGATTCGGGCGCGTATCTTTTTCTTCTGTTTCATTAGTAACAGATTCTTGTTCTTCATCTACCTGGGTTGTTTGAACCTCATCGATTGGTGCAATAAGATTTTTAAAGAATCCAAAAATAGATTTATTGGATTTATTTTTTTTATTTTTTGACTCTGGAACAATAGCTTTCACAACCGGTTGAAGCCTTTCTTCTTCGCCCTCATTAGTTTCATTAAAGGCCTCTTCTTTTGGAGGCTCAATTGCAGTGTAACTTACCTTGCCTGCTTTTTTAGTAGAGCGATTGAGTTCAAACTTTGGAATTTCAAAATAACGATTTGGAATAATCACAATATCGTTGTTGTATTTCTCTTCCATCTCATTAATGGCTTTTCGTTTTTCATTGAGTATTAATGTCGCGACTTCAACGGGCATTTGTACAGATATCACCTGCTCCTCATCTTTTGAAGCTTCCTCTTGAATTAATCGTAAAATATATAACGCAGTTGACTGTATGTCTCTGACACGACCCGTACCATTGCATCGTGGGCATACACCATTGATGGATTCACCAAGACTCGGTCTTAGGCGTTGCCTAGACAACTCAAGTAAACCGAATCTCGAGATGCGCCCAAGTTGTATTCTTGCCTTATCTTGTCGAATGGCATCACGAAGCTGATTTTCTACCTCACGTTGATTTTTTTGATTTTCCATATCGATGAAGTCAATTACCACAAGTCCGCCAATATCGCGCAGCCTTAGTTGTTTTGCTAATTCGTTCGCCGCCTCAACATTGGTATTAAACGCAGTATTTTCAATATCCCTTCCGCGTGTTGAGCGACTGGAGTTTACGTCAACAGATACCAATGCTTCCGTGTGATCAATGACAATAGATCCTCCGGACGGAAGTTGCACTTCACGCAAAAACGCTGATTCAATTTGATTTTCAATATTAAATTTAGAGAATAGGGACGTATCTTCATCATAGAGCTTAATTCTTGCCGCATAATCTGGCATTACATGGCTCATGAATTGATGCGCTTGATCGTAGATAGATTGTTTATCTATTAATATTTCTTCGATATCAGAATGGAAGTAATCACGAATAGCACGGATCACCAAATTACTCTCTTGGTAGATAAGAAAAGGACCATCTTGCGCGTTGGCTGCTGCCTCGATAGCTTTCCATAATTGAGCTAAATAATCGAGATCCCATTGAATCTGTTCGACTGAAGCGCCAATCCCTGCAGTTCGACCAATAACGCTCATGCCTTTATTAACTTTTAATTGGGATAATACCTCTTTGAATTGTGTTCTCTCATCACCCTCAATACGGCGCGAAATACCACCACCATCGTTATTATTTGGCATCAGGACAATATAGCGACCTGCAAGTGATAAATAGCTAGTGAGTGCCGCGCCTTTGTTGCCACGTTCATCTTTGGCAACTTGAACAATTATTTCTTGCCCTTCTTTAATTACATCTTTAATCCCAACATCTTTTTTGCGACTCTTTTTAGAATAGTATTCCGGGGCTATTTCCTTAAACGGAAGGAAACCATGACGCTCGACACCGTAATTAACAAAAGCGGCTTCGAGGGAAGGTTCAACACGGGTGACAACTGCTTTGTAAATATTACTTTTTCTTTGTTCTCGATTTCCGCGTTCAAAATCAAGATCTTCTAACTTGTTATCGTTTACAATCGCAACACGCAACTCTTCTGATTGAGTTGCATTAAACAACATTCTTTTCATTACCTTATCTCCAATTTCATGAAGATTTCGATAAAGAATTAACTAAATTGTATAGGTACTATCAAGCGTACCAAGTGGTTCACTTAGTATCACCGTGTTCGATATTTGGTTACGTATTCTTTTACTGTTTTAAAAAAATGGCCCTATTTATTTATTAAATTCTTTTATAAAAATCTTTTTTCTATCTGCTTCTTCACAATGGTGAGCAGAACAAACCTTGAATTCTTTAACGTTATGTATAATTCAGAATAATTATTCTCTTTGTCTCTAAACCAAAGATATCTGAATAGTTGAAGTATAGGATATAAACGATTAAATGAAAACAAAAAAATTATCAGCATGCTAAAAAAAAATGTAACATTTGAAACGATAGAAGAGGATAGCGAAGGGCAAAAAATTGATAATTTTTTGCTAAAGATTTTAAAAAATATTCCCAAAAGTCATGTTTACAAGATTCTCAGAAGCGGCGAAATTCGCGTCAATAAAAAACGCGTCAAAACAGATTATAAATTAAGCTTAGGGGATACAGTTAGAATTCCCCCCTTGTCCCATTCTACTGAAAAAAAATCACTGACACCGCATGCAACTCAAGTACAAAAACAAAATATACAAGAATGTATTATTTTTGAAGATGACAGTTTAATCGTGTTAAATAAACCTGCTGGTATTGCCGTTCATGGCGGCAGCGGTATTAGTTTAGGTGTTATCGAGCTCTTTCGGCAACTGCGGCCAGAGGCACGTTTTTTGGAATTGGTTCATCGAATTGATAAAGAAACTTCGGGCCTATTGTTGATCGCAAAAAAAAGAAGTGTATTGGTTGCTATGCATGCGATTATCCGCTCCAAACGGTTACATAAAAAGTATTTAGTTATGGTCATGGGACGCTGGTTTAAAAAACAATTGACCGTGGATTTAGACTTAGTGGAAACAAAAAATAGTGAGGGTCAAAAAAAAGTTCGTGTGGCTAACCCAGAAAATAATGAAAAAACGAAACAATCGAAATCTGTTTTTTTTCTTAAAAAAACTTTATCAAATTTTAGTTTGCTTGAAGTTAAATTAATTACTGGACGCACACATCAAATACGCGTTCATCTGGCACATTTAGGGTTTCCTATTTTGGGCGATGAAAAATATGGTGATTACGAATTAAACAAAAAATTAAAAGTGAATGGGGCAAAGCGAATGTTTTTACATGCGATGGAACTCGGTTTTGATCATCCTGTATCAAAAGAAAATATTTTATTGACAGCGCCAGTGCCAAAAGAATTTACTGAGTTAGAAAGTGGTAATTTATAAATGCATTATGATTTAATCATCTTTGATTGGGACGGCACTCTATCAGACTCCGCTGGCGCCATAGTGAGATCTATTCGTCTTGCTTGTGAAAAGCGCAGCATAGTAACTCCTTCAGAGGGTGCGATGCGTTCAATTATTGGCTTAGGTTTAGATGAGGCTTTCGTTAAATTATTCGACACATTATCCGACAATGATCGAATTCATTTACAAGATTCATTTAGGGAAGCTTACTTAACCATGGTTGATAATATCGTTTTGTTTGATGGCGTGGTCAGTGGAATTAAAATGCTTCATCATCAAGGCTTTAAACTTGCAGTGGCGACAGGAAAAAGTCGACGAGGTTTAGATAATGCGCTTCGTAAGGCTAATCTAACCGATTATTTTTCGGTCACTAAAACGATGGACGAATGTTTTTCCAAACCGCATCCACAGATGATCAATGAGATTTTGGATCAACTGATGATCGAAAATGAGAAAGCACTTATGGTTGGTGATTCAAGCTTTGATCTTGAAATGGCAAGCAATGCAAGTATTGATTCAGTTGCAGTAGCTTACGGCTCTCAAGCGCCTGCAGAATTACAAAACTACCATCCGAGACAAATTATCCATAACCCGCATGATTTATTTGATTGGCTGAGAATTCATGGCTGAGTGCATTGAAATTTTAAAAGAGCAATTTTTGCATGATTCCGCTACAGTAAAATTTTATTTCGCCATGAATAATAAAAAAAAATCTGGTTTTGTAGTAAAAAAAGATCAGCAATTTTTTGTTTACCTAAACGAGTGCCAACACTTAGAAGTCGAGCTTGATTGGCAGGAAAACGAATTTTTTGAGGAAGAAAAAAAGTATATAGTGTGCGCTACCCATGGCGCACTCTATGAACCGAGTTCTGGATTATGTATTTCAGGGCCTTGTATAGGTGCGCACTTAAAAAAAATTGCATATACTGAAACTTCTGACAAGATCATTATTAACCTTGAGGATTAAATTAACGTGGCCGAACAAAAAAAAGAAAATAACGAACAAAAGGTGTTGAGTAAATTTGCTGAAGCGGCATTCATTGAGCAAAGACGCAGTCGTCGCTGGGGTATTTTCTTTAAAACATTAACTTTTGCCTATCTTTTTTTATTGCTTATCATTTTTTATCGTGGCGCGGATCCAGCATTAGAGGCTACGGGAGAATTTAGCGCCTTGATTTCTATGAACGGTATTATTAGTGATCAAATGGAAATAAATGCAAATGATGTAAAAGCTAGCTTAAAAAACGCTTATGCTAACCCTGGGACGAAGGCAATAATTATGGCAATTAATAGCCCGGGAGGCAGCCCAGTTCAATCTGGCATGATTAATGATGAGATCAAAAAATATAAAAGCTTAAGGCCAGAAATTCCGGTTTATGCTGTTGTGGAGGATATTTGTGCATCTGGCGCCTATTACATTGCTGTTGCAGCAGATGAAATATTTGTTGATAAGGCAAGCATTGTCGGTTCAATTGGGGTAAGACTCGATCAATTTGGATTTGACCGGGCAATCGCTAATCTTGATATTGATAGAAGGTTGATAACTGCAGGAAAAGACAAAGCAATGCTCGACCCATTCTTGCCATTGAATCCAAACCATAAAAAACATTTGGAAGAATTGTTGGCTGAGGTGCATCAACAATTTATTACTGTAGTAAAACAAGGGCGGGCCGGAAAATTGTCACCGAATGATGATGTTTTTTCTGGACTTTTTTGGAACGGCGAACGCGCCATCCATTTAGGCCTGGCTGATCGTTTGGGTAATGTTGATTTTGTTGCCAAAGAGGTTGTTGGGTTTGAAGATATTGTCGATTTTACCACTTACGAGTCATTTGCTGATCGTTTTGCTAAGAAATTAGGTGCCGGTATAGGCTTTGCCTTTGAAGCGACATTGATTAAATTATTGACTAATAATTATTATTTAAATTAATTACTTATCTATTTTTTTTAAAGTTATTTATTAAATTGTTTGTTGAAGAATCAAAGGCGGTTGTGTCACGATTGACGTTAAGTTCTGGAAGTACCAAGTTGGCGATTTGTTTGCCATATTCCACACCCCATTGATCAAATGAATTTATATTCCAAATAACGCCTTGCACAAAAATTTTATGTTCGTAGATAGCCAGCAGGGACCCAAGTGTTTTTGGATTTAATTCCTCAAAAATAATTGAGTTTGAAGGACGATTACCCTGAAAAGATTTATGTTTTACTAAATGCTCCAGTTCACCATAATCTTCTTCAGTTGGAAAAAGCTCTCTGCGCACTTCGTCTTCAGTTTTACCCATCATCAGCGCTCTTGTTTGTGCAATGAAATTGGAGATTAATACTTTATGATGCTTATCTGCGTCGCTATTAGGGCGATATTGGGATTTTATCGGCATGATAAAGTCTGTGGGAATAATATCTGTACCCTGATGTATTAATTGATAGAAGGCATGCTGACCGTTGGTGCCGGACTCCCCCCACACAATTGGACCAGTATGCACTGACACATGTTCGTCATCTCGCCCGATAAATTTACCATTACTTTCCATATCAGCTTGCTGTAAATATGAGGGTAATAATGATAGGCCTTGGTCATATGGCAGAATTGCAAGTGTGTTGTACTCAAAGAAATTAATATACCAAATACCAATCATGGCCAATAGCACAGGGATATTTTTCTCAAGTGGCGCATCAAGGAAATGTTGATCCATCTCATGCGCACCTGATAAGAGCGCTTCATAATGATCCATGCCCAAATACACGGCTATGGCTAAGCCAATGGCTGACCATAGCGAGTAGCGACCACCTACCCAATCCCAAAATTCAAACATATTCTCCACATCAATACCAAACTCACTGACGGCACGTTTATTTGTTGAAACAGCAACGAAGTGGGCTCTTATGGCAGTTTTATCACTACCAAAATGTGTAAGCAGCCATTCACGCGCCGTTGCTGCATTAGTCATGGTTTCCTGTGTGGTAAATGTTTTGGAGGCAACAATAAACAGAGTTGTTTCAGGGTCACATTGTTGTAAAGCTTGCGAGATATCTGTGCCATCGACGTTGGAAACAAAAATAGGGGTTAGTTCAGCATGCCCAAAGGCTTTGAGTGCCTTACAAACCATCGCCGGTCCCAAATCAGAGCCACCAATACCAATATTCACAATGGTTTTAATTTTTTTGCCAGTAAAACCTTGCCATTTTCCGCTACGCACAGCATTGGAAAAATTCGTAATTTGCGCGCGAACTTTTTTGATAGCAGGCATGATGTCAACACCATCGACTAAAACGGGTTTATTTGATTGATTTCTGAGTGCGGTATGCAGCGCTGCCCGATTTTCAGTAAAGTTGATTTTTTCACCGGTAAAGAGTTTCTCACGCCATTGCGTCAAGTTTGCCTCGTTCACCAGGTCGATTAATAATTTTAATGTTTCGTTGGTAATCTTATTCTTTGAGTAATCAACAATAATATCGTTAAATTTAAGATGCAACTCATCAAAACGCTGAGGGTTTTGAGCAAAAAAGTCTCGCATGTGTGATGCTTGAATAGATTGGTGGTGCTCGACTAGTTTTTTCCAAGCAGTACTGTCTGTTATTGCCGTCATTCAGATATATCTGTAATAATTTTTTAGAACCGCTATTGTAGCAAACTATTGTAAAATTTAATTCATTTATGTTGCTCAATTGCCCATAAAATATGCTCTTGAACAAGCGCCGAGGTTGATGGGAGTCGTTTTTTTAGTAACGTTAAAATAGTGTGTGATTTGGGGGCATTACCTAATCCAATGGCAACATTTCTTAACCAGCGTTCATGACCAATACGGTAAATAGCACTGCCGGAAAAAAACTGTTTAAATTCTGCTTCGCTGAACTTAAAACAATCCTCCAATGAAAGTTGGTGTAAATTATTTCGCACATGAAAATCATTTTCTTTGGTAATTTTTGCATACTTATTCCATGGACAAATTATCTGGCAATCATCACAGCCATATATTCGATTGCCTATGGCCTTTCTAAATTCCAATGGAATACTCGTTTTATGTTCTATGGTTAAGTAGGAAATGCATCGTCTTGCATCGAGCTTGTAAGGCGCAATAATGGCTTTCGTGGGGCAGATATCAATACAGGCTGAACAACTGCCGCAGTGGTTGCTGGTAGCTGAATCAACGGGTAGTTTTACGTTGATGTAGATTTCACCGAGAAAAAACCAAGAACCATGATTTTTGTTTAGTAATAAGGTATGTTTGCCACGCCAACCAAGACCTGCTTTTTCTGCTACACCAACTTCTAAAACAGGGGCACTGTCAGTAAATATGCGTGTTTTAATGACCTCATGATGATCTTCCGCTTCAATTTTAAGACATAACTGCTTTAGTTTTTTCTTTAATACCTTGTGATAATCACGACCTAGGGCATACCTTGATACATAGGCCTGTTTTTTATTTTTTAATATTTGCAATAAATTCTCTTGCATGGGAAGGTAATCTAGGCGACAGGCGATTATTGTTTTTGTTTGCTCCATTAATTTTTCGGGATGAAATTTGAATTCTTTATGCCGCTCAAGATAGCCCATCTCACCATGAAAATTATTGGCAAGCCAATCATGATAATTTTTTTTCTGCGCTTGCAATTTTGTATCTGAAATGCCTATTGCATTAAAACCTAATTCTTTTGCCCAAAATCGAATTTTTTTCTTTAAATCATCTGAGTTTAATTTATCATTCATAGAAAAAAATAATAAACTAATTACATGGCAATTGAAAAAACAATATTCTTAAAAGATCTTAATGAAACAAATAGTTTTGGAAAAAAATTAAGCGCGTTGCTAAAACCAGGTGATTTGATTTATTTAAGCGGTGACCTCGGCAGTGGCAAAACAACATGCGTAAGAGCCATGCTTCAGGGTTTGGGCTTTGAAGGCAAGGTGAAGAGCCCCACCTACAGCCTGTTTGAACAATACGAATTTGATTTTACTGTCAATCATTTTGATTTATACCGTTTTAAGTCGCCGCAAGAATGGGAAGACGCAGGTTTTAGTGAATTTATTAATACTGAGGATGTCACAATTATAGAGTGGCCTGAAATGGCCAAAGGAATATTGCCCGGACCTGATTTGTTACTAAATTTTTTTCATCATGATGACCTATCGAGAAATATGACAATAAGCAGCTTATCTAAACGAGGGGATGAATGTTTACAATACCTCAGCTAAGCTTCTTCTTTTTTTTGCTCCTCTGTAACTTACCAGCTTTCGCTGCAGATGATATTGTTGCCACGCGTATTTGGCCATCGCCCGAATATACAAGAATTACTGTCGAGTCAGCGACATCGTTGCAGTATGAACAAATGATCTTACAAAATCCAGAGCGTATTGTTGTTGATTTAAAAAATATTTATTTAGGTAAGGCGCTTGAAGATCTAACCTCGCAAGTCAAAGAGGAGGATCCAAGTATTCAAAGTATACGTGTCGGCCAATTTAATCCTAAAGTATCCCGTATCGTTATTGATTTAAAGGGCACTGCAAAAGTTAAAGTTTTTTCTTTGGATCCGATTGAGCCCTATAAACATCGTCTTGTCATTGATGTTTATCCAGAAAATTATGATGCACTCGCATCGCTTTTAAAGCAGCTAGAAGATGAGACTTATCAAGCATCCGATGAGGTTATAACGAAAGATGAAGTAAAACCAGAGCCTGGGATCAATAAACAACCTAAGCCCGAACCTATCATCGTCGCTATTGACGCAGGCCATGGTGGTGAGGATCCAGGTGCCCGAGGAAAGCGTGGAACTAAAGAAAAGGTTGTGGTGCTTAAAATTGCAAAAAAACTAAAAGCACTTATTGACGCTGAAAAAAATATGAAAGCGGTATTAATTCGCGACGGTGATTACTTTGTTCCTCTTGCAACAAGGGTAAAAAAAGCCCGCGCAGCAAAGGCAGACATTTTTGTTTCTATTCATGCAGACGCATTTAAAAAGCGCAGTGTAAGTGGGTCTGGCGTTTATGCTTTGTCTGATCGAGGTGCATCCAGTGCGTTTGCAAAATTTCTCGCAAACCAAGAAAATGAAGCTGATCTTATCGGTGGCGTGAGCATCGATGACAAGGACCCCATCTTAGCAAAAACATTACTGGATCTCTCGCAATCGGCAACAATTAACGATAGCCTGCGTTTGGGTAAACAAGTTTTATTGGAAATCAAGAAGGTAAATAACTTACATAAAAAATACGTGGAGCAAGCAGGTTTTGCTGTTTTGAAAGCACCTGACATTCCCTCGATCTTGGTTGAAACAGCTTTTATTAGCAATCCGGAAGAAGAAAAAAACCTTCGATCAACAGCGTTTCAAAATAAACTGGCAAAAAGTATTTTGTTGGGCATCAAAAATTATATTCATACT
>Ga0209335_10000573_pt1 | contig 44458 bp, 35 predicted proteins | sample COG_09_FD_184753 | JGI IMG/M metagenome (GOLD analysis project Ga0209335, IMG submission 184753) | Pelagic Microbial community sample from North Sea - COGITO 998_met_09 (SPAdes) (version 2) | ecosystem: Environmental > Aquatic > Marine > Neritic zone/Coastal water | place: Helgoland, sampling...
GATGTAGATCTTGTAGGTTTCGACCTTCTTCTTGGAGGACTTCTTGGCGCCGCCTTTGACGGTCTTCTTTGCTGGTTTCTTGCCGGCCATTTTTGTTATATGTGTATGTGAGTGTGTTGAGTAATGACGAATTCTAGGGGCAAGTTCGAGACAAAGTCAATTGAAATTCGAGGTCGATCAAAAAAATGGTAAAAAAGGGGAACTTAATTACCCATTGTTTGACAAAAAGCAGAATCTAACGGAGCACAAATTCAAGTATACTTAATCAATTGCCACAAAAAGTGTCTCATGTGATCAAAATTGTTGTTGTGTGTTAGATTAAAGCTTTTGATACCTTTTAACGCGGTATTGATTACTCAAGACGAAGAATACTGGATTTGCGTCCAAATGGGGGTCAGAAAGATGAACATTTTTCAAAAAGGCTACCCTAAATACAAGAAAAAGAGAGAAAAGTACGAAATTGAGCACGAGGTGCGTCATAAAATCGCGCTCGTTACCCACAAGTAACACACTCGTAAACGCATAAACAACAACAAAACACGCTCTTCTCTTAAAACAACAATGTCTGGACGTGGTAAAGGTAAATCCGGTAAGAAAGCCGTCTCTCGATCCGCCAAAGCGGGTCTTCAATTCCCGGTTGGCAGAATCGCGAGGTACCTCAAGGTTGGCAAATTCGCCACCCGTGTTGGTGCCGGTGCCCCGGTCTATTTAGCCGCGGTGTTGGAATACTTAGCGGCGGAAGTTCTCGAACTCGCCGGGAACGCCTCCAGAGATAACAAAAAGTCCAGAATCGTACCGAGACACATCCAATTGGCCATCCGAAACGACGAGGAATTGTCCAAGTTGTTGGGGACAGTCACCATCGCCTCTGGTGGCGTCTTGCCGAACATCCACTCTGTCTTGTTGCCGAAGAAGTCCAAGAAGTAAAGTAAACAACACTATTATCATAGACAGAAGAGAGAAATCTTCGCATATCGTTAGCTTGTAACATTATTATACACCACATGAGATTAAAAATAACACGCGCGTAAAAACAACTTGAACACTTTCCCCCTTCTCTCTTTTGGGAAACCAAATTCCCCAGACATTAATGGGTGGAACACCCTCGAAACACCTCGCCGACTCCGGTCGGAAAACCGTCCTCAAAGCCTCCGCGATCGTGAAAAGTAAAGGTAATGGTGGTGGTACTACCGCGACGACGATTCAGACGACTCCTCGAAAACTTCCACGAAACCCGAGCGAATTGGAATCGATAATCACCCAACCGACTCGAGAGCAGTGGAGCGCGGTGATGGACCCGACGACGAATACGAGTAATACTACATCGCTTATGCATAAAAAGAACCCAGAGTTGGTTTCCAACATGCACAAAATCATGAATTCGAGTTCAGGAAAGATCATCACGGAGTCTGTGATAAATACCGTGGGGAAACGGAGGGAGAAGATGGTAAACGCAAATGGAAAGATGAAACCGGAGGAGATTTACCAGTTGGTGAGAGCGGTTTCCTCGTCAAAGTCGTCGAAAAAAATTGAAGACGAGGAGTTGAATGCGATTGCGAAAGAGCACGCACATTTAGTGGATAAAATGGACGCGAGAATAGTGAAGGAGTATTTAGCGGCGCCGAGGTTGGAGAAGGTGATGATGCGGGAGAGGCAGAAGTTGAGGACGGTCGGACGATGGCCTGAATAAATTCTAGTGCTAGATGTAGTTAGTTTAGTTATTAGTTTAAGTTATGTTGCAGCTTCCGCTCCTGCCGCTTTTACTTCCCCTCCTCGTCCTCCTTTCTTCGCTCGAATGATTTCCACGGCTTTTTGGATCTTGACTTCCATTCTCACTCTTCGCTCTTTCGTGTGTTCTTCCTCCTCGCCCGCGTCGTCCAATAACATTTTTAAAGCCTCCGCTTTGGAGATTTCTGTCGTTTGCGCGTCGTTGATTTCGTCGAAAGATTTTACGCGTTCGAGGCTTTCTTCTTCCTTCTTCTTGTTGGACCCTTTCAAGACTAAATCGGTCACTTGCTCTTTTTCCTTGGCGGTTTTCGCGATGTATTCTTCAACCGTGTTGCGACAAATCAAACGGTAAACGTGAACGGTTCTCGTTTGTCCCAATCTGTGCGCACGGTCCATGGCCTGTTGATCGACCGTTGGATTCCAATCAGATTCGAAGAATACAACCGTATCCGCGGCGGTTAAGTTGATACCTAATCCACCGGCGCGAGTTGAAAGCATAAAGACGAAGATGGACTCGTCGGATTGAAATCCAGACACCACCGCGGCGCGATCGGAAACTTTCGTTGAACCGTCTAAACGAACGAACTTGTGTTGCCTGGCTCGCAAATAGGTTTCTAGTAAATCAAGCATGGTTGTCATTTGCGCGAAAATTAATACTCGAGACCCTTGCGCTTTCTTTTCGAATAAAAGTTTGTCCAAGGCGGCCAGTTTCCCGGAATCCGCCATGGCCAACGCTAAATCGTACCCCGGGTTCGGTAATTCTGATAAAGAGTCCCCGTGGATGTGCATCGTTTCGTCTAACAACGAGACTCGGTCGGTGCGGTGCGTGAGTTTTTGAACCTTGTTCAACATCACGTTGTTCGCGGAAGAGTTGATCACGAGATTCCTTCTCTCGTATTCGCTCGCCGCGACCGAAGACGAAGGAAAGACAGAAGCGTAACTGCTACTCAGGGAAGATTTCCATTTTTGGTGTCTTCCGGTGAGTTCCATCGGCGACGTGGACTCCCATAGCGCCCACCGAATGTAATCAGACATTCGGGTTTGATTGCTTTTCATCGAGTAGTGCGAAGAATCAGAACAGTACTCGTTTGGTGGTTTTGACAAGACTCTCGGTTGGTACGCGCGATTGACCGCGCGAATAAAAGGCACCGTATCTTTGACGAGGTCCTCGAGAACGTAACATTTTGCAGCGCCGTGTTCTTGATGGTGTTGTGCGCGCTTATCGTTGAAGTCCTTCGCACTTCCTACGCCGCACACGTTCAACATCCTTCTGTTTGTTTTCCTTCTTGAAGAAGAGTGTTCGTCAAAGTGCAGCGCTTTCAGACCTTCTGTTTCGTAAAAAGACGATCGGTGTTCGCCGCCGCCGTTGGCGGTGACGAATTTCGCTGTCAACGCGTCCTCGTCTCTTTCAAACACGGCTTGGGCCCACTCGGAACACGTGTTGTGCATTCGCAAGAGTCTCATGGACGCATTCGTCACGACGTTAAAATCATTTCTCAACAGTTTCTCCTTACTGGAAAACAAAATGCCAAAATCTCTAAACGCCAGTTTCGGCAGCGCGACTTCGATTTCACTTCTCCACGCGCGCACGTCCACGAGCGGTTCGGCAGTTTTCAGGAACGCATTGATGTTCATACGCACACCGCCCATACCGATCTTCTCCGTCGTTTTAGGGTCGCTGCCATCTGCGCCATTTGCATCTCCAGAAATTGATGATGTACTTCCTACGTAACATCCCGGCGCGCCGCCTAATCGCGAAAACGCAAACGGTTCCGAGTTGGATCGCTCCTCGAACAAATCCGGGTGCGAGCACACTTTTCTGAGCTGAATGATCGTACCGAGAGGATTGTAATCGCCCTCGTTGATTTGATCGAACGCGACGGATTTTTTAATACTCCTATACATCTCTTTTTGTCGACGACTCATTCCGCATCTGATTACGTGTTCCTCCTTCGCGGCCATTTCGCCTAAAACATCCGTTTTTAAACGTCTCAACATGAACGGTTTTAACACGGCGTGTAATCTAGCCAACTGTTGTTCGTTCAACTCTTTACCATCCGTCACGGAGCCTTCGACTCCTTTCGAGAACCATTCTGCAAACTGTTCGTGCGAATCAAACAACGTCGGCATGATGAAGTGCAACAGCGCCCAAAGTTCTTGCATCGTGTTTTGCACCGGCGTACCGGTAAGCAACAAACGATTTCTACATTTGAAACCCAACAACGATTTCCAGCGTAAACTCGAACTGTTCTTAATCGCCTGGGCTTCGTCTAAAACCATATATTGCCACTTAATCCTATTCAAATATTTTTCGTCTTTCAACAATAAATCGTAACTCGTGACAAAGACGTGACAGGCGGCGTCTCTCGTGCTTTGCTCGTTCCCGCCAATCGCTTGCCGTAAGGTTTTCCGTTCATCTTGCGAACCCCAATACGGAATGACGTTGAAATCTGGAATGAACTTTTTCAGTTCGGCACACCAGTTCGGTAACGTCGACGTCGGCGCGGCAACGAGAAATGGCCCCCACAAATTTTTGTTCTCCGCCAAGTGCGCCAACAACGCGATGCTTTGAACGGTTTTACCCAAACCCATCTCATCAGCTAAGATACCGTTGATGCCGTTGTTGTATAAATTCGCGATCCATCTTAAGCCTTCCAATTGGTACTGTTTCAACGTCGCGTTGAGCATTTTCGGTTGTTCGATTTTATCCACATCCATCGCTTTAAAGTCTGCTTCTTCTCCGACTTTGTTCTTATCTCGCGCTTCTTTCGTGGATTGGTCAAACTCGTCCATTTTCGATTTCGTTTTTCGCATTTCCTCCAGAGCGGATTGTTTCGCTTCCTCGGCGACTTTCTTCCTCTCTTCTTCGGATAACACTGAATTTGGATTCTCAGCCACGGCTTTTGCGATGGCTTGTTCGCTCTTCTCTCGAATCACCTCTTCTTCGTCCTCGGTGGTTTTCTTCGTGACAAAGTGTGCGTATAATTCGGACTGGTTTAACAAAAATTGCAACCGGTGCTCTTGCATCTTCGCCTCCTGCTCTTGCTCTAATCGTTGTTTCTCCTGTCGTTCTCGTATTTTCGTATTCTTTATGTGGTCTTCCGCGTGCCGTTCTGCCGCTCTCCAAAACGAGGAAACCACAAACGAGAGTTTTCGTAAGTTTGCGTTCGGGGTGATTTTCATCAATCGTTTGCGAAGTGCGTTTCTTTTCCTAACTTCTACCGCACACATGTGCGCTAATAAACGCGCGCGTCGCAGTTCCACGTCGTTCCGTAACATTGCAATATTTTTCGTTCCTGGAACTTCAATGATGGCGATCCGTCGCCACAACTGCTCAATGTTCGTTTCCTTCCGTTTCTCCTCCGTCGGTTGAAACTTCGTCGCGTACTGAGCAAACTCAAACGTTTGCTCTTCGCGTCGTCGGTGTAACTCGTCGCGTATGCCGTGTCTACGTAGCGTTGATTGCGAGCGTTGTAACTCGCGCTCTTCTTTGGAGGGCAATCGTCGAATTTCTTCCTGTTCAACTTTCGCGAATTTTTCGATCCAATACGCTTCTACTGGCACTAAAGGCGCGTTGGATCGCGCGGCTGCTTCTTGGACCGTTACCGGGGTAAACTTTGTTAAAAGACGATCTTCTGCAGTTTCGGTATTCTCCTCACCATCGCCACCCCGAACAACTCCAGCCGCGGTCATTTTCAAAATGTTCCGCGGAATACCTTTTCGTAACTCATCCTGCGGATCTCTCTCGAACGTCGGGCCTCTTCCTCTTCCTCCTCCTCCTCTTCCTCCGCCACCTCCTCCTCTTCCAGCAGCCAGTCGTTTTTTAGTATCCGGTTCTTCCGGTTCAATCTTCCGCTTTCTCCGTTTCACGTTATTCGCCAGCGCAAACTCCCTATCCACCTCTCTCTTCTTCGCTAACTCTTCTCCGCACGGAATCTCCGCCAACTCTGAATTGTGCAACAACTGAAACAACGTCAAAACTCTCTGGTGCGAAATCGTCCTATAATCTATGTGCCCAGCGTTATTCCGCATAATCTCCGGCAACGCGAGCTCTCTCAAACCCGGTAAATTCAAATCGTACTTTAAAAAATCGTACTTATACGGCATCTCGAGCGTTTGGTCGTCGCCGAGTTTAATCCGCTTCCTTCCATGCGGCGGTTTCCAATCCAACCGGGATTCATCATCTTTCTTCTCTTCTCCTCCTTCTTCTCCTTCTCTTCCTTCTTCTTCCTTAATTTCTTCTCCGGTGGTGGTAGCATCATCCGCGTTCGTCGTTTTTCCCTCCGGCGAAGCCACCACCAAAACTTCCTCTTTTTGTCGTCTTTTCCTTTCCATCAGGATATCTTTGGTCATCCCGAGCAAACTCGCGGCGCCTTCCGCGGTCCGCATCGCTCGTTCGCCGACGAATCGTTCCTCGCAGTTTAATTTCTCGCCTTTTGCATCGTGCGTTTTCGGTATCACCAGTTGGTTGTTGCCGCTCATAATTTCTTCTTCTTCTTCTTCTTCTTCTTCTTCTTCTTCTTCTTTCAAAACGTTTCGTGGGAAAACGTTTTAGAGTCGATTGTGTGCACGCGCAAACGAAAGCGCGCACTCAAAAGCTTAACTCTTCTTAAAGCGCGCGCGTCTCTTCCGTCTCGTCGCGCGTAAACTCTCGTTCGCAAGCGTCGCGTTGAATATATAATATATAGAGAATAAAGGTCTTCCTCACTCCCGTCGTCCTCGTTGTTCCATTTATTTTTATTTTTTCATCTCTCGATCGGGTTGTTGTTGTTTGTGTGCGCGAGCGGGGGAGGAAAAGAAAACTCCTCTTCTGGTGGTCTGTCCGTGTGGCTTCAAAGCCGAAGGAAGGCGAAAAATTGAAGCCGAAGGAAGGCGAAAAATTTCGGCTGCTTTTTCCTCACAACAACGAACTTCTGAAGCAACCAACAATAACGAACCATCATCGAGAAGAAGAGGCTTCAGAGAGTAAACGACTTTTTACTTTGTTGTTTTCGAAAAGAAGAGAAGTCTCGCGCGACGATGTCGGGACCATTAGTACCACCAAAAGTGACCGTCTCTTTCGCGAAAGAAGAAGAAACGATAGCGATCGTCTCTCTTCTCTCGGAACCGGCGAACGCGATGGATTTACAGTTTTGGACGGAATTACATTCCGCGTTAGTGCATATCGAATCCAACCCGAAAACGCGCGTTCTTATCTTTCTCTCCAAATTAAAACGAGATATTTTCACCGCCGGGAACGATATAAAGGAGTTATACGCTCCAGAGACGACTGCAAAAAGATACGAGAAGTTTTGGAGAGTACAAACGACTTTTCTCACGAGATTGTTGGTGTCTCCGTTGGTGACGATAGCGGGTATTCGAGGCGCGTGTCCGGCGGGCGGCGCCATGTTGTCCTTGTGTTGCGATTATCGCGTACAAACGACGCACAAAACGAGCTCGTTTGGTCTGAACGAGGTGATGTTGGGGATACCGGTGCCGAAATTTTGGGCGTTGCGGTTCTGCGAGGTGACTTTGAGCAAAGCGTTGGGGGAGAAGTTGTTGTTGCAAGGCGCTTTGGCGAAACCGAGCGAGGCGTTGAGATACGGGTTGATCGACGAGGTATGCGAGGAAGGGATGTTGGAGAAAAGAGTGATGGAAATCGCGGAGAAGATGAAACGGTTACCGCGAGACGGGTACGCGAAGACGAAAATTAACTTGAGAGGAGCGTTTGCCGAGGAATGGTATCGGTACGGGTGCGAGGAAGAGGCGAAGGACGGGTTTCGAATGTTGTGCGAACCGACCATCGTGAAGCAATTGAAACGCGTTTTAGACGGATTGAGAGGAGGAGGAGGAGGAGGAGGGCAAAAAGCTTCCTCGAAGTTATGATGATGATGATGATGTGCAATAGAGTATTTATAGTTATAGTAGTAGTAGGATTCTGAGGTTTATTATAATCGACTATATAGATACAGATTAGATGATTATTTTTCGTTCGTCTATTTTACTCAATCAATCGTTTCTCTCGCCGCGCAACAGGTAGGTTAACACAAACACATTTCTTATATATTTCTTCTTTCTCACGCATTCATTTACGCCGACGCCTTCTTCGCCGTCGTGGCTTCGTCGACCAAGTACACCAAACCCTTGAAGGAAACGTCAGAGTGGTTGGTTAAACTCATCTCGCACGTGCGCGAGGTGGAGTAACCGTCCGTGCATCCTTTCGGCAAGTCCAAGTATTTCAAGGAACCGCCCGTCAATTCCGGATATCGCATACCGCGGTCGCCAGCCATACCGCAGCACGGGATACCTGAACCAGTCACTTCTTCCGCGCACTTTTCGGCGAGTTTCGTGAACGTTTGTTCCACACCGAGCTTCTTGGACGAGCACGGGACGTGGATGGCGACGTGTTTCTTCACCTTGTTGAACTCGAGCTTATCGAGCAAGTGATTCGCGATGAACTCTGCCGGTTCGTACAAGGAAAATCTCAACGCCGGGTTTTGCAACGAGCCTTTGATTTCCGCCAAGCAAGGAGAGGTGTCGACAACGATCGGGTACTTGCCATTTTCAGACGCTTCTAACAAAGCTTCTTCCATTTGCGCCGCTTTCGTAATCGCCGTGTCTTTGAAGCCTCTGGAGTTGAACAACATGCCGCAGCACTGGTCGCTCAAGCCCTTCGGGTAGACAACTTCGTAATCCGCTTTGGCCAAGATGGACATCATGGCGTCCGCGACGCCTTCCAAATTGGCGTCCGCTTTACTCGGACCCATCATTCTCGTCACGCAGGACGGAAGATAGACGACTTTTCTTTCAACGCCGGCGTGTTTCTCCTTCGCGTGGTTCGGTTCCGGCAACTTCGGCGCGCCTCGCGGCATGTGCGGGTTCCACTCCGGAATCATGTTCCCGGAGATTTTGTTCAACCCACCAGAGACGGTTTTCAAAACACCTTCGCCCAAAATAGAGTGGAAGCCAGAAACCAAGTTCAAGAACGGCGGGACGACGCCGGAGAAGCTCGCAAAGTTTCTCCCGAGCGACGCGGCAACCGACGAGACATTCTTGGCTTGCTCGAGCTCTCTCGCGCGAATGGATTTCACGAGAGTGCCGGTGTTGATACCAACCGGGCACTTCACTTCGCACATACCATCGGCAGCGCAAGTGGAGTCACCGGCGTAGGAGAAGATGTCCAAAAACTCGTCCAATCGCGCTTGATCTTCCGTGCCTCTGTTCTCCATCGCTTGTAAACGACTAATTTCGCGGTAGACCGTGATTCTTTGTCTCGGCGTCAACGACACGTCTCTGGACGGGCAGTTGGATTCGCAGAAACCACATTCCATGCACATATCGACGATCGGGTCCGCCACCGGTTTCGGCTTCAAAAACTTTTGGTGGACGTCCGGATCTCTGTTCAAAATAACGCCCGGGTTCAACACGTAATCCGGATCAAACATTTCCTTCAATTCCCACATGATATCGTACGCTTTGGTGCCCCATTCCATTTCGACGAACGGCGCGACGTTACGCCCGGTACCGTGCTCGGCTTTCAACGACCCTTTGTATTTGACCGCAACAATCTCGCACATTTCTTGCATCATCATCCCGTACGTCTCGACTTCCTTCTCCGTACGGAAACCTTGGGAAAAGACCAAGTGCAAGTTACCTTCCAACGCGTGGCCCATGCACGAGGCGTCGTCGTAACCGTGCTTTTCAAACATAGCCATCAAATCCTTCGTCATTGGCGCCAACGAATCGACTTCGCACGCGACGTCTTCAATCAACACCGAAGTACCGGCTTCGCGACCGCCGCCAACCATAGGAATCAAACCTTTTCTCACGTCCCAATAGGTACCGTACACGGCTGGATCCTTCGAGAATGGATACGTTTCCTCTCTCGGGTGCAAAAAGTTCAAGTTCGCGCCGTCCAAAGAGGTCGTCACCGCTTTAATGTTTTGGTCCAACTCCGCGTCGGTTGGGCCTCTGCACTCGATCAAAAGCGCCGCGCCGTACTTCCCAGCTTCCGGGATCGTCGGCACCAACGACATGATCTTCTCGTGCTTTTCGCACTGACGTAAACTCGCCTTATCGAAGATCTCCACCGCATCGACGGTCGTTTCGCGTCTCAACACCGCCGCCGCGTTGCACGCGTCGTCGACGTCTTTGAACATGATGAAACAACTCGCCTTGTGCGGGTGGTCGACGACGGTGTTATACGTCGCTCTCGAGACGAAACCGAGAGTACCTTCACTCCCAATCATCAATCTCTTGATAATTTCAATCGGGTCCTTCGCATCGTTATCTACTAAAGCGTTGATGGAATAACCAGTCGTACATTTAATCGCAAACTTCTTCTTGATCAGCGCGGTCAACTCGGCGTCCGCTTGGACTTTCGTCGCCAAGTTGCTCACTTTCGCGCACAAGTCTTGGTGCGTTTTCAAGAAGTTCTCTCGAGACGCCGGATCCGCGGTATCCAAAACCGTTCCGTCCACGAACACGATTCTCATATCTTCCAAAGTGTGATACGTGTTTTGTTTCACCCCGCAGCACATGCCCGAAGAGTTGTTCGCGACGACGCCGCCAACCATACACGAATCGATCGAAGACGGATCCGGACCCATCTTGTATTGCACCGCGTGCCCGCCCTTCTTCTTGTGCGCTTGCAAAATTCTATTCACTTCGCCCAAAATCAATCCAGGTTCTAACGTAATCTTCCTCCCGTCTTCGTGCACGGTGTAATCTCGAAAGTTCTTCCCGACGTGCGACAACTTCAACAGAACCGAATCCGAAACCGCTTGCCCGCTCAAAGACGTCCCAGCCGCTCGAAACGTCACCGGCGTCTGGTGTTTCTTCGCGTACGGTAAAATCTTCTTCACTTCTTCCTCGGAGTGGATCTTCACCACCATTTGCGGTAACAATCTGTAAAAACTCGCGTCCGTCCCGTACGCGTACGTCTTCACCGCGTCGGTGATGATGCGCTCCTCCGGTATCATCAACTCGTTTTTCAAATCGCTCTTAAAGTTCTGGTACCTCCCATCGTCCACGCGCATGCCGTCTGCGTTTTGGTAGACCACTTTCGAGCCTTTCACTTCTTGCGGTACGGGGTACACGGTGCCCCCGACGGAGTAATCGATTGCATTCGGTTTCGCGCTCGTCGCCGCTTGCGGCATGGCTGCTTTGCCACGTCTCGCGATATCCAGATGCTTATTCCCTCCGTTGATCTTCGCGACGACTTTTTTCTTCGCACTCGTCGCATCCAAAGAAGAGTGAGACGCATCCTTACGCGCGCCCGCGATCCCTCTTTGCGATCGACTGTCTTTTCCCGTCGCTTTCTTCACCTCTTTCACCGCGTTGTTGTGCGAGTTGTTTTTCGAAAACGAGGATATCCCTCTCTCGGTTGAACGATTGATGATGCGTTGGGATGACGTTGACGCGAACGAGGACGATGCGACCGAAGAAGAAGAACTCGCTCGCCCTAACAGTCCTTCTTTTAACGCGAGAACGCGCTTCGACGACGTCGCTCGGCGAATCATATCTTATCTTTTCTCTCTTTCGTCGTTCTCTCTCAGATGTGCGCGCGTGCGTGGTGTATACACGCGTCTTGGGAATGGTATGAAAGTGACGTCTACTGCGCGATGCGAAATCCGCTCGAACGGAGCCTAAAAGTGTACCAAAAAAAGAGCAAAAAAGAGTACTTTTTCGTGCTGCGTGAGGCAAAAACGAAAAAATCTTCGTCTGAGGAGCGAGCCACGTCTCCTCTTTTAGTAGGAGTCAGAGGTCAGTTTTGGTCTCGAGATCTCATCTTTGTTTTTTTGTTTTTTTGAGATGAAAATTTCTGCCTTTTTTCACTCGTTTTTCTTTGCTTTTTTTGCTCTCTCGAGGTTTTTCGCTTTTTTGGTGCGATGGAGCTTCTGGATGTAATCGGTTTCTTCTCACGAATGAGATAAATATGCTTTACTTTTATACGCACACAAAGAGATACGAATAATGTCTGCACTCACCCAAACCACTCTTCTCGGGGCGAAGGTTGTCGTCTCCAAGGCGTCCGTCGCCAAAAGAACCAACGTCGTCACTCGCGCCGGCCAGTACGACGACGAGTTGTTGCAAACTGCGGTACGTTGTTGCGCTTAAATGTTTCTTCCCTTTTTGCCACTTGGGTAAATTTTTTTTTACGGTGTCGACGCGCGCGTTGATTCGACGAGAGGGGAAAGGCGTCCGAGAGGCGTTTGGTTCGGTTCGTGTGGCGGTTAAATTGAACGCGTTGGATTTTGTTCGGTTCGAACGCGGAAGGTTTCTGCGCGGAATCTGTTCGCGTTGTTGTTGTGTGTTTGTTCGAGCGCGCGCTTTTCGATGATTATATCCGATTGCGTGTGTGGACCACAGAAAAACTATCTCCTCCTTTTTCTTCCGCACGATGATTACTCATACTCGTATTATTCTCTTTCCTTTAATAATAACAGCAAAACATGACCAAGGCGGGCAAAGGTATCTTGGCGATGGATGAATCCAACGCCACGTGCGGCTCCCGTCTCGAAGGCGTCGGGGTAGAAAACACCGAAGAAAACCGTCGTCGATACAGAGAACTCCTCATCACGACCCCGAACCTCGGTAAGCACATTGGCGGCGCCATCCTCTTCGAGGAGACCCTCTACCAATCCACGAAGGCTGGCAAGTCTTTCGTCGACTGCTTGAACGAACAAGGTATCTACCCGGGTATCAAGGTCGACAAGGGATTGAAGCCGCTCGCGAACAGCAACGGTGAATCCTGGTGCCAAGGTTTGGACGGCCTCGCCGACAGAGCCGCGGAATACTACAAGCAAGGCGCGCGCTTTTGCAAGTGGAGATCCGTCGTCTCCATCCCGGCTGGCCCGTCCAAGATCGCCGTCACTGACTGCGCGTACGGCTTGGCGAGATACGCCGCCATCTGCCAAAACGCTGGTTTGGTCCCGATCGTCGAGCCGGAAATCCTCCTCGACGGCGAGCACACCTTGGAAGAAACCTTCGAAGTTGCCTCCGCGGTCTGGGCGGAAACCTTCAAGTACCTCGCGGACAACGACGTCATGTTCGACCGCATGTTGTTGAAGCCGTCCATGGTTGGCCCGGGTGCCGACTGCCCGAAGAGAAACACTCCGGAAGAAGTCGCCGCGGCGACCTTGAAGATGTTGAACTCTCGCGTCCCGCCGGCCACCGCCGGTATCATGTTCTTGTCTGGCGGTTTGTCCGAATTGGACTCCACCTTGTACTTGAACGCCATGAACCAACAGCCGAACCCGTGGCACGTGTCCTTCTCGTACGCGAGAGCGTTGCAAAACTCCGTCATCAAGACGTGGGCCGGCGACGACGCCATGGTTGGCAAGGCGCAAGCCATCTTGTCCAGACGCGCGGAAGAAAACGGTCTCGCGCAACTCGGCAAGTTCAACGCCGAAGAGTCCTTGGCGAACACGGACAGTACCTTCCAGAAAAACTACGTCTATTAAGTTGTTGGCCTTAAAAAAGCCCGTTTTAATAGATTTTAATAGAATGTAATTTGAAACACAGAGAGAGAGTTTTACGTATTTTTGCGCCGCATCCAGTATTTAGAAGAGCGTTCTTTCTCTCTTTTTTCGGGAGATTTTTGAAACCATTTGTCATCACACGTGCGGCATCACTCGCGCTCTTTCGCCAGAAGCAGAAAGAGAAAGAGACAGATCCATCCAAGACGACGATTCAGACGACGATTCAGACGACGATTCAAAGAATGCCTTCCGTTCTTCTCCTTTCGCCAAAGTGTAAAAACCTCTCGTCCTCGTTCGCGTCGTCCGTGCAAATATCCATCTCCGGCACGTTTGGAAGAGATGCGAAGAAATCCAATCGCGCTTTCGGTTCTTCTTTACCTTCGTCTTCTTTACGACGATCGCGAGGACGAGGACGAGGACGACGATCATCGCGAGGACGAGGACGAAACATCCAAAGGTGTTTTTTGTCCGACGATAAAAAAACTCCTGGGACGAACAACAACAACGAGAACAACGAGAACAACAACAAGAATACCACGAAGCGTTTCTTAGTCGTTAACTACCACCGTCAGGAATCGGATTACGATGGTTTTGGTCTCCACGTCTGGGGGGACGTGCCGAAACCGACGGATTGGAACGAACCGTTATTTCCAGTAAACGCATCGTTGCCACAGTTTGAGACGTATAAAGTGGAATTAGAAGGGACGAGTTCGAAAATCGTGTCGGTTTTGTTGCACAAAGGCGAAGAGCAGGACGTGCGCGCGGAGTCGATGAAAGTGCCGAGCGGCGAAGAGGACGTGGAGATTTTCTTAGTGAGCGGATACCAAGAGATTTGGCAGGAGAAGCCGGATTTGGAGAAGTTGCCGAAAGGAGACGTGAATTGTCACCGGGCTATCTTGCTGGATAAGCGGTTGGTGGCGTTGCCGAGAGATTTTAACGGCGTGAAGGAGGAGGGAAGAGGAGGAGGAGGAAAAGAAGAAGAAGAAGAAGAAGAAGAGGTCGCGGTGGAATTGTATTCGAGTAAAAGCGGCAGTTTGAAAGCAACCATGGACGGAGTAGAGAGCGAGGATCCGGAGGATGGGGACGTTTTGGAGGCTACTTTATCGCGAGTGGAGGAAGATAGCATCGATGCGGCCGTGAAGGAGAAGTTTCCAGCCGTGTTCAACGAAAAATGTTTCGCGTTTTACGAAATCGGCGAGTCGACGGTCTCGGATGCGAAAATGAAATTGTTGTTGAAAACGCAACTCGCCGTTGGAACGAAAAAGCAAAGGAAAGATAAGAACGAGAATGAACCACTCGATGCGTGCGGCTTGCAAATCCACGGCGCGTTGGATGCGTTTTATAGCTACGATGGGCCGCTCGGGTGTACTTTTATGGACGAAATTATCGTCGTCACGTTATGGGCGCCAAGCGCCATTCAAGTTGATTTCTTACTCTTCGATTCTCCAGATTTCTCGCACCCGAAGGAGGAATTGGAGATGATGTTTGATAGCTCGAACGGAACGTGGATTATTCACGGCAGGCGTAAAGAGTTGTACCAGATGTATTACAATTTCAGAGTGACGGTGTTTCATCCGAAAGAAAATAAAGTGATGACTTCAATCGCGTCGGATCCTTACGCGAGATCGTTAGCCGCGGATGGACGAAGAGCGCACATATTTGACGTCGAGAACGACGCGTCGGCGAAACCGGAAGGATGGGAAACGTTCGCGAAACCGAGTTTGAATCACATTTGCGAAGGCGGTATTTATGAGTTGCACGTGCGCGACTTTTCCGCCTTGGATGATTCCGTGCCGGAAGACGCGAGAGGGAAGTATAAAGCATTCTCGTGCGAAGAAGGAAGAGGCGTGAGACATTTGAAGAAATTATCGCAGCACGGATTATCGCACGTCCACTTACTCCCCACGTACGATTTCGGGAGCGTTCCGGAACGAGCGGAAAATCAAAAGTCGCTCTCTTCGGCGGATATTTCCGGCATGGAGGCGTTGGAAAGCGACTCGGAGTTTCAACAAACGTTGACGTCAAAAATTGCCTCGGAAGATGCCTTCAACTGGGGATACGACCCAGTGCACTACGGTGTCCCGGAAGGCTCGTATTCGACCAATCCAGACGGTCCGACGAGAATTTTAGAGTACCGCGAAATGGTCAAGTCCTTGAGCGAAAAAATGAACTTGAGACTCATCGTCGACGTGGTGTATAATCACACTTTGAGCAGCGGCCCGACCGATGTGAACTCTGTTTTAGATAAAATCGTTCCGGGATACTACCATCGAAGAAATTTTCTCGGCGACTACGAGGCGTCCACGTGCTGTAACAACACCGCGAGCGAACATTACATGTTCGACAGACTCATCGTCGATGATTTAATCCACTGGGCGAAAGATTACAAAGTCGACGGGTTTCGTTTCGATTTAATGGGACACATCATGTTAAAAACCATGCTCAAAGCGAAAGCAAAGTTAGAGGCGTTGACTTTAGAAAAAGACGGCGTCGATGGATCGAAATTGTATTTATACGGCGAGGGATGGGATTACGCCGAGGTTGTACAAAACCGCGTCGGCGCGAACGCTTCGCAAATGAACCTCGCGAATACTGGCATCGGTTCCTTCAACGATCGCGTTCGCGAAGGCGCGGTTGGTGGAACTCCTTTTGGCGATCCTCGCGAACAAGGTTTCGCGACGGGTTTGCTCGACCGCGCGAACGCCGCGCAAGGTAACGATGACCTGTCTCGCAGATATCGAACGATGGAAGACGGCGAGAAAATTATCGCCGCGTTCGCCGGTAATTTACGCGAATACGTTTTCACGAACAGACATGGCGTCGAGACACAACTGAGAAATGCGGCGTATGAGAACTCAAATGTAGCGTACGCGGGAGAACCGAAAGAAACCGTTAATTACGTTTCCGCGCACGATAACGAAACGTTGTTCGATTGCATAGCGCTTCGCGCGAGCAGCGAACACACGACGTTACGCGATAGAATTCGCATGAATCGTGTGTGCACTTCAATCGTCGCGTTGTCCCAGGGCGTGCCTTTTTTCCACGCCGGCGATGAATTGTTGCGTTCGAAGAGTTTAGATCGCGACAGTTACGATAGCGGCGATTGGTTCAATCGATTAGATTTCTCCGGCGAGACGCACAATTTTGGCGTCGGGATGCCCCCGCGATCGAAAAACGAAGGACGATATGATTTGATTCGTCCATTCTTAGCGAACGTTGAGGAGAATAAACCTTCACAAGAAGACATACTCGCACAGACGGACTACTTTTGCGAGTTGATGTCCATTCGTTCGAGCTCGAAGCTCTTCTCTTTGGAGACGTTTAAAGACGTTCAAAATCGCGTCTCGTTTTTCAATCGCGGCGAAAATCAAATACCAGGTTTACTCGTCTACGTCATCGACGATGGTTTCGAGAAGCTAAAAATATGCGACAACTTTGAACGCATCGTCGTGTGCGTCAACGCGACGTCGACGGACATCGAGAACTACGCCGAGAAAGCGTTCCAACGTCACGTGAGAAACGCTTCGACCGCCAAAATTTTAGAGCCGCACCCGGCGCAAGGCGCGATATGTGAGGACGCGGAAACGTTACGTCGCGTGAAAATATCCGGAGGAACGTCCGACGTCGACGACTTATCGCTCACGATTCCAGCGTTATCGACGATAGTTTTCGTTCAAAAACGATGAACGCTGATGATATATATAAAATCTCGCTATAAAATACTTATTACAAAACGACAACGCTTATTTTACTCGCTTACGCTATATTATTATTATTATAACTTTGACCACGTGTTCCCGTCTGGGAACAAAACGCCACTGCCGGTCCACTTCCCGAGTAAATTCTTCGGTCCTCCTTTCTTGGAAAAATCGATGAGTATCTCGTTTTCCCCTCGTAACTCGCCTTCGAGTTCCCATTTTTTCGTCTCTTTTTGTCCATCCGCTTGACACCCAGGGGTGCCATCTTCTCCGAACACTTTCGCTTTCGTCGTCGAACGCACTCTCTCGATCCCTCGCAAACACCCCGGGTGGTTCGGGTCGGAATATTTCCCGTTAAACACGGAAGAAGCGTTTTCTGTTCGGACCGTCGTCGTCGTCTGAATCGTCCCGTCGTCACCACCCATCGCCATCGCAAAGCCACTCGTCGTCGTCGGTACAAAACCACCCGTCACGGTGAGATACAAAATCGTCAACGTCGTCGCATTCGCGATTTTGAACGCTTTTACTCTTCGTAAAGAAGAAGACGAAGACTTTGTTGTTGGTGGTGTCCTTCTGCTTACGGTGGTTCTTTTTAAAGACGACGAGAAAAGAGCGGTGGACAAGGACGCGACGGAGTTCGAAACCATCATATGTATCCTTTTGGAGGAAAGGATGAACTCGAGAGTGACGAAAGAGAAGAAATCAATTAAAAATTTTTTCACAAGCTTTTTTTAGGCGTGAATAACCCTAAACAACACCCAAAAGACCCTTTTTTTTAAAGAGCGGTGAACCAAAAAATCCGCCAGCAAGAAAAAAGCAGCACAGACAGAAGAGAGAGAGATTTTTTCATTTTTCGAGCGCCAGACGACCGATTTTGAGAGAAACTTTTGCGAGAGAGAGTTTCTGAGGACACGAATACGAAATACTAATCCTCTCGTCGTTTTTCCTCGCAAACTCCGGACAAATTTAAACGCGCGCTTTATATTCTTTCATAGAGCCGGTGGGAACACTTTTCTTCAAAACCTTCTCTTTCCTCCGGCAGAGAGAGAGAGGGATCTCTTTAAGAAGGAGTTCAGAGAGAGAGAGAGAGAGCGTTTAAAGACGTATACGTTTATAATATATAAAAAGAGAGAAAGAAAGAGAGAGAAATTTTGGGCAGATCGCGCCGCTTCGTCTCCGAGTCGCACATCGTTTTGGTCCGAGATAAACGATTAGATTAGACGCGCGCGCGAATCTCTCTCTCTTTATACCCCGAGATCATCTCGAAGAAGAGATCGCGGGAAGAAGTAAAAAGAGAGACACTTTCCTCGCGCCTTTGCGTTTAATTAAGATATCTTCGTATTACTGAAACGGAGTAAAAGAGAAAGAAAGAAGAAGAGAGTGATTATGTCACCGCGTTGTTCGGAAGCGCGATCGAGTGGTTTGAATCGTCCGGAAGAAAAGAAGAGAAAAATGAGAAGATCTTCTTCTCGCTTTCTCTCCGTCGAAAAGAAGAACAAAACGACGACGGTCTCTTTGCTGATCGCAACGGTTGCGATGCTTTGTTTCGGTGATTTGACGACGACGTTTTTGCGAAGCGGACCACACGCAAAGTCTTCTTTCTCCTCTTCTTCGTTTAAGGGGGAGAATGGGAGCCGTAAGAGTGGTTCAAACGAGTGGGAAGGATTCTTCTTGTTCGCGAGCGCGCAAGAACCGAGTCCACCGCCGAGTCCACCGCCGAGTCCACCGCCGAGTCCACCGCCGAGTCCTCCGCCGCCGAGTCCTCCGCCGTTGCCTCCGCCGAGTCCACCGCCGCCGAGTCCTCCGCCGTTGCCGCCGCCGAGTCCTCCGCCGCCGAGTCCTCCGCCGAGTCCGCCGTCGCCGCCGCCGCCGCCGAGTCCTCCGAGTCCTCCGCCGTTGCCGCCGCCGAGTCCTCCGCCGTCGCCTCCGCCGAGCCCGCCTCCGCCGAGTCCTCCGCCGAGTCCGCCGTCGCCGCCACCGCCGAGTCCTCCGCCGCCAAGTCCTCCGCCGTTGCCGCCGCCGAGTCCGCCCCCTTCGCCTCCTCCTCCGCCGTCGCCGCCGCCATCTCCACCTCCACCACCGAGTCCACCTCCTTCACCTCCTCCTTCGCCTCCTCCGTATCCGCCACCTCCGTCTCCACCGCCGGCGACGTACTCGTTCCGCACAAAGTCGACTTTTACCGGATACGATTGCGACGAGTTTTCGGACAAGCAAGCGTCTTTCAGGGCGGCGTTGGCGAGGATGTTGAACATTGCCTCGGGTGCAATCACGTACGATAAGTGCGAAGACATTGTACCGAACAGCGAAAATGACAGCAGTGCGAAGCGAAGAAAGCTCGCGGGCGTGACAAACTCGATCACGATATCGTACAGCGTCGCCGCGTTGGACGAAGCGGACGCCACGAGCTTACAAACTACGCTGAAGGACATCCAACCAACGGAGTGGAGAGGTCAACTTGAGAGAGATGGAGTGATGATATCTAACGTGATTAATGATTTTGGAGATATCGTAGTCGCCGCGCCGCCTCCGCCGCCGTCGCCGCCTCCGCCGCCACCGTCGCCTCCTCCGCCGAGACCGCCGCCGAATGCGCCTCCTCCTCCTCCGCCTCCGCCGCCGCCGTTCCCGAAACCGCCGCCATTCAACGAAGATCTCGTGCGTTTAACCGCCCGAATCGATGCAGCGCCGTTAGTGAACGAAAAGCACGAGTTCAATTCGACCACGTGGGAGTATGGAGGTATTCAAATCGTCCGAGAGACGGAACGCGCTTGGAGCATCTTTGAAGGCAACGGAAAGCCCGGCGTGGCTGTTGTTCGCGTGACCTTGAACAAGTTGGACGCGTCTTTTGGACCGGAAAACTCCGAAAGTTCTTCGTTGATTATCGCGGAAGGATGCGAGGTTGGTACTCCAGTGCGTGTTGTTGAAGATCCAGCGATTACGTACTCGACTGGCTTACACAAGTTCGACGTAGAGTTGACGTGTGAAGACGGCTCGAGAATTGTAAACTTAGACTGGGAAAAGTTGGTCGATAAACGCGGACGTTCTTCAACAACGCAAGGTGACGGTCTCAAGATCACGTACGATATCCTCCCGCCGACGCCAAAGATTACGAGTCCGAATCGAGGTTTCTCCACGCAAACGTACGTCGGTTTTCTCGTCGATTTTGGCGAGAAAGTTCGATTGACTCCGGGGAATCTTTTGCAAGCCTTGAACGTCACAAACTGCTGGGCGAAGGACGTTTTATACGATGCTTCAGTCGGTAAAGTGTACGTGAGATGCTGGGCGAACACGAACAAAGTGTGCGCGGTTGGTACGTACCCGTATTCTACGAGAGACATCTCCGGGAACTGGAACGGCGACGGCGTATCCCTCGACATTTTGCAATACACGGCGTCCGGCACGGTCTCCAACGCCGCCCACTTGTCAACCTTCGGTTTGGCCGTTGGGTCGCTCTTATCGATTGCTTCGTTGACGCCTTTGCCTGGAGGAGGTCCCATCGTCGTCGACACGCTTTCGATTCTGCCTATGATTGCCTTCTTCCAACAGTTGGCCTTCACGTCCATGCTCGCCGTGCCGAGAATGCCGGCGCAATACGCCGTCTCTATGGGTAGATTGATGTTCTTGAACATGGCCATTCCAGCGCCGGAAGTTTCGAAGCCGGTGTATCACGATTCAACGTACCAAACGGAATTGTTCGGCGTGAAGAGAGGTATGGAACTTGACGAGGACGAGATGTTTGCGGAACTCACGGAAACGACGTACACCGCGGCTGCTAAGGCTGGAGGTCGCCGTAAGTTGCTTCAAGACACGACGGAGGAGTGGAACACGATCCCGGTTCAAGATGAGCTTGCGATTATCGACGCCGCAGTTGGTGTTTATGACGAAGAAGGTTGGGATTACTTTGTCGAGGTGGCGTTTTGGGCCTCTGTCTTTTGTACTTTGGCAATCTTTGCGCACGTCACGGGCGTCATCGTGTGTTTGCGAAAGTTCTGGGTCATTCCGGCGTTCATGACGATTCCGGCGATTGAATTACTCGCCCTCTTAATCGTCGGTCCTGGCGTCACGAGAGCTTTAATGGTTGTCATGGTTGGTCAGACCGGCGCCGGCTACGCGGTTGGGTTGTGTGGCATGCTGTTTGCGTTCTTCGCGATTGTGTGTCCTCTCGCGTACATCATCTTCCGAGCAACGCCGCCGCACCCGAAATCAATTCGCGAACGTGGAGATTGGTGGGGATTTAGCGCAGTCATGCAAGGCTTGAAGTCAAACACGGGTCGATTCAAATCGTGGGAGACGGACCTTGAAGGCGCTTCGTTTAGGAACAAGACGCTTTCGCCGTATTGGTACGCGTATGCCATCTTCCTGGCGTACTCGAAGTTGTTCTTTTCTGCTGCTATTTACGGCATGTACACAGAAAAGGCCGAGGCGACGTATCAAGCCAAGGTGCTGTTCTGCCTCGACTTCATGCACTTGGCGTACGTCGCGATTATTCGACCGTATTCCTTGTTCTTACAAAACATCGCCTGGATTATTATCGAGTTCTGTCTCATGATTGTTCACGGCTGCGCGCTTGGGTTGACTGGGGACGTCGAGAGCGATTACGCTGAAAATCTTGGTTCCGGTATGATTGCGTTTGCTGCGTTAGGAGCTGTAGGATACTCTGGCTGTTTTCTGTACTCGTGGTACAAGGACGTCAAGGAATTCAACGAGGAGCTTGGCGACGAATTCGTCGAGCCGAAGAAAGGTGTCCTCGGTCAACTCCAGAGTTTCAAAAATAACACCATCAACATGTTGGGTCTCGCGAAGAAACAAGCGCAGAGCGAAGAAACAGAGGTGCAGCAACTTCAGAGAACGAATACGTTGTCGCGCATGGCGAGTCGCACGACGTCGCTCAAGAGAACGCCGACTATGACCAAGAAAGCCGTTCGCAAGGAGACGAGAAAAGCGATGAGATGGAGCGTCTACATGACCGTTCTACTCGTTTCAATCATGGCGGGTGTGTACGCGGCGGTGTACTACGCGACAGGATACGCGAATTCTACGCCGTCGACGGTTGGTGAGTTATCCTCGAAGATTGTAGCCTCGGTTCGCGTGGATGGGTACACGAAGGATACGTTTGTAGACAACGACTTTTTGGACGGTTTGGCGCTTTATTTGGATGTCAATCCGAAAGCGGTCGGTATCGATGACGTTGAAAACACTCCCCTCGACGAAGTTGGCCGACGCAGAACGCTTTTGAGTCAAGCGGAAGACAACGACTTTTTGTCGGTGAGCACGAGAAGCTTACTCGTCGCGAGTTACGGCTCCGTCGACGTCGATTTTTATGTCTTGTCGGACGCGGAGTATATTCAGGGTCTCATCGACAAAATCAATTTGCTCGGCCTCGATACGTTAGAAGGAACAACCGCAAAGAGCACGTTCATCACCTCTCTCCAAGATGCGGGATTTACGGAAGCGTACACCGTCATATTGACGAGAGAGGCGTATCAGTTGATGCCGCCGCCGCCGTACTCAGCACCGGCGCCGCCGCCTGCGAAACCTCCTCCTCCTGCTCCATCACCTCCACCACCATCCCCCCCGTCTCCACCCCCGTCTCCACCGGCTCCTCCTCCTCCGTCCCCTCCGTCTCCGCCCCCGCCGCCATCGCCGCCGCCATCGCCGCCGCCGCCGCCCATCACGCAGCTTGTCGGTGCTACTCAGGATCCGATCGATGCTACTAAATGCATTGCCAACTACAACATCAATAGATTATATGTCGTCGGAGATGATTATGAACCAGCCCCTTCTGAAGACCAGCAAGGATGGGAGCCGGAAAATTTGGTCGATTGCGTGAAGCAAGGAGGTGAGACTGGTAACGGTTGGAAAACGAAGACGTTGACGGCAGCTGAAATCGGGGCGTGGGAAGCGGGCACTTTACCAGCCGATACGGCAGAAGTCGTGTACGAGTTCGCCTCGGCTTTGTGGGTGAACAAAATCGACGCCTACGGCTCGAACGAAACAGTCGCAAAGTCGAAGAGCGCGATCTTGTATGTAGGCGCCGCCGATGGTGACGTGTCTGCATCCAATCCGTGCGAGGACGCCGCGTGGGAGCAGGTTGGAGACAAATTGGACTTCGAGACTGCGAACAACGCGCAGTTTATTCGCGGTAACAAAGTGACGTGGTTGCCGGAGAGGTCTGGTGTGTGTTGGAAGATTAAAGTGTTCGGGTTTCCAAGTTCAGATCCTGTGTGTGGGTGTGCTTATGCTTCATCTTATCACGGAGATCTTATCACGGAGGCTAATCCGTGCGACGAGAAGTGCGTGAAACAGACGCAAGTCGGTTTGGACGAGATTCACTTTGAGAACTGGGATTGGTTAGGCATTGCCGGTCCAGGTAATCAAAAGGATTCAGAGACTGAAAAAGGCACGGATTATGACAAGCCCGCGTACGTCCCCGCCAACGGACAACGTCGATAGAAAGGTAGCCGAGAGAGAAGTGCAGTTTGAATTAGAAGAGAGAGTTGAAAAAAATATAGCGCGCGCGCGAGAAAGAGAGAAGAGAAAGCGAGAAAGATTAAAATCATGACGATACTGTGATGTATGATTTACCTACGAGGAAGAGATTATTCATTGAGTGAAAACAATAGACTTGAGTGTAAAACACAATTATTAAATCTGTTTAAAAACAAAAGCTATAGGTTGGCGCCGTACCCGAACGCATTTCTTATGCGAGCGAAAATTAAATTCTTCCATCCGTTCTCGGTGACTTCCATGACGTTTTCGTTCCCGTGCGCGTCAGCTTCCGGCACGTCCGTCTGAGTCAGCTCTAAAATGCAGTTCCCAGGCTCTGGTTCTTTCAACACCATGGTCACTGTCGAGTAATGATCCGGAACCCACGAGTTGAACCGCCACTTTTGTACTATTCGCTCGCCGTCTATGAATGTAATCGTTTCGCCGCGAACGCTTCCATCGAACATTTCAAATTTTCCTACGCCTTTCTGGCCCGTACATTTCGTTCTCGTGAAATGCATCACACGCCTTGGGTCTAGCAACGCCTCGCACACGTCCGTCGCCCGACACAAAAACTTTTCTTTGATTTTTATGGTATGATATTTCGTCGACAGCGGCGCGCTTTTATATTCGTGTTCCGTCTTTCCTTTCGCCGTCGTCTGTTTTGGTTTTTGTTTCGCCGCCGCTTCCTCCGTCGCTCTGTCGTTGTTCGCACTATCACTACCACTCTCTCCCGACGTCTTCGCGGCCAAAGCCGGCGTCCCTCTCGCCATTTCCTCCTCCCATTTTTTCACCACCTCTCGCACTTTCTCCTTCCCGCTCTTCTCTTCGATCCATCGCTTCGCCTTCTTCGCTTTCTCGCTCTCGTCCTTTGGACTGAATTTTACTTCGGTATCCTCCCCTCTGTTTTCATCGCTCACGTACGGTAACACCATCGTCCCTACGCGCTCGCCTTCGAGCTCGTAGTCGATGGAGAGTTCCAACTCGTACCCGGGTATGATTTTTCCTTTTCTTTGGTTCAAATACGCTTCGCCGGTGATTCGCAACGGTTTCACAAATCTCACACCATTTGCATCGTCGTCATCGTCCAAAAACGAACTTTGTTTCTCCCCGCTGTCGTCGTCGTTCACATCGTCGCCACCACTCGCGAACTCAGACTCGAAAAAAACTCTCGTCCATTCTTTGCAATCCTTCTCCACCCAGTGCCACCCGTGGACGTTCGCGCCGTCTTTTCGTTCTTCCACGATCCATCTTTGATCGCCTTCCCCGAGCTTCGCCATTTATTTATTCGCTTTGCGTGAATTAATGTAAAGAAGAAATATGTCCTTCGTTTCGCTTCCCCAAAACGCTTCGTTTTTTTTTTACTCGCGAAGTTGCAAAAAACACTCCTCTCGATAGTCTCTCCGCATCTTACCTGGCAAAAGTCAGCGCCGCGAATACTCGAGATGTGTCGCGCACTCTGTGCCACGCGCTCTTATGTATATATATATGTACACATACATCTCGTCGTCGTCGTCGTCTCGCTTCTTTCTCTTAAAGGTCTTCTTCTTTGTCTCTTCTTCTTTTTTTCTCCGATCTCTCGTTGACTTTCTTTCCCTTTCTTTCGTCTTCCATTTTATCTTCTTTTTCTCTTCATTAAACTTCCCACTTGTAAAGTTATATATAGTATAAAGCGAGAAGAGCAAAAATGCAAAGCGCAGCGGCATTCACCACCACCACCACCGCGACGCGAGCGACGTCGAGCGCGTTCGCCTCCGGGAGCACTCGTCGCACGAATACGACGACGAGGAATTTTAAGAACACCAACATCATCCCCGGCGTGAAAATGTCGACGACGGCGCGATTACGAAGCAGCAGCAAAACAAAGAAGACAAAGATACCAAAGACGAAGATCATCAGATCTATGTCACCAATGCCAGACGCGGACGAAGACGAAGGTTCGGTCCTCGATTTACCGGAAGAATACGTCCGCGCGGTGCCTTCGAGACGCCCGGATATCTTCCCGGATTTGCAGGAAATCAAACAGCCGATGCCGAACCCTTTACCGGGAGATCCGGAAATGCCGGACGAGGAGGAAGAGGAACAGGAAAGGAAAGAAAACCCGGGAGAACCCGGAGAGGACGAGGAGGAAGACGAGAACGGGGAGAAAATCACGAAGAAAGAGAGAAAGAGGAGAGAGAAGGAAAGAGAGAACGAGGAGTAAGAAGAGAGGGAGAGAGAGAGAGAGACTTTACACATTCTATCCATACTAATTAATTTTACAACACGCTATACTACTGATACTTTCCTACTGATACTACTACTTCTGCTACTACTACTATTACTACTACTACTTATTATTATTATTATTTCATCTGACGTCGCGCAACGAGAGGTTGATTCGAGTTCGTTTGGCAAAGTTGAGAAGGAATTCGTCGTCGTCGTCGTCGAACGCGCTTTCGAGCGCTTCCGGAAACCGAAAGGTTTTTGAGGAACTCATCAACGTTTCGCCGTCGCTAAAGACTCTCGGGACGCCGTGAAACATCGTTCGAGATTCACCGCTGAGCACGATCGCATCTCCGCTGCGAACGATTAAAGCAGTCACCGGCTTTAAGGCTTTCGATTTTTGCCCGAGGAGAAAAATAGCCGGCAAACCGAGCGAAAGCGAGGCGATTGGTTTACTCAAGTTCATCTCCGCGTCGTCCACGTGACCGTTTAAAGTGTCTCCGGGAGCGTAGAAATTCGCCAACCCGACTTGCCCATCGAAGAATTTATCCTCTCCTTTTTTAACGAAAGCAGCTTCTTTCCCGAACACAATCTCCAGCGTCTTCACGCACGCTCGTTTAATCCTCTCGTCCACCTCCGGCGCTCGCTCTTCCTCGTAAACTCTCTTCGTCCAATCGAACGGTGCCCCTACCGTAGCCCAACGTAACTTCCTCAACAAATGTCTCGCCGCTCTCGATTCCATCCCGTCGCCTCGTTTCGGAGGTTTCTCTAACTCCATCCACCCGTTTTCCTCTTCGTTTAAATACAAACCCGCTTTCGCCGCTCGATACAAATCCGCCGGCAACGGTTTCCCCAATCTTTGCCAATGATTCGTTTTATTCGGTCGTTCCGGGAGTATTTTCACGCAATGCATGATTAACTCTCTCTGCTCTCGTAAATCTAACGCGTTTTGGACGTAATACGCGCCCGGGTGGTCCAATAACTTCCACACCCGAGGTCTTTCTCTCGACGGCGCGTTCGCAAAACGAGAGAAAGCCGCCACCTCTTCGACTCCTCCTTTTGCCTTAAACGTCTGCTTCTTCTCTTCCTCCTTAAGCTCCGAAACGCGCATCACGGAGGACGATTCGTGACCAACACATTCGTCAAAATCAATCGTTTCGGAGACGTCAATCTCTTCCACCAGTTTCCCGCTCTTCCGTCTGCGTCCGGTTTTCGCGTCCACGCGAATCGTTTCAATCACTTTCAACCGATACTTCTTTTCCGCGAGCGAGAACGCGTTTTTAGTGGTACTGTTATTCGTAGTCTCGTCGTCGAAAGTGTTGTTCTTCTCGGCGACGGAGGAATACATAGTTGTAATTCGTCCGTCGTCTTTCTTATTCAGAGCATGATGAAGAGAGGGAGGATGTTTTTAGTGGTGTTTTGTGTCTCGCGTGTAAACACTCGGGGAAGAGAATGAAGACAAAATACATATACGAGATGTGTGCAAAAAACATCACACGTCGCGTAAAAAATGTTGTCGAGTACGTGCTATGTATGTAATAAAGTATCTACTTCTTACCACCCTTATGCGTTCTCTCTCGTTGCGTGTACAGCTGCTGCAACGCGTTTTTGGCGGCGCAACTCGGGAAGTTGCTCAAATCGTAATAATGTTCGGCCAAGTCGATTAACCACTCGCCTTTGATTTCCGTGACCGTCCGGACGTACTTCTTGGACGTCAAGACGAACTCGTTGTACACGACCCACTCGGGTTTACCGCTTAAATTTGTAGACGGGTGCAACAAAACCGATTCGTTGTCTTTGACGGTTAAGTACGAGCCGTTTCGTTCTTTGTGCGCGACTTGCATGAAGAAGCCGTTTAAGATGGCTTTGCGGATGTTGACGTAATAGTCTTTAGAGTGGAAGTCGGTGGATTCGAGGAGGACGCCGTGGCGTTGACATAAGCGGACTAACTGGTTGCGGACGTTATCCGCGGATTTCAACGATCGGTGATTTAAGTAGTTTTCCCAGCACCAGTTTTGGCTCTCGCCGTTTTGTTTGAACGCGTGGTAGGCGTTCAACATGGTCAAATGGTCGCCGTCCAAATGCGCAAAGTGCGCCTTCGCGGCGTCTGCTCTTTGTTGATCGTCTCGCGGGCGAATGAAACACTGCGGAACGGAAAGCATGGCGACTATGGTCACGATTTCGTTCGAACACTTAAACTTCGTGCTCCCGACTAACATCTTTGCCAACTGAGGATCTAACGGGAAATCGGACATGATTTTCCCGGCTTTCGTCAGCTCGCCTTCGTCGTCTAAAGCGCCTAAATAGTTGAGCAATTCTAACGCGCGCATTAACGTTTCCGGCGCTGGAGGGTCCATGAAATCGAAATGGACCAAGTCGTCGATGCCTAATTTTTTCAACTGGATGACGACCGAGCCTAAATTCGATCGCAAAATCTCCGGGTACGTCTGTTCGATTAAATCTTTCTTGAAGGAAAGTTCCGTGTATAATCGAAAACACTTCCCGGGTTGGGTTCTCCCGGCTCTCCCGGCTCTTTGTTGCGCCGACGCTCGAGAAATTGGCGAGACTAATAAACTTTCCACTCGACTTCGAGGATTGTACACTTTCTGTTTCGAAAACCCCGGGTCGACGACGTAGACGATCCCATCAATCGTCAAAGACGTCTCGGCGATGTTCGTGGACACGACCACTTTTCTCCCGGCGACGCCTCCGACGGTTAACGCGTCCGGCGCTTTATCAAAAATCCTCTGCTGTTGATTCGGCGGTAACGTCGAATATAGCGGCACCACGTTCACAGGCCCGACGCTGTCCCCGATATTCTTAATCTCGTTCCTAATCTTCCCGCACGCGTCTTCGATTTCCTCCTCGCCGGTTAAAAACAAAAGCACGTCCCCGGGTGGTTCGCACCGGTGTATTTGCACCACCGTCCGAATCGCCGCTTCCAAATAATCTCTCTCAGGTTCTTGCGTGTAAAATATCTCCACCGGATGCGTTCTCCCCGGAACCATAACCAACGGTGCGCCTTCAAAATACCCCTGAAACTTCTTCGCCTCCAACGTCGCCGACATCACCACGCACTTCAAATCCTCCGGTCGCTTCTTCAACACCTCCTTCAACAATCCAAACAAAACGTCCGTCGCTAACGTCCTCTCGTGCGCTTCGTCGATCACAATCACTGAATATCGACTCAATAATGGATCTGTCATCGCTTCTCTGAGTAACATCCCGTCCGTGGCGTACTTCATGATCGTCTTTCGCGACGTGCACTCCTCGAACCGAATCGAATATCCAACCTCTTCCCCTATTTGCACGTCCATCTCCTCGGCGACTCGTTTCGCCACCGACATCGCCGCCACGCGTCTCGGTTGCGTGCACACCACCATCTTTTCATTATTCGTCGTGTACCCGGCGTCGACGAGAAATTGCGGGATCTGCGTCGTCTTCCCCGAACCGGTTTCCCCGACGAGCACTAAAGTCTGCGAAGCCGCCAACTGGTGAAGAAAATCCGATTTTTGTTTCCACACGGGAAGCTTTCGCCTCGTCTCGAGGATGTTCAGATAGGTTTGAGAATACGGCTGATTCGTGTACGGATTTATCATCATCACTTCTTCTTTGTTGTTCGCATCGTCACCATCGAGGGAAACTTGTACTCGCTGCTTTTTCTTCGGCGTCGTCGAAGACATTTGATGATTATGTGCGATTTGAAGTGGTTTATTCCCCGAAAGGATGTGTTGGTTTTGTGAGGTATCTTCGACGCGAACGCGGTTAAACGCACGTCTACATATATATGTACTACTAATTATTACACGCGACGAAAACGTTCGTATACTACTATTTGTCTGCTATACTACTGCGAGAGGGAGAGCAATGCTGAAGAAAAAACTTAAATGGCTACCCCGCCGCTCTTCTCGCCGTAGACGACGCCTTTGCCTAAGCCGCCGCCGCTTTTGAAGTGAATCTCTCCGAGCTGCCTTTCCAACTCGTCGCCTTTAATGAACCGTCGAAAACACCCGTCTTTGTTCACCGTGCACAAGCGAGCGCACCCACCTGAGCTGGAATCCACCGCCATTGCGAGCGTTAACGCTTTCAACACGTACTTCTCGCACTCCTCTCTCGTCATCCGTTCCTTGAACTCGGAGTCTAAAAACCCCCAGATGTACGTCGAGCCGCTTCCGTCCGTCGTCCACGAAGTCTTGATCATGTTCCCTCCAGCCGTGCACGAATACACCTGCGCGCCAAATTTCTCGTCCCACCCGGCGGCAATCGCGTAGCACCCTAACCCGGTCCCGTTGTTCGCGTTTTTATTCTCGTAGTTGATCTTGGTCAATATCCTGGCGACTTGTTTCACCTCCATGGTTTCCCCGTGTGCTAATTCAATCTCGCGTTGCGCGCAGTGGTGCCGGACGAACCCGGCGACGGCTTCGGTATCCGCGGCGGAGCCTGATCGAGCCATGACGACGTTTTCGGTCAAGTTGCACATCTTATCCGACGCTCGGTTGGAAATGTACGTTCCTGTTTATATCGAAGTACGTTAAGAGAGACGAGAGAAAAAGGTGAGATGAGAGATCTGTCCAAGAAGAGAATAAAAACGCGTAAAACGTACCCGTGGAGACTCTCGTGTCCGCGCCGATGACGATGCCACCCGCGTATTCGCACGCCACGATGGTCGTGCCGGTTTTTGGCGCTTCTTGCGCGCGGTTGATGCTCTCCATGTGTGCTTTTGCGCGTGAAATTTCTGCGGAATTTTGTATCGAAATGCTTCGAATTTTCCCCAAAGATCAGACCTTTTTGGAAAGAAGGCAGAAGCAGCCTGGCGGTGTGAAGAGAGACACGGATGATGGTTTCAGACGAGAGAGACAGAGACGATGACGTGCACTCCCAAGACCAACAACACATCAAACTCCCTCCGTGCTCGAACAACCTCGCCACCGCGTTGCTCACGGACGCGTACCAAATCACCATGGCGTACGCGTATTGGAAAAACAACACGCACGAACGCACGGCGAGTTTCGATTTACTCTTCCGGAAAAACCCATTCGGTGGAGAGTTTACCATCTTTTGCGGCTTAGAGGAGAGTTTAAAGTTCGTCTCGAACTTTAAATTCACGAGACAAGACGTGAAGTATTTGCGCGAGTGCGATTTCGCGAAAGAGATGGACCCGAGGTTCTTCGACGAGTATTTAAGTTCAGTGGACTGTTCGAAAATCACAATCGAAGGCATCAAAGAAGGCACCGTGGTGTTCCCGAGAGTACCTCTGATCCACGTGAGCGGACCTTTGGGCGTGACGCAACTTCTGGAGACGACTTTACTCACTCTGATTAATTACGCGTCTTTAGTCGCCACGAACGCGGCTCGACATCGGTTAACATGCGGCGACGAGGCGCAGTTGTTGGAGTTTGGTTTACGGAGAGCGCAAGGCGTGGACGGGGGAGTGAGCGCGAGCAGGTACGCGTACGTTGGAGGTTTCGACGCGACGTCGAATTGCGAGGCTGGGAGACAGTTTGGGATTCCCGTGAGAGGGACGCACGCGCACAGTTTCGTGCAAGCGCACTCGAAGTGGGACGATATCCACGGGAGGAAAGTTGGCGAGTGCGAGGATTTTTGCAAAGAGGCGAGGGAAATGTTGAAAGAGTTGAGAGAGGCGATGGTGAGTAGTGATAGTAACAATAGCGCGGCGTATCAATTCGGGGAAACGAATGAGAGCGAGCTGATCTCGTTTTGCGCGTACGCGATTGCGTTTCCGAATTCGTTTTTAGCTTTAATCGATACGTACGACACGTTGAAATCGGGGACGCCTAATTACGTCGCCGTGGCGTTGACGTTGAAGAAGTGTGGGTTTCAACCCGTTGGGGTGAGAATAGATTCCGGAGATTTGAGTTATTTGAGTTTAACGATTAGAGAGTTTATGATTGAAGCGGAGAAGTGTTTAGAGCGTCGGGGAAAACATTTTTCGTTACTCGCGAAAGGATTAGCCGCGGAGACGAAAATTACCGCCTCGAACGATATCAACGAAACCGTGTTGAGAGAATTGAAACAAAGCGGTCACTCGATCGATGCGTTTGGCATCGGGACGCACTTGGTGACGTGCATGGCGCAACCGGCGTTGGGATGCGTGTATAAACTCGTAGAAATCGATAAAACACCTCGGATTAAATTATCCGAAGACGTAGAGAAAGTCACCATTCCGGGAAAGAAGAAGTGTTACAGACTTTACGGAAAGATTGGCGAACCGATCGTGGACGTCATGCTTCGCGAGGACGAAAAAGAACCGAAGGTTGGCGAACGCGTGTTGTGCAGACACCCGTTTTTAGAAGGTAAACGGGCGTTCGTCACTCCCGCGAAAGTGGAGAAGTTATTGTTGGTGTGTTGGGACGGCGAGAAAGGCGGGTGTCCTCGAAAATTTTACGAGGAAAGCGTAGGTTTAGAAAAAAGTAGATTGAGGGTAAAAGAGCAAGTGAAACTGATGCGAGCGGATCATTTGAGATACACGAATCCGACGCCGTATAAAGTGAGCGTGTCTGGCGATTTGTACCAGTTTACGCATCAGTTATGGTTGGATAATTTGCCGGCGAGAGAGTTGACTTGAATCTTTTTTTTTAAAGTAAAATTTCTTCTTGTGTTTTTACAATGTCTTCCTCCTCTTCCTGCTCGGAGTCGACGTAGTTCAGATTGGGTTGCGAGAGCGGCAGAGGTTCTTCGTCTTCTTCCTCGTTGTCGTCGCTTAATATTTCTATGATCGTTTCTTCTTCTTTCTTCATCTTTTTTCTATCGCGCTCTTCTAGTTGTAGTCCTATCTTTTTTGACAAGCCTCTACCAGCTTGCTCGACCAACTTCCTCATCAACTCTTGATCTATTATATTTCTATCGTTATTGCTATTGTTATTATTTCCTTTTGGGTTGAAGAACGCCGTCGCCTTGCTCACTCTCTTAGCGTTCTTTTTCTCGGCTTCTTCGCGAATGGCGGTTTCGATCGATTCCATGTTTTTCACGACGCTCTTCATGTCCGGTTTCCGTTGAAACAACTTCAACTCCGCGTTATACGTGTCTCTAAACTCAACGTATTTCGATTTCAACTGGTCGTACGTTTGTCCCTTTAACGTCCTCCCGTCGAATCCGTATTTGTTCTCCAAGTCGTCGCGTAACTCATTCGTCTTTCTCGTTTTCTCCGCTTGCTTCGCTTTCGGGAGCAGGTGGTATTTCGTCGGCGGTGGAATCGGGTTCGGTAGATTTTTTATGACTGTTGTTGTTGTTTTATCGCCTTCTTTTTCTTCTTCTTCTTTATCTTCTTCTTCTTCATCTTCTTCTTCTTCTTGTTCGTCGTCTTCGTTATCTCTCCCCGCATCCACCAACAAGAGAGGCTCCAACACGTTTCCTTTCCAACTCTCCACGATCTCCTCCATCTCTCGGTTCGGTCTCAACGCCACTTCCCCGGTCCCGTCCCAATCCTTCTCGTCTGTCACCGGGCCTTTACATCTCGGACAGTTTCGTTTCTTATCGTCTTGAAACGTCTTCATGTATTCGTTCAAACATTTGCTGCAAAACGTATGGGAGCACCGGACGAGGGCGACGGGTAAGTGGAACAGTTCTTTGCAAATTGGACAGGAGATTTTGTCTTGAAATGTATCCATCGAAGAGGAGGACAACGCGACGTTTCTTTCTTTTTTCCGCTTCTTGTTCTTCTTCTTGTTGTTGTTGTGCTCCATCGTCGCTTCTTCTACCTCTTCTTCATCGCGTTCTTTTCTGCCTCGTTGCTTTGTGTTTTTGTCGCGTCAATACGTTTTAATTTAATGGAGAGAATCTTTTCCATCTCCATCCCCCCTTTAAAATGAAATCAAATGCGAGGAAAATAGAAATGAAACAGAGAACGAAAGACACACGCGGCGAAGCGCTCCTACGCGCACACGCGGTACGCGACAAAAAAAAAGAGTATGGAGCGTAGAAGAGTCGAACTCCTGACCTTGCACATGCTAAGCGCACGCTCTACCAACTGAGCTAACACCCCAAAGGCCACATCTCTAATGAGATGAGAGTCTACATATCCCAAGCAGGGCTGGAATTAATATATATAAACTATAGATAAGTTAGGGTTTCATTTTTGTGAGCACACGTTTTCTCATCACCCAACACTTTTTAAAACTACGACGAGTACTACTTCTTACAATCATCATCGATCACATGTTGTTGCGATCTAAATTACTATTTGTTAACACTACTATTGTTATTATAAAACTCCATGTTCCAGTTGCTCAAAAAAGCCGGCACTCCGGCAATGCTCTTCTTCTTGTCGTCGTCGTCTTCTTTCTCGACGTACAGCGTAAAATTTTTCTTTAAACTTTCGCTTTGTTTCTCCCAGGACGGGTCATTTTTTTCTAGCGAGACTGAATGCTTCGCCTCGTCGTAATTGAACAACAAACGCGCGTGTTCGTTCGCGTTGCTCGTGATTAAAAATTGCGTCTTTGACGCTTTTTCGCCAACCAGTTCAATGTTAAATCCAAACAAAAGTTTCACCGCCTCACGAAATTTGAGCACCGTGGATTTGAACGCCACCAGTAAACGCTGCTCTTTCTTTTGTAACTTTGATATGATGTCATCCGACGAGGAAGAAGTGTTGTTATTGATGTTATTATTACTGCTGTTGTTGTTTTTCAACCTGGTGATTTCTTTTTCCAAGCCTCGGATGATTTCGTTCGTAAACGGGCTCGATTTCGTTTGTAAAATCTTCTCGCCTTTTCTCTCGTTTTCAGCCATCTTTTGTAAACTGGCAATCTCGGAGTCTTTCGCTTCGACGATCGACTTCGCGTTTAACGCGTCCATTTTAGCCGTTTCCAACTCTTTTTCCAACGCGTCTTTCAGTTTTTCTTCCTCCTTGGCTTTAGATTCGAATAACTCTCTCTTCGTCTGTTCGACTTTCAACGCTTTCGTCGCTTCGGCTAACTTTTCGGAAAGAGCTATGGTTTCCGTTTGTAACGCGCCAACTCTGTTCTTCAACTCCTCCGGTCCTTCATCTAACAACGACGCCGACGTCCATTTCCCGGCATTCATCAACGCACGCTGTAACTTTTCGTTCTCAATCTCTTTCGCGCGTACGTTTTCCTTCGCGCGCGATAATTTCGCCTCCGTCGAGCGCAAACGTTCCTCCACGGCTTCCACGGAAACCATCTTCGAGTGCAACATGTCACCTCTCGACGCCGACGCTTCTAAACTTTTCATCTCTTGCCTCAAAATCCTAATCGTGTGTTCTTTTTCATCGTCGTTTTTCTTCCCTTTTCCTTTCTTGCCGACGCCGCCGGGCGATTTCGGCAACGAGTTCAAATTCGTATTCTCCAACAACGCTTTCTTTTCCTCCTCGAGCGCGCTCTTCAGCCCCTCGTTCATCTCTAAAGCCTCCTCTAACTTTGCCTCGACCGTTTTCCTCTCGTTTCTTTTCCCTCGCAAATCCGCGACTTCCATCTCCAACTCGGCGTTGACCGTTTCCGCTTTTTCCAATCTCTTGCGCAATTTTTCAATCACCTCGTTTTCTTCTCTCACCTTATCCTCCAACTCGTCGCCTTCGTCGTCCATCACTTTCTTCTCCAGAGCCGCGTGTCTCGTTTTCAAAGCGAGCAACTGCTCGCGAAGTTTATCGCGTTCGGTTTCTGCCAGTTCTCGAGCCTCGACTTCTCGTTTTATCATCGAAGGCGAATAGTTTTGCTGCTGCTGCTGCTTATTATTATTATTATTATTCGCGGTTGTTGTCGCCAAAACAATCGCAGCATCGTCGTTACTATTAATAGCACTCGTCTCCTTCTCTCGGGCGAGCTTCTCTTTATCCACACTCGTCGCTCTGGTCGACCTCCTCCTCGGCGAAACCATCGGCGACGCGCTTCTCCTCTTCTTCCCTCGTCGTTGTTGTTGTTCTTCTTCTTCTTCTTTCGTCTTTGCTCCTCCTCTCGCAGAAGACTCAGGCATCATCGCCAAAACCTTCGCCTCCGTGGAAACTCTTTTCAGTTCGCTCTCCGCCAATCTCATGCGTAAATCGACGTTCTCCTCTTCCGCTTTCATCGCGCGTTTGCTTTGCGCTTTGAACTGTTGGACGAATTCAGTCTTGACCAGATTCGTTTCCTCGTACGCGTTGGTCATCGTCGACATCTTCTGCCGCTTAGTATTAGTATTATTCGGGGAAGAGGACGACGGGAATCGTCGAACGCCTTTCTTTTCCATCGTCGGTTGAATGTCTTCCTCTTCTGACTCGTCGTCGTCGTCGTCGTCGTTCTTGTCATGAGTTTCCTTCGGGAGGCGAGGGGAAGACGAAGAACGACGACGTAAACGACGATCTTTTTCGGCGGTGAGCGCAGGAGAAGGGGAGGGGGAGGAGGACGTTTTTCTCCTCGGAGGCATGTTTGATGAGTGCTCGCTACTAGGAAAGCGTAGATACGTGTGTGTGATTATATATAGTGAGAGATGTTCTGAGGAATTGAATTGGATTTGAGAACGAACTGGGTGGTGTGTGCTTCGCGAGCGCTATGTATTGTTTTATATAAAGATGCTACTTATTCAATATAATTTCAAAAATCTAGCTACGTTGTATTTACCATCCGATACTGATGATGATGATGATGATGATGCGCGTCTCATCAATCTCTCCTGTTCTCTCTTTCTCTCCAAACACCCTCTCCTCTCTCTTGCTATCTCTCGGTCCACTCTCTCTTCTCTTTTTCTAGTATATATACGCGTGTAATGATACACATTTACTTCGTCAAGAGCGTGGAGGCTGTCGAAGACTCGTACCTCCAGTTCGGCTCCAACTTCTTCGCGAGTCTGTAGTATCTCGCCAATCTGTGGATTCGGGATTCGATCAAAATCAATCGAAACTTGGAGTCCATGTCCTTGCGGTTTCTCTCCAAGTGCTTGCGCACGGACACGGCTTTCTTGATCAAACAGTACAAATCTTCCGGCAAAGTCGGCGCCAAACCTTGACCCTTCAAGATGCGCATGATTTTGGAGTTGGTCACCGTGGACACTTGCGGGATGCCGTGGTTATCTCTCAAGATGATGCCGATTTGCGACGGCGTCATGCCTTTCTTCGCCATCTTCGCGATCATGTCTTTGATTTCATCCGGGGAGGTTTTGCACCAGAGCGGCGCCGATCGTTTGAAAGGGATGGACGATTTGGACATCCCTTTTCCTTTGCTGTGCATGCGACCCATGTTTGCAAGTTAGTGTTCTGTTGTTTTTTGGAAAAGAAGAGAAAAGAAGAGGTTAGTATTCTGCTTTTTGTTACGTTTTTTCTTGCAGAAGACATTTGCACAACACACAGTCCCAAAAAGGTCTTTTCTCTTAGGACCAAAATCGCGCGTCCGTCGTCTCGTCGTCGGTGTGCGCAAAACACCACCACACCAGGAAACGACCATAACATCCGAAACGAATACGTTCACAACGATACAAAAACAGTCGCATCCGCCCGTTCGTATCTTCGCATCTCATCAAATAAAACACACTCATCCTCATCGCGCAGCACATTTCTCTCTCGCTCAAGGCAAAAAGAGGCGATGGTTTTCTCCGCGCAAACGAGGAAAAAAAAAAAATGAAAAATCTCAAAGAGAGCAGCGCCGAAGAAGAACCAAACGCGAACGGCGCTTTCAACCGCTCCATCGCGCGTTCAATTCAACCTATTCTCGTTCGCGCGAAAACGAACGGATTTGAAAGAGAGAGAGAGAATACACACACGTGTCTATTTTGAGCGTACCTTTTCTTAATTTTTTTATGAAGCGAGAAGAAGAGTTTCACGAGGAAGGAAAAAGGGGGTTGGTTTTCTCTTTTTTTCTTCCTTCTCGAAGTAAAAAACGTCGCCATTTCCTACGTAAAAGTATACACACTCATGCTCAGATACTTAGCGAAGCGAACTTTGCAAAGCAGAGGCGCTTTGGCGTCCTTTTCACACAGAGGCGCGGCGTCCTCTTCCGGACGAGGAGGAGGCAACGCTCGCGTGGCGCTCTCGGTACGCGACGCGTTCTTCGTTTCTCATTTTTTTTAGAACGATGTGTGATGCGATTCGATGTGATCTCTTTCGTCCCCGTGAAAGAAGGGAGATCCCCTTTCGTCGTGCTCTGACCCTCTCTCCTCTCTTCTTTCTTTCTCTCTCTTATTATTATTATTACTACGAATACAACATCAAAAACAGTACTCGACGGATGCAGTGGTGACCGATTTCGAACACTCGACGGGTTTATACCGCGCCGAGTTGGAAGGTCTCGCCTCGGGGAAAGACATTTTCGACCACTACGATTTCACCCGAGCGCCGAAAGGAACCAAAGAATCGCCGTGCGTGGTGACGAGCGAGATGGAATATCGAGTGGTTGGCGTGACCGATCCAGACGACGATTCGATCGTCATCTGGGGACGATTAGAGGAAGGGAAAGGACCGATGTTAATCGGAGACGAATGGTTCGTGCATAAACGCGTCGGGGGCGGAGGAGCGCACTAACGCGATAATATTCTTCGCTTCGCGTTTGTACTCGAGAAAGAGCGCGTATACGTAAGACCACACAGTTGTAACATCATAGAAATTCCTATTCACACCTACATCACGAAGAGCGACGAAATAATGATCTTCTTCTTTCTTCTTAAGTGTCGTGCGTCCTTCTGATGCTCGTTTCAGTTTCGTCGTTTACGTCTCGTTATCGTTTTGTGCTGCTTTTGTCCACGTGTCACATGATGGGAAGAAATTGCGATCAAATTATTCTTCACAAAAGTCCGTCTCTTCCTTTGCGAGCGGAGAGTTTCAGAGAGAGACTTTTAGGATCGTTTCCTCTTGCACTCGAGAAGAGGGTGTTCGTGTTGGTATTCTTGTTGTTATTCTTCGAGACTATCTCTCCCGTTTGTGATACACACGACGGGTCAATTCAGTTATAAAACCAAACCGTATCTCTGACGAAGAACGATGATGATGAAGATGACGACGACGATGATGACGCGAGCGGTTGCCCCGCAATCTGTTCGAAAAACGCAGAAGAAAAAGAGCATCGTCGTCATCGCGAAAGCGCGCGAAGAACCCGATGAAGAAGCCTCGTCTTCGTCCCGTTCTTCCTCTCGTGATGATGAAAAAATTGGTCTCTTCTCCTCTCCTGCAACCGTGAAAAGACGACAAGCGTTCGCTCTCGCCGCGGCGGCCGGGACGACTCTCCTTTTTAACGAACAAACTATTCCGGCTGCATTTGCCGCGTACGGTACCGCGTCAGGGGGTGGCGACGAAGCGTCGCAACCGGTCACGTATTCCACTTTTTACGGGGCGGCGGAACCTCCCGCCACGTACGGCAAAGTCGGCGGAACGACGCCAAACAGAGCGAAATATTCCTACGAAGTTCCGTCCACGTGGAAAGAAGAGCCGACGTCGAAAGTTGAAAAGGGCTCGGGTGGGCAAGACTCTCGATGGGTCCCGCGAGGCGTCAAAGGCGTCAAAGCTGTGTTGGTAACTTTAAATCGCGCCGGCGAAGACGGGCAAGAGTTTTCGTTGCAAGACACGACCATCAACGCCTTAGCCGGCTCGGATCCAAACTTACAAGACGCACTTTTGAACGGTTTAGTGAAAACCAATCGCTCAAACGTTGAGGGACAAGAATACATCCAGTACGATATCGAGGCGGCTATTTATTACGGGGTCAAAGCGACCGTAGATAGCACCGGGAGGCTCTTTGCTTTGATCATTTCCGCGCCGGATAACGTGTACAAGAAAGAAAGGGCGACGTACGAACGGATGTTGGATTCGTTTCGAACGTACATTTTAGACACGACAAAGTAAAGAACGACTGCAAGTGAACGAGATAAACAGCGAATTACTACTGTGTTTTTGTAATAAGAGAGAGAGAGAGAGAGAGAGAGAGAGAGAGAGAGAGAGAGAATACGAGAGAAAGTAAAAGCAAACGACATTTTTTTTCCTTTCTGCTTTTTTTTTCCTTTCCCCCCTTTATTTTTTTGCACACTCCCCTCGTTGAATTCCTCATTCATTTATCACCAACGAAACTCAAAACACCACACACACTTGCGAACAATGAGCGACCACGAAGTCGAAACTTTTGAATCCACCGATGCCGGTGCCTCTAAAACGGTACCGATGCAAGCCGGTTCCGTCCGTAAGGGTGGCTACATCGTCATCAAAGGCAAAGCGTGCAAGGTACGCGCTTCCTCCATCATTTTTTCGCGCATTTGTGTCGAAAAATGAAACGAATTCGTGCGCGCCCGTCCAGTCGCGAACGGGATGTTGGGCATTTTACGCGCGTTTTGAATGCGCTCCCACGCGTTTCACTCTTTTCGAGTTTTTGTGGTGGCGTCTGAAACGTTTCATTATGCGTTTTACGCCCGATTGCGTTCAAAAAAACCCTCTCACTTTTCTCTTTTTGTTGTACTCACCTCTTGCCTCTTCCTCTCTTCAATACTCACAATTCACTTTTCGCGAACAGGTCATCGACGTTTCCACGTCCAAAACCGGCAAGCACGGTCACGCCAAGTGCCACTTTGTCGCCGAAGACATCTTCACCGGCAAAAGATGCGACGAACTCGTCCCAGCTGGCCACAACTTGGAAGTTCCGGTCGTCTCCAAGACGGAATACACGTTGTTGGACATTGACGACGACGACCACATGTCTTTGATGGATGAAAAGGGAGACACGAGAGAAGATTTGAAGTTACCGGATGACAGATCCGGGGACTCTGCGTTTGCTTTAGCGCAAGAAGTGCAAAAGAAGTTTGACGAAGGCGCGGAAGTTGTGGTGACGATTATGTCTGCGATGGGCATCGACCAACTCTCTGGATGGAAGGAGGCTGCGAACTAAATGCTCGTGTCGAAATAGTTTAAAGACGTAGAAAGAGAATATATAATAAGGTGTCGAAGTGTGCGTGGTTGGTAAGATAGGTCATGACGTCACCCATGCGCGTTTGTATTTTTTATCAAGGGGCAAGAGAGAGGCGTAATAGAGAGAGAGAGGGAGAGAGAGAGAGACAACTCTTCTTCGCAAAGGTATCAACAATTCGGTTTTTAGTCGGACAGTGCGTTTCGCGCAAAACTAGGATACCATTCGCACTGAAGGAAGAGCGGTTTAGAGATCATTTATATTTAGAGAGTGAGTGAGAGAGTGAGTGAGAGAGAGACATTGTATACAGAGCATCGTGCATACAAACTAGTAACTAATAATCGCGTTCGTACGAATACGTGCCTTTCTCGTTTTTGCTTCAATTTCTTTTGTTCCTCTTTCTCCCCCACAAGTTTGTTGTTCACACGCGCCTTTCGCAAAAGTCACGCAACAATGGCGACACCGGCGATGAGCAACATATGCGCCAACTTTGAAGAAGTCGGGCAGGTGCGCGTTTCTTTCTTTTTCTTTCTTTCTCTTTCTCTTTCTCTCTCTCTTTTCCTCCGCTTTAATGGCTTTTGATTGACGCAAAAATCTTCTCTTTCTCTCCCCTTTGTCCCACGACGACGGCGCGTATAATAACAGGCTTTCGCGCAGCACTACTACCAACAATTCGACGGCGACCGATCGCAACTCGGCCCTTTATACAACGAAACGCACTCCATGCTGAACTTTGAACACTCCGCCTCCCGCCCGGGGCAGTTTAAAGGCGCCCAATCCATAGTCGAAAAATTAGTCTCTTTACCGTTCCAAAGAGTCCAACACCAAGTGGTGACCATCGATACGCAACCGACGCCGAACGGCGGCGTGTTGGTGTTCGTGTGCGGGAACTTACTGATTGACAGCGAAACGCAACCGCAGAAGTTTGCGCAGACGTTCCAGCTGATGCCGACGGATTCGGTCGGGTTACCCGCGGGGAGTTATTTTATATTCAACGACGTCTTTCGCCTGAACGTCGGTTAAGAAGAAGAGAAAGAATAAAGGATTAGATAATAAGTACTTTTAGAAGAAGAAGAAGAAGAAGAAGGAATTCATCACATCGTTGTTATGAAAATTTACGTCGCTTGTATACTGTATGTAATAGGTTAGTGTGCTGATGTGATTGTTATTATGATCATTCGTATTATTACAAGATACCGGGAGACTCTTCGTCGTCCTCGGTCGTTTTATAGCGGCTGCTGGTGATGACTTGTTTTTTGGTGTAGTTAGTATTTTCCACTTTGGTGGTATACACGAACCCTGCCAAAGCGATTGTAATGAGACTAAGCATTGCCACGGCTTCCTTGACTGGATTATGCCTAAACATAGCGCCGCTGGCCAAGTGCACGTCGGCTTCTCCCAACGCCCCCGGGGCGAATGTTGTGCCTCTAGCTTCTCCCAACGCCGCCGCCGCGTTAGAGTTGTACACTTGGCGTTGTTTGCACGATTGCGCCGGCCCGTGCTCTTGTTCTTCGCATCGAAACTTACCCAAGAAGCTGTACGCGTCGCTGAACATTTTAAACTGCGCCTCTTTCGCGGCTGGACCTTTCCAGTTGTTGATTTTTTGCTTGAACGTTTTCGCTTTGCTAAACATGAAGCGCATGTCTCGGCAAGATTTCACGTTCCACTTGCCGATCGGTTGGTTAAAGTTGAACGTTTCCGCGAACATGTCGCGCATAGACTGCACATTCTGCACGTCCCAGTTTGAAATATCGCTGTTAAATTTCTTCGCGCCCATAAACATTCCGTTCATGTTGGTTACCGTATGCGTCTTCCAATGGTCGATGGATCGATTAAAACTCTTCGCGTCGTGGAACATATCTTGACAGTTTTGTAAGTTTTGCGTGTTCCATTTCGATATGTCCGCGTTAAACGTATCCGCGCCGTAAAACATTTCCTGCGCGTTTTTCAAATTCTTCACGTCCCATTTACTCAAATCGCCGTTAAAGTCCCACATGTCGTAAAACGCTTTCGACATATCCGTTACTCTGGAAACGTCCCAATCGGGCATGATTCCGTACTCGCTTCCTTTACACATACCACCGATTGGGTTGGATTGTAAACATTCCTCTATGGCGTTATGGAACGTCTCGTCCGTCAACGGTAGCTTCTCCTTCTTTTCTTCGTCTTCTTCGTCTTCGCCTAAACTCGAATCGATCGATTCGTTTGGCGCGCACGTGTTCAACATAACGCCCTCCGCCGGGTCTCGTTCGCACACAAACGCTCTTTGAAACGCGACCGCGCCTTTCACCGCGTCCTTCATCGGCGTTTCCGTTGCTTTCCCTTTCCAACCGGAAACGTCCGTCGCGAACGTCTCGCAGTTTCGAAACATTCCCGCCATCGTCTCCACCCGCGCCGTGTTCCATCTCTCTAAACCGACGCCCTCAAAGTCTCTGCAATCGGAAAACATATCTCGCATAGACGTGACTGAACTCACGTCCCATTTCGATAAATCCGCGTTGAACTCGGTAAACTTCACCGGGTGAGAAGTTTCCCCGCTCTTTCGACTTTTTCTCTCGCTCGTCGACGACGCAAACGCCAGGTCCATGTTGGTCACTTTGCTCGTATCCCACCTCGGCATCGGGCCGAATTTCGGAAGCTCCGCGCACATCCCATCCACCGGGTTCGTTCTCACGCACTTCTCGATGGCGTCTTTGAACGTCTCGTCCGTGAGAAACTGTTGTTGCGTTTGTTGTTCTTTCGCGCTGATGTTGTTGTTGTTGTTGTTCTTGCTCTTGTCGTTCTTGCTCGCGTTCCCATTCTCCGCGCAGAGCGCGCCTTTCCCTCGGGACAAAGAGGAGAGCACGAGGAGGACTTCGAGCGCCCGACGACGCGAACGACGCGAACGACGCGAACTCCCAGAAGACGCGAAAGAAGAGGACGGTCCTTTCCTGTCTTTCCTCGACGAAGAAGAAGAAGAAGAAGAAGAGGAGGACGCTTCGAAAAGGTGAACGTTGTTCTCGTGTCGCATCGTGCGAGAGAGAGACGCGGCCCTTCTTCGGGGTACGATTTCCCCAGAGCGAAAGTCTTCTTAATCCGCTTTTGCTGGAACACCGCACGGGATGAAGCGCGCGAGGACGATTCGGGCGCACACGAGCAAAGCGCAGAGGATGCAGCGGAGATTCTCTCTCTCTCTCTCTCTCAAGTGGTATTCTTTTTGCGCGTGATTTTGTGCGGGTAAATGTGGATGATGCGGCTGCTCTTTAAAATACACAATTAAATGCTCTCAACGCGTATACGCGCGAATACGCGCGTTGGGCGGCGACGACGATGTAGACGACGGCGACGCTCTTTCTCTCTGCTCTACATACTATATCGCTGCTCTAGATGATGCGCTTTCGCTTTATTACATCGCGGTTTTCCCGCTCAAGGTCAACTCGACCTTCTCCAATAAGTTCCCGTTTTCCAACGCCGCCGCGACTCGCTCTTTATCCTGGAGTTGTTTGTTCACTTGCGCCTCGGAGGCGTGCGAGCCTTTGGAGACTTTCACGTCCACTTTAAACCTTTTCGGTAACACTCTCATCAGTTTCACGCGAATGCTCAATCCGATCAAGGTCGCCATGGAGCAGTGTTCCACCGTTGGGGTGAAAAACACCGTCACTCGCGAGAACTCGTCCTCCACTTTGACGTTCTCTTCCGAGACGACCGCGAGTTGTTCCAACGAGTACGGGTGTTCCGGGTCGTTGATGTCTTTTATGTGCGAGAAAATCTCCCGGGCATCGATTGGATCTCTCAGTATCTCGTTGCTTTTCACGACGTCTCTTTCCTTCTCTCGTTTCCATTCTCTCAGGGATCGGGAGACGCTGACGCTGCTCTTGGTGTTGTTATTCTTAGTATTCGTGTTATTCACGAGCGAAAACGGGTTGGCGTTGTCGTACTGGTGTTCGTCTTGTTGTTCACGTTGGACGACACTCGCACCACCAAAACCACCACCGCCGGCGTTCATTCGTCGCGCAAAGCGTCCAAAGTCTGACGAGAGTTTCCCTCACTTTTGTTCCCCAAATCTCTCTCTCAACAG
>Ga0209335_10000574_pt1 | contig 44427 bp, 37 predicted proteins | sample COG_09_FD_184753 | JGI IMG/M metagenome (GOLD analysis project Ga0209335, IMG submission 184753) | Pelagic Microbial community sample from North Sea - COGITO 998_met_09 (SPAdes) (version 2) | ecosystem: Environmental > Aquatic > Marine > Neritic zone/Coastal water | place: Helgoland, sampling...
TCATTCCACATATTACAAGCATTTCCATCTTTACTAAGCTTACATTGTAAATATCCTGTACTAGATTCTGTTTTAGAGACAGGTACAAAACGTTGATTACATTTAGCTATATTAGGATTATCCATTGAATTCTGAGGATTTGGTGGATATTTACTTAAATTACAATGTGTTACAAGGTATCCTTGACAATATTTATTACCATTTTCACTTAATTTTTCTTCTGGTTCTGGTTCTGGTTCTGGTTCTGGTTCTGACTTTGAATCTTTTTCTTTTTTTTCGCTTCCTGAAGACATAAAGTTTCCCATAATAGTATAATAATATATAATATATTATTCTACGATGACCCAATCATTCAAAAAGTAAATGTCTTCCCCTTCAGTATCTTTCTTTATATCAACAAAAACTTCAATACCCTTTTGAGTAACATCATAATTTTTATTCATTTCAAGATAATTACGTAATCCTCCTAGAACATTACGTATGAAATTTTGTAGGTTCTTTTTCTTTTTATTATTTTCAATGGTAATATCGCGACTTCTAGAAAGGATGAGGAAATTTAATTCAGATATCTCAATTTTACCTCTGTCGGTTAAAATACTCATTACCTTATCATCTACTATTTTCTTTCCTTCTTCCAGCGAAATATTCCATTTATAATTTTTACGAACCATTTACTTAAAATAAATAAAATTATAGAAAAATGTTATTTTTGATAAAAAAATAATTGATAAAAATTTAAATATTTCATTATATTTATGTATACTTACATATACATGTGTTCTGGAGGCTTATAGTTATCTTCCTTTTTAGATAGTAAAGTCTCTACAATTTCTTTGCTTACATTTAGAGGTATCTTAAAATTATCAAGTTTGAATGTAAGTGGTATTTTGTTTTCTTCACTTTCACTTTGAGAAAGATTATAGATATTTATCTTTGAAATTATTGTTTCAATACATCTTTTAAGGTTTCTCACACCTTCTTCTTTTTCTGTAAATGTATTGATTATATATTCTAAAGCATCTTTTTCAAATAATATATCTTCTTTGTTGAACATAAATGTATTCATTAGTTCAGGAAGGATGTAATCTTTGCAAATTTCTATTTTATCATCTGGTTTAAATCCTTTTGTATTGATAACATACATTCTGTCTTTAAGAATCCGGTCAACTTTTGATTCATCATTAAAAGAGAATATAAAGAGAGACTTTGAAAGATCAATGTGGACCCCAGGAAAATAGTTATCCTGGAAGAGTGTATTTTGTGAAGGATCAGTTAGGTGTGTCAATAGATGTATAATCTCTTCTCCTTTAAAGGTTTCACTTACTTTATCAAGTTCGTCAAAGTAAATTATCGGATTCATACATTTAGATTCAATCAGTATATCAATAATTCTCCCCCAATGAGAACCTTCATATGTATAAGAATGTCCGTCAAAGAAAGCAGAATCAGATGCCCCTCCAAGAGCAATGAATGCGAATGGTCTATTGATAGCTTTGGCGATTCCTTCTTTAACAAGAGTTGTTTTACCATTACCCATTGGTCCCTGAAGAGCAAGAACATTTCCTTGTGATGTAGGGTTTTTGATCCATTTACCAATTACTTGTAGAATATGCATTTTAGCTTCTTTATGTCCATAAATTGCTTTATCGAGTGTAGAATATATGTTATATAGAAATTTTCTCTTTTCTTCATTTGTATTTTTTTCTGTAATTTCTATATCTCTAAATTTTCCAAAGGGGATCTTGATAAGACCATTAATCCACTTATCAATTTTACAATATTCTCCTGTTGATACATCCATTTCCCCTAGTTTTTCTATATTTTCAATAGCAATTGATTTTGTTTTAATATCCATATTAGAATTCAAGATCTTAAAACGTAATGGTATATTTGATTTGTTTATCTTTTTTATTTCTTCAAGTTCTGTAATATGTTTTTGTTTTTCTTCAGGTGTTAGATCTTGAAAATATTCAAGTTCTTGATCTTCATGAATATCATCTTCAATTATTTCTATGAATTTATCATCGTATTCATCATACTCAAACTCTTCTTCTGTATCCGATGATTCTTCAAGTTCTTCATCAGTTTCACTATCTTCTTCATAGTCTTCATCAGAATCACCTTCTTCAAAGTTAATATCATCAAGATCAACATCTTCTTCAGAAGAGAGTGATTCTTCACTTGAATCTTCTGAAGTTTCTTCTGAAGTTTCTTCTGAAGAATCTTCTTCTATCGGCATATCTTCTATTTTTATTTCTATATTTTGTTCTTCTATTAGTTCATCTATATTAATTTTACGATCTCGTAGAGATTTCTTTTTTTTAAGATCTTGTTGGGAACCAAATGCGCTCATTAGAATATAAGGTAATATTAAGTCCATAATATTAGGATTCTTCCCTCTTTTGCTGATTTTTTTAGAGGGTGATTTACCTTTCTTTGGTGATTTACCTTTCTTTGGTGATTTACCTTTCTTTGGTGATTTACCTTTCTTTAGTGACCCTCTCCTTAGTCTGTCAATTTCTTTTTTAAGCATCTCTTCATCAAAATCAGTTGGTTTACTATCATCAATTAAATCCATTAAGTTGCCACTACTGTCTACTTTTTCAAGGACAAGATTGTTTTCTTTTTCAGGTTCTTCATCATTATTATTTTTCTTTGATCGGGTAATCATATTATGAGAGTTTTTTTCGTTTTCCATTTAATAGTTTGTAGTAATATTACTTTATAATTTTTTTTTATATGTTTTTCAAATTTTAGAAATTTGATTTTTATTTAAAAAAAAAGATAATAGATATTATAATAGGTATGAACAAACAATATACGGAACCAGAAACAAACAATGTTATTGGAGTTCAATTTAGTATTTTGGGTCCAGAAGAAATAAAATCCCGTTCAGTGGTTGAAATAACAAAACATGAAACATATGAAAAAGATACACCTGTAATTAAGGGTCTATTCGACCCACGTATGGGCACTACTGAGATGGGTAAGGTTTGTTCTACATGTGGTCAGAATAATATTGATTGTCCTGGTCATTTTGGACATGTGGAGCTTGCACGACCTGTTTATCATTGGCAATTTGTTCAATATGTTTTAAAGGTACTAAAATGTACATGTCTACAATGTTCAAAGCTTTTGATTGATAAAGATTCACCCATTGTTAAGTCTTTAATGAAAAAGCCGAATAAAGTTCGTTGGAATGAAATATACAATCTATGTCAAAAAATAAACAGATGTGGTCAAGAAAATGATGATGGTTGTGGGGCAAAACAACCTGATAAAATTAAGCTTGAAGGTATGGATGGTATTACGGCTGTATGGAAAAAGTTAGATGATGCTTCTTTAAAAACACAAAAGATTTCCATTGAAAGAGTAAAAGAGATTCTAGAAAGAATTTCAGATGAAGATGTAAATATAATGGGTTTTACAGATACTTGGTGTCGTCCAGATTGGCTTATCTGTTCTGTATTTCCTGTTCCACCTCCATCTGTAAGGCCTTCTGTAAAGCAGGATGATTCTCAAAGGATGGATGATGATTTAACACATAAACTTTGCGATATTATTAAGTGTAATAATACACTCAAACAAAAGATAGAATCAAATAGTCGTATTGAAGTTGTTGATGACTGGTCAAAAGTCCTTCAATATCATATCGCTACTCTTGTAGATAATGAACTTCCTGGAATTGCTCAAGCAGTTCATCGTTCTGGGAGAGCCCTTAAAGCTATAAGACAGCGTCTAAAGGGTAAAGATGGACGTATAAGGAATAATCTTATGGGTAAGAGGGTTGACTTTTCAGCAAGAAGCGTTATTACTCCAGATCCTAATATTGAACTTGACCAACTTGGTGTTCCTATTTCAATTGCTAAAAATCTAACTTATCCCGAGATAGTCAATGATTTCAATAAAGAAAAGTTAAACGAATTACTTCAAAATGGCGTTAATAATTATCCTGGAATTAAGATGATTGTTAAGCATGATAAAACAAATGTTACAATTACAAAATCTAATATAGATGATATTGAACTTAAGAATGGATACATTGTTCACAGACATCTAAGGGATGGTGATCACGTGTTATTCAACCGTCAACCTTCTCTTCACAAAATGAGCATGATGGGACACAGAGTAAAAGTAATGGAAGGTAATACTTTCCGCCTTAATGTAAGTGTTACTCCTCCATATAATGCTGATTTTGATGGTGATGAAATGAATATGCATGTTCCACAATCAATTGCTTGTGTCTCAGAACTAATGAATATTGCTTCTGTAAACTATCAAATTATTTCTCCGAGGGAAAATAAACCTATTATAGCTATTGTCCAAGATACCCTCTTGGGTATTAATAAGCTAACAAAGGGTGAAACAATTACACATGAAGGGATTGGTGTTGACAGTTATTACTTTTCAAACAATACAAATATTTATCCAATAAAGAAGAAATCAGAACCAGTTGTAAAAGAAAATGTTGAAACATCCTACTTTACTAAGAATCAAATGATGAATCTAGTATCAACATTAAGCTCATTCAAGAGAAAAGGTGGGATGATTCCCGAACATTCTCTAGATATTGATATATTTGGCGAAAAGGTTAAGTTATGGTCTGGAAAAGATATTATGTCTTACATTATCCCTGAAAGTATCAATCTAACTATGAAAAATTCATCTCATGATACACATCCAGATGATTATCTCAACAAAGTTGTTATTAAGAATGGAAAACTAATTTCGGGAGGTTTAGATAAAGGTATCTTTACTAAAACTTCAAAGGGTCTAATCCATACAATTTATAATGATCTTGGTTCCAAAGCTACAAAGGATTTTATCGATGATATGCAAAAAATAACATCTTACTTCTTAATCATTGAAGGTTTTAGTGTTGGAATTGGCGATATGATTGCCGATGATGTAACAAATGTAAAGATCAAAGAAGTTATTGAGAAAAACAAACTTAAGATTAATGAGATTATGCAGGAGTTTCATCTAGATATCTTTGAAAACTTTTCAGGAAAGACAAATAGCGAATACTTTGAAAGTAAGGTAAATAGTATTCTAAATAATACTCTTTCGCAGACGGGTAATATTGGTCTATCTAACTTAGATCAAAAGAATAGAGTAACAAATATGGTTAATTCGGGTTCTAAAGGTAAGGCGACTAATATAGCACAGATTGTTGCGTGCCTAGGACAACAAAATGTAGAGAGTAAACGTATCCCGTATGGTTATCAAGATAGAACACTACCACATTACAGTAAATATGATGACTCTTCTGAAGCAAGAGGGTTTGTAGAAAACTCATTCATATCGGGACAAACCCCCCAAGAATACTTCTTCCACGCTATGGGTGGGAGAGAAGGTCTTATTGATACAGCTGTAAAGACATCTGAAACAGGTTATCTTCAAAGAAAACTTGTCAAGTCTATGGAAGACTTAAGGGTTGGATATGATGGAAGTGTTAGAAATAACTCTGATTGTATAGTTCAATTCAAGTATGGTGAAGATGGCATGGATGCTTGTTCTGTTGAAGAACAAAGTTTAATCATCATAGATATGACTACTGAAGAAATATGTAAAGGTTTCATCTTTGATAAAGATACAAAATGGGAAGATATTCTCACTGAAGAAGCAATTGATAGTATGGGTGATAATTTTGAAGATGATCTAGAAGAAGCATTTTATGCAATCCTTCAAAACAAGATATATATGTATAAGAATGTTTTCAAAAACAATAAGATATCAAATAGTGTTCGTTTCCCAGTACACATTGCTCGTATTATTACAAATGTATGTAAAAAGGAAAATAGTAAGTCGGACATATCTCCGATTGAGATATTAAATCAGAATTATGCTCTCAAAGAAAACATTGAACAAAAAGAAAATACAATTCTTTCAGTTCTCATCGATGTTCATCTACATCCTAAGGCACTTATTAAAAAGTTTAAGATACAAAAGGCAGAATATGAAAAGATAATTGATACTATTAAAGAAACCTATGAAAAGTCAAAGATATCTCCAGGTGAGATGGTGGGTGCTATCGCGGCTCAAAGTATTGGTGAACCAGCCACACAAATGACACTTAATACGTTTCACTATGCTGGTGTAAGTGCTAAGTCTAATGTTACTCGTGGTATTCCACGTCTAAGGGAGTTACTTGGTGTTACAAAGAATCTAAAGGCTCCATCAACTATCATTCGTCTTAAAGATGAATTTGGTATGTTTCAGAATAAATCACAATATGCTAAAAATAAACTAGAATATACTATTCTTAGAGATATTGTAATTAAGAATCAAATATACTATGACCCTAAGAATAATGACTTTGATACTGAAATTAAAGATGATAAGGGTATGCTACAAATGTATAAAACATTCTTGGATTTTGAAAATGGCGAAGATGCCACTTATGAAGATAAATGTCCATGGATCATAAGATTTACATTCAATAAGGAACTTATGATGGATAAGGGTATTGTTATGGAAGATATTTACATCGCACTAATGGAATATGATATTGATAAACTAGAATTTATCTATTCAGATGATAATTCAAGTGAGTTGATTGGTCGTTTATCTATAAAAGCTGAAATAAATGGAACTGAAGATGAACAACTAAATGGTTTATCCGATCAAAGTGATATCATATCAATTTTTAAGAACATTCAAGAAGATATTTTAAGTAATGTTGTAATTAAGGGTATCAAAAACATTACAAATATAGTTATGAGTGAACAAGACTACCATGCTTTTACAGATGGAGAAATAAATAAAGAAAAGACATGGATTCTAGAAACAGATGGTGTCAATCTTCTTGACGTATTCAATTCAATGTATGTTGATTTCATTCATACATATTCAAATGATATTATTGAAGTTTATGGATGTCTAGGTATTGAAGCAGCGAGAGAACTTCTTATTGAGCAGATAACAGAAGTTATTGAATTTGAAGGTTCCTATATTAATGATCGTCATATAGAACTCCTTTGCGATATAATGACAAATAAGGGGATTCTAACTGCTATTAATCGTCAAGGTATCAATCGTGGAGACATTGGTCCTCTTGCTAAGTGCTCATTTGAAGATACTACAGATCAACTGATTAAAGCAGGTATCTTTGGTGAAAAAGACAAACTTAATGGTGTGTCAAGTAACATTATGATGGGTCAAATTATCAAAGCTGGGACTGGGATGTGTGATATCTATCTAGATGAAGAAAAACTTATTTCAGAACTTTCAGATGCTAATTCTACAGAAGAAGATTTTGTAACAGTAAATAATAAAAATATAGATGATTTACTAAAAGAAGAAGTATTTGGGGAAGAAGAAGATGATTACTGTGAAAATGATGAGTTTGAATTTTCAATCTAAAAATTGCTACATCTATTCAATAATGGGTGTAAATCACCCTTATTTATAATACCGTTAGTGTTAATATTTTTACAAAACCCAGCTCTTGTTTCTTTATTAAAAATATCATAACCATCGTCTAATTCATCTTTTTTATCTTGTTGTAACATTTCGCTTTCGTTAAGATTTGTTTCGGTTTCAGCTTCATTTTCTTCACCGCCACCAGCAGCCGCAGCAGCAGCATTTTGATCTCTTAATAAATTTTCTTGTTCTGCTATGAAACTATCAGTATTTTTGTCTTCGTTTTCTATAAATTCTTTAACATTATCTGTTTCTATTATAGGTTCTTCGTCCGATTTTTCTTTTCTCATCTTCTCCATAATAGCACTAATTATAGCTGGTTCGCGTTTCTTAATGATTTGCTCTTTTCTTTCTTCAATTTGTTGTCTATTAACTTCGTTAAATAATTTGCTCCTTTCTATTTTTTCTTGTGCTAACTTATTTCTCAATTCTTCTTCCACTTGTTTTATTACAGGTTTATCAATCTCATATATGTTATCTAAGATAGATTTAACCATTTTCTTTTCATTTTGTTTTCTTAATAATTCTAAAGAAATATGAATAGAAAGGACTTTTTGTCTTATATCACAATTCAACAAAATTAGAACCATATCTACATTATTAATAATAGTCTTATTGTTGTTTAATATATTTTTGTATCCGTCGTGTAAGTATAGTAAACTATTATCATCCATTCCTTCTTCTTGACATTTTTTATACATGCCGAATGATACTCCTAATCCTTCAGTAGGGACATCTCTACAATCTTCTACTAATTTCATATAGTCTTGTGGTTCTTTACAATTTTCAAGGAGTCTATTGTAAATTGTAGTTCTGAATTCATTTGTCATATCTTCATCTTCTAAAATTAATTTTACTTTTTCTAAGTATTTGTTTCTTTTGAATGGTTTGATACCTAATTCATTGAGCTTACGAGAAACTTTATTTTCAAAACCCATGTCAAAGACATCAATACCCATACAAATGTTAAACCAATTAACCTTATATTTAATAAGGTTACTATTGCTTACTTTTATCTTTCCATCAACTACATCACTCTTCATATCTAACATCTTACGTGTTTCTTCATATTCTTCAAATCCAGGTAGATCTAAATCTGTAGCTAATTCTATTTTATCTTCCATATCTTCTTCAGCGTCTCCTTCTTGCTCCCCTTCGATAACTACATTTTCATTATCATTCATTTCTTTTTCCAAATCCTTTTCTCCACCTTCATCTTCAGGAGTTTCTTCAGTTTCTGGGACAGGTTCAGCATCTGGAGAGACTTCTGGAGAGACTTCTGGAGAATCGGGTTCTGAAACAGGATCTGAATTTGTAGCTTGGTCTTTGGGATTACCTTCTGGTATTGGTGTTTCTGACAATGGAACTTCCTCAGGCGTTGGTGTTACTGGTGTTGGAGCTGCTTCAGGTGTCGCTGGTGTTGGAAAAGCTTCAGGTGTCGCTGGTGTTGGAAAAGCTTCAGGTGTCGCTGGTGTTGGAACAGCTTCAGGTGTCGCTGGTGTTGGAACAGCTTCAGGTGTCGCTGGGGTTGGAACAGCTTCAGGTGTCGCTGGTGTTGGAACAGCTTCAGGTGTCGCTGGGGATGGTGGAGTGGGATTTGGTTCACCTGGCTTTTCTACAGGAACACCATTATCCACTGCTCCACCCTTTAATTGAATTTTTTCGTTTCTTGATATATTACATTCCATGAGGTAGAAATAAAGGATGTAAACATAATATTTATCAATCTCTTTAAAAATATTTTCACACTTAAAATCTTTATAAACAAAATACATATCTTTATCATTTATCTGATATGAATCATAGTCAAATAATTTTCTTATTTTTGGAGATTTCTTTAGATTTTCATCACTTTCAATAATTTCTTGTAAACCTAAATAGTCTGTCATTTCAAGGTAATGGTTTTTAGAAGCTTCTACATCTAATAGTTTGGTTGTTGGGAGATATTCTATAACGTCTCTTTCAATCATATGATGTAACATCCCCATTAAAGGTTTTATACTTCCACCGATTTGAAGATTAATCTTTTTCTTTTTGACTGTTCTTTTATTTCGTCTAACTTTATTTGAACGGCGCTTTTTGCTTTTTAGTTCTTTCTTATTTTTCTTCCTCAACGTTCTTTTCACGTATCGGTTTTTCTTTGAACGTGCCATATATATATAATATTACTTATATAAAAATAAAAAATATTACTGGTAAAAAAATATATGTATAAAAGATTAAATCATTGTGGTTGCTACTAAACTACTAATTAATCCAGGCCCGTCGTTTCTCGTCAACTGCTCCCCAACTTCATAAACTGTTCGTCTAATTGAACTCGGTTGATTGGCTTTTTTTGTCTGGGGTTACTCCTTCTTCTGAAGCTTCTACTGAATCTGTTGAAGCTTGTTCTGAAGGATTTACTGAAGCTTGTCCTGTTTCTGGTTGAGCTTGTCCTGTTTCTGGTTGAGCTTGTCCTGAAGGTTTTACTGGATCTGTTGAAGCTTGTCCTGAAGCTTCTACTGAAGGATTTACTGAAGCTTGTTCTGAAGGATTTACTGGATCTGTTGTGTCTTGTTCTGAAGCTTCTACTGAATCTGTTGAAGCTTGTCCTGGGGTTACTCCTTCTTCTGAAGCTTGTTTGGCTTTCTGGTCAACCATCTTCGTATTTAGTTTTTTTACATAATCATCAATTATTTTATTGATATCATAATTATTATTTTTTAACATTGTGACAAATTTTTTTTGTTCTTCTTCCACTTTCAGTCCCCCACTTGCTACTTTATCTAGTACCATTCTTATTGCTTCACTTTGGGGTCCTTTTAATAATAATTGATTTAATACATTTTTTTTAATAATTAGTTGTTTATTTTTTTCGTGTAATGCTTGGTATGCTTCTATTACAGATGGGTCTGAAATACTCATTTACTATATTATAATATAATAAAATATAAAATAAAATATAAAATAAAATATAAAAAAAAATATAAAAAAAAATAAAAAATAAATAAATTTATTTATTGTATGTAGATTTTGCGTCTTTTAATGCTTGAGAGTATTTATAGCCTGGGTCTTCCTTTTTCTTTTCTTGATAAAAAGCTTTAACATGTTCCATCCATGCAGATGGTTTCTTAGCTCCTTTTCTCTTAGTTTTTGCTTTCTGAGGTTTTCCTCTTTTTACTTTTACTTCTTGTCCTTTAATATTTGCTGGATCGAGTGGTCCCGTTGTTTCTTCTTCTTCAATCTTCTTCCCTCTTTTGTTTTTTGGGATTTTTGGTGGCGTCATCTTTCTTTTTTTCATAGGTCCACGTTTATCGACACGATCGCCTTTGTCATCTCCCTTAAAAACTTCTTTTAATCCGTATGAACTAGATGTTTCAATACCAGCTAAGAATGAATCAACATCATCCGCTGGAGGTGATTTTACTCTTCTAGCGGGGACGTTGCGCTTAACACCGGCCGCAGCCGATAGAATTTTAGATACAGCATCAACTCTTTCAGCCCTTCTTACTTTTCTACCAACAGCTGGACCAGTTCTACGTTCAGCCTTGCGAGTAGCTCTACGTGTGACTCTGCGAGTATCCTTGCGAGTAGCTCTACGTGTGACTCTGCGAGTATCCTTGCGTGTGGCTCTGCGAGTATCCTTGCGTGTGGCTCTGCGAGTATCCTTGCGCGCGGCCCTGCGAGTATCCTTGCGAGTGGCTCTGCGAGTATCCTTGCGCGCGGCCCTGCGAGTATCCTTGCGAGTGGCTCTGCGAGTATCCTTGCGTGCGGCTCTGCGAGTATCCTTGCGTGCGGCTCTGCGGTCAGAGGATTTAACCTTGCGATTACTTCTAGGGGTTGATCTTCTAGTTCTTGCCATATTCTTATAATATATACAACATAAAAAATGTAAATTACACTTTATTTAATGTTTTTATTGCTAACATTATTTCATCAATAGAAGGAGTAAAATTATTATTTGTTTTATTAAATTTTTTACCGTTTTTTTTATTTTTTGATATTTGATCTTTAATGCTATTACTGTTTTTTTTCATCATAGGAGGTGGAGGAGGTGGAGGTGGCGGAGGAGGTATCCTTTTTATAGTGTTTACTTTATAACTGCATATTGTATCTTTTTCTTTTTCTTCATCATCTATAAAAATATATTCTTTTAATTTTATTGGAGTATATATTTTAGATTGTAAGATAGTCCAATTAAACCAAACCTTATCTTTCATTAACCACAAACCATTTAACGAAAATATAAAAACCCCCATTGTTTTGTTTGGAATATAATTAATTCTTTCTTTATTTTGGTTGAAAAATAAAGAATCATCTTCTAATTTAAAACGCATCCATTTATAAATATCTGTTTGTTTTATAAACTCATTAATATCATATTTTCCATAAACTTTATTAACTTTATTGAAAATAACTGATAAGTTTTCAATAAAATTTAATGTTTCTTTATCTCTTAAATTTTGAAATGTAATGTCTAAATATCTCTTTTTACATTTTTCAGAATATTTCTTTACTTCAAATGGTATATACATATTTGGAGACTGTATTAAGAGTTCTTTTTTATTATAAAATAAAGGTATAAATGATAAATCTTCTGAATATTTAAAACCTTTTTTAAATCTTAAAAGGTTTTCACTCAATTTTAAACCTTTGTGATGTAAAATCATTTAAGAAATATATTATCACTATATATATAATATTTAAATAAGTATGGAATGTATTAATTGCTGTATTTGTGGTGAAGGATTAGATGAAGCTTATACCCATAAATTGAAATGTAATCATGTTTTTCATTATGAATGCTTACTTTTATCATTTAAGTCTATGAAAAATACTTGTTGTCCTTATTGTAGGTCTCCTAATAATTTATTACCAATTGTGAATGGATTAAAAAAGTTACACAATGGTATTCATGATATGGATGAGTGGGAAAAGTATGAAAATAAGAAATGTTTACATGTTCTTGAAAGGGGGAAAAACAAAGGGAAGCAATGTTCTAAATATTGTCACATTGGGAAAGATTATTGTTTAATTCACGAAAAGAAACATAAAGAATTAAATGAAATTAATAATGATATAAACAATAATGGAAATGAATCATGATTTAACATGTTCGATATGCTTAGGCACTATGAAAAATAAAACAATTAAAACATTATCTTGTGGTCATAACTTTCATTATGACTGTATTTTACAATTAGTAATGAGGAAAAACTTTTTTATAAAATGTCCTTTGTGTAGGACTAATAATACAGATACAAGTTTTCCACATAATGAATGTAAGTTGAATCTATATGAAGTTGTATCAAATAACACTAAAAATGGTCTTAAAAGATGTTTATGTAAAACGAATGATGGTAGAAAATGTAAAAATAAGGCAAAACTTTTAAATTATGGTATGTGTCATATTCATAATAAAAATTTTATTCATGAAAAATTTTACCCTCTAATAAATGAATATATAAATCTTATACTTCTTCAGAGAAGTGGAATAATGACAAAAGTTTTCTTAATAGATATGGGAAAAAAGATAATTATGAAATATTGTGATGAAAACTCAACAATATCTGATATATTTTCAAAATATTATGAATTTTTTTCAATAATATTAGATGATGGAGATACAATCGTAAAAGAATATAAACGCTTTTACGATTATTATGGATTAGAACTTCCAGAAAAAGAATGGTTAATAAAGTGTAAAGAAAATTATATCATTTTTTAGAGTAGAGACAATATAACAGATAAACCAATCAAGTTGAGGTATCCAGGGTTCTTATTTATAGATGGCATGATCTTTGGCATAACTCTCGGCCACAAAACCATTACAATATATATTAAAAAGAGTTTTAATAAAACTACAATCATTATAGGACCTAAGTGATTATACCAATGGTGATGATCATCATTTTTTTCAGCACTTGAAACAGAATCAACAAACTTTTCAATTAACATTTATAATATATTATATATTTTTTTTTAAGCAGATTTATTATCCTTGGGAATTAGACCTGATACTTTTTCAAAAAACTCACCAACTCCCTTTAACTCGGGGGCTCTGAAAGCCCCTCTCTGAGTAGCTACCTCAATAATATTTACAACAACCTGTAGATCCCCAACAGTTACTTCAACTTTCTGTTTAAGACGTTCATCATTAACTTCCGATACATTACTTTGTACGTTTCCACTTTCTGCCATTTTTAATATGATAATTACTATTAATATTTTTTTAAATAGTTTTTAAACTATTTTTAATATTGACCAGATGATTTTAGTGGTCCTAAATTTTTAGCAAATAACCATTGATGTATATTATTATCAGGGTTTTGTGTTATTCTACCCGGTCCATTTGTAGGTGTATTTGGTATCCCCTCGTATGTATTATCATCCGCGATACATTCTTCTCCTGAAGAAATATTTATACCTTGAGAGTTCCATTGTTTTTTTGTTTTATTACAAAAATAGGGGTGGTTTGGATTTTTAGGTGTATTTGAAGGTATATATCTATTCTTTAATTGATCAATTGTAAAAAGTGTTGTTTTATCTACATCACTATGTTTATTTCTCAAGAATACAATATCAAAATTATTGTAATAATAATTGTCTAAGACATCTTTCGTGTTTTTATCAAACATATCATGGTTTACAAGTATTCCACTGCCTTCATATTTGATATCATATTTATTTAATATACTTCCAATACTACTTTCATCAATATCTACAAAGTTAAAATATATTTGACCATCATATGAGACAATGTCCATCGATAACTTGATTGTATAATATTTATTAACTTCAAAGATAAAGCAACTTAATATACACCTATAATTACCATGCTCGTCTTTCATAACATACATATTCTCAATGTTATTTACAAAAAACTCGTGATTTGATACAACCGTAATACTATTTAATATTTCATCTATTATTTCTTTTATTTCGGAATTTAATTTTTCATCAATAATATCTTTTGTCATTATCCATTCTTCAGTAATATTCTCTAGAATAACTTTATCGGCAGAAGATATATCATTAAAAAGTGACAAAAGACCATTCTTTTTCATAGCTTCTGTTTTTTCCTTCTTCATCTCCCCTACAACACCTACTGTTGAAAAGTTTTCTCCATTCATATAATTCAAACAGTAAAATATTATAAATATAAATGTTAGTATTGCGAGTAATAAAATCATTATATATATAATAAATAATTTAATTTTTCTTACCTACTATCACAAATTCAGCAATAAAGCGACCATTTCCAGCGAATATAGTAGAATTATCTATATTTGTAATTTTTCCACTTATCCTATGAATATTTGTAGGGTTAATGGAACATATGTAATTTAGTTTTTTCCCTTTATGTGTTTTAGAAACAGCAAGAACAGTTGAGTCATGTTGATCATTTGGTATGAACAATGATCGCGTTATATCAGCTTTACCAGTTTCTTGGTTTGAAGATGATTTAATTTCAAATTGGTCTATAGAAAGGACAAATCCCATATCTTGCTCAGAACCATTACTTGTTTTACAATTATAAGTTGTTAGCGAATCAAGGTAAACTTCGGAATGTTTATCAACCGTGAGGTTTTCTGATAGAATAACGCTGAAAGTATTGTCTTCGGAAGTCATAGGAACACTGATAATTATAGTTTTACTTTCATCCCTATCAAAAGAATATTTTGTATTAGAATATAAATCGGAGTTCATTTATAATCTATTGATAAAAAAAAATAAAATTAAACACTTATTAAAGATACGCATACTTTATAATTCTCTATTTACCGCTTTTTGACAAAATATATCCTTTTTACTTTCTATGAAATTTGTTATAAAACGATATGATTCATTTATTTGTTCTTTGTTTCTCCCACCCGTAATAATAACTTTACCACTCTTGAAAACCGCAATTGTAACTTTCTTACATTGACCATCTCCACATCCAGAACCTTTGCCATTACACAGATTTCCACAGTCACATATACCACATGTATTATTTGTGTTTATAAAATATTTTATGTTAACCCCAGGATAAATACATGGTTCATAAGATGAATATATATCATTTTCAACTATATCGCGATGTAGTTTTTCACGGTCTATCTGATAACCTAAATCAAAATCACTATTAATCAATACTATTTTGTTATCAATAAGTTCAGTATAATCTCCAATAACATCGAAATCTTTAAAATATTGTATTAACTTTTTAACCAATTTTTCAGCTTGAGTTTCGTTTTTTAATCCTGTAATTTGAATACGTCCATTATTAAACAATTTAACATTCATTATTTTTCCATCGTGTATAACATGTATTGTTGATTGATTGTAAAATATCTTTTTCTTTTTCTTTTTTCTCTTTTTGATCAATGACTTTTCAGAAAATCCTCTAGGTGGGTTTCCACTACCATACTCTATATATGGTATATACTTTTCACTAATAGGTATTTGGGTGTATATCTTTTCCAATACTATGGTTTGAGATAATTTCAAAACAGAAGTTATGGTAGATATTCTTAAATCGTTATCCATTTGATTTCAAATATTGAATTGTAATTATTCTTTAAATATTATTCAAATTTTATTTACATATTCTGATATTTTATTATATGTATTCTCATCGTAAGACCAATTTTCATAATCTATATATTCTTTACCATTTGATAATGGTAATTTACCATTATCATTTCCAACAACTGTTAAATTAAATACAACATCTTCATTATTTGTACGGCTTGATATTGATTTACCTGTCGCTTTCCATCTATCATTATCATAGACTATTGTATTTCCTGTTACATTTATACCATTGTGTTTATATAAATCACAATATTTTCCAGAAATTTCTATTTTACCACATACTATATTACCATTTATTAGTTTATCACCAATTGAAATTTCCGATATATTTTTACCAATACCAGTATCCATAATAACAACTGTATCTTTTCCATACCCAGGTTCTAAGTATTTACCACCATAAGTGTATTCATCAGATGGATTATTATTCAAATAATTTAATAGTATTTCTTGTATACCTTTATTCTTTTTAGAATCTATACATTCATTATAATCTTTAAATGTAGTTCCGTTTATAATTAATTCACCAGATGTTGTATTAGCACAATAAACTTTTTCCGTAAAAATATTAGTTTTGTATCCTAGTTTAGAATTTTCTACAGATACCCAATTATCCCCCTCCTTTACCATGTGAGAACCTGTTACTAAAACATCATTATAATTAAATAGAATATCATTATGATCATATACATGCTTTGATATTACAGAAGACCCATCTATTAATTTATCATTTATTTGTAAGTCTCTAAATGTAACTTCTGATCCATCTATCTTTTTAAGGATTGTTTCGCCTGTGAAACATCTTGGAGGTGTGCCTGCGAAATTCCCTGCTCTTTTTCCCGCTTTTTTAAATTGGTTAGCTGCTTGTTTGGCTTGTTCGGCTTTTCTCTCCATTTCTGCTTTAGCTTGTTCGGCTTTTCTCTCCATTTCTGCTTTAGCTTGTTTGGCTTGTTCGGCTTTTCTCTCAATTTCTGCTTTAGCTTCTTTAGCTTGTTCGGCTTTTCTCTCCATTTCTGCTTTAACTTGTTCGGCTTTTCTCTCCATTTCTGCTTTAGCTTGTTTGGCTTGTTCGGCTTTTCTCTCCATTTCTGCTTTAGCTTCTTCTACTCTATTTTTTTCTTCTTTTACAGGCGATTGTGCTGGTGGGTTTTGATCTTCCTTTGCTTGTGATTGTGCTTCTGGTGTTGTCACTGATGCTGGTGCTGGTGCTGGTTCCGGTTCTGGTTCTGGTTCTGGTTCTGGTTCCGGTTCTGGTTCTGGTTCCGGTTCTGGTTCTGGTGCTGGTGTTGTCACTGGTGCTCCTGCTGGTGCTGGTGCTGGTGCTGGTGCGGCTACTGCGGCTGCTTCTGGTGCTGGTGCTGGTGCTGGTGCTGGTGCTGGTGCTGGTGCTCCTGCTGGTGTTGTCACTGGTGCTCCTGCTGGTGCTCCTGCTGGTGCTGCTACCGGTGTTGTCACTGGTGCTCCTGCTGGTGTTGTCACTGGTGCTGGTGCTGGTGCTGGTGCTGGTGCTGGTGCTCCTGCTGGTGTTGTCACTGGTGTTGTCACTGGTGCTCCTGCTGGTGCTCCTGCTGGTGCTGGTGCTGGTGCTGGTGCTGGTGCTCCTGCTGGTGTTGTCACTGGTGCTCCTGCTGGTGTTGCTGCTACTGCTCCTGCTGGTGCTGGTGTTGTCACTGGTGTTGCTGCTACTGCTCCTGCTGGTGCTGGTGTTGTCACTGGTGTTGCTGCTACTGCTCCTGCTGGTGCTGGTGTTGTCACTGGTGTTGTCACTGGTGCTCCTGCTGGTGCTGCTACCGATGTGGCTTGTTTCCCTAAAGTTGTTTTTCCTATATTCGTGGCAAGCTTTTCGGTCCACTGAGCCCTGATTTTAGAGGCTACTTCTGCCGCTGATGCTGGCCGCCTAGCCGCCGCTGATGCTGCCGCTGATGCTGGCGCTGGTAATGGTGTTGCTGCTACTGCTGGTGGTGCTGGTGCTGCTGCTTCTGCCTGTTTTTGCTTTTGGCGTGCTTGTTCTTCTTGTTCTTCTTGTTTTGCAAGTTCTTCTTGTAGGTTTTGTATTTCTTCTTGTCGGTTTTGTATTTCTTCTTTTAATTCTTCGGGTCTTTTCTTAAACGCTTTTAAAAAATCATTCATTAAATCTCCACCACTTTGATCATATAAAGTAGATTTCGATAAATCTACAGTAATACCTTTAAAAGAACGTTTTTTGTGATTAGTCTTTCTTCTGGTATTTCTCCGTTTATTTCTCCGCGTATTCTTCCTTGTATTTCTTTTTGTATTTCTTTTTGTATTTCGTCTCGTATTTCTCCCTGTTTTACGTCCCACTTTTCTTTTACTATTCTTTTGAGTCCTTCTATTTCTCCTTTTACGGACTGTTCTTGCCATAAATATATATATATAATATTAATATTTTATTATGAAAAAGAATAGAGATATACAAATTTACTTAATATTATCTTCAAAATTACCTGAAAAAGAAATAATTTTAAACATTTTAAAAATGATTAAAGAGGATGAAAAAAAAGAAATTTTAGATTACCATTGTGAAAGATGGGAAACTATCGCAGGAAGTTTCTTCACATCAATTGAAAGATGGCCTTCTGGAGACCCACAACCATATTCATTTGTAGTAGATGGTAAGAAATATATTTATGAAAAAGATAGAAATACATCCTATTTTAATGAAACTGGTGTTTCTTATCAATGTAGAGAATTACTTTTAGCTACAATCAAAAATGAAGCTTTAGAATGGGCAGAAACTTTTGGATGTGAAAAAAATATTGATAATTTAACTGGCGAATCAAAAGAATGGAGAGAAATTAATGATCAAATGTATGGTGTTTTATCACAATTAATAACAGAATGTATGTAAAGTATTTATAGATTTACAACTTTTATAATCGTTTATAATTATTCCCTTGTACACCCACTATCGGTGAGTATTTGTGTTATTGCATGTGTTATTGCTTTAGATTCCTCATTACATCTAGTATTTTTATCAGGATGTAAACTAACTAATGCCTTCATCCTATATTTACGGGCTTTTTCTTTTTTTTCGTCAGAATCCGAACATAATTGTTCATATGAAGATATATTATTTTTATCATTTACAAATTTTTCCGCAGGACAACCATCATCATTTTTCCCTTTAAGACGATTCAATAAATAGTTGTAATATTCTGTTTTCGTAAATTGAGGAGTCTTCATTTGTGGTGAGTGACCCCAATAACGTGTATAATCTTCATCAGATTCATCATTACTGTCATGAACGGGACGCAGACCACAGTTGTCAATGATATTTTTATCCAAATCAGATAATAACTCTTTCATATTATCACTTGGTTCTAGTTTTGCTGTTATTTCTTTAGCGAACTCTTCGGTTTTTTCTATTAGGTCTTGCGAAAACAGCAGCCCCTCGTCCGACTCTCCCTTGCGCTTGTTCCGGTCGGCGTGCTTGTTTTGCTCTTTGAATATATCACTTAAACCATATAAATCAGTCTTACTCCACGATCGCATCGTTGTATGTTCACTTAGTTTAGATGTAAACTTTGTCAAGAGTGCGTAGCAGCCATATGTTTCCCCTTCATACAAATAATCTAATTTTATGGAAGCTAATATACGTTTTACTAATTCTTTTTCATCATCGTCCTTAAACTCCGTGCCCTCAGGCCGTGACAGCTCCTCAACGAATTCTTTAATCATTTCTTCTGTGGGATCCACCCCTTCTTCTGCTTTTCTAGCTTTTTCGGCCTGTTCCTTTGCTTCTTTTTCTAACCTTTTCTTTTCAGCCGCTTCTGCTTTGGCTTTTGCTGCACGTTCTTTTTCTTCTTCTTTTTCTAACCTTTTCTTTTCAGTCGCTTCTGCTTTTCTAGCTTTTGCCGCACGTTCTTTTTCTGCTTCTCTCCTTGAACGTTCGGCGGCTTTTTGTCTTGCTTCTTCTTCAGCTTTTTCAGCTGCTACCCTAATTTCTTCTTCTTTAGCTTTTTCAGCTGCTACCCTAATTTCTTCTTCTTTAGCTTTTTCAGCTGCTACCCTAATTTCTTCTTCTTCTTTAGCTTTTTCAGCTGCTACCCTAATTTCTTCTTCTTTAGCTTCACGTTCCCTTTGTTTCCTTTGTATTTTAATTGCAGCAACAATGTATTCTTCTCTTGATTTGGATTTTTTGGTTTTTTCTCCCGTCGCCTGCATCCGCTGGATGGCGTTAGCAATCCCGACAGTTCCTTTACGCCAATTCGGAGGCACAGATGAAAGTCCGGTTCCTTGACGCGTTAATGTTGGTGGTGAAATGGGTGGTGCGCTGGAGGAAGAAGAAGCTCTTGGTTCGGGTTCTTTAGACGGTGGGGGTGGTTGTGTAATGGGTAGTGTTGAGGGAGTAGGTACGGTTCCTTGGGGAGGTAATGTTTTTGGTGTGACAGTAGGTGGAGGTATGGTTTGTAATGTGTATGGATTTTTATCTAATCCTGAATATACAATAGAAGAAATATCTTCAAAACGACCCTCATTATAACTTTCACCAGCACCACCTAGTAAAAAATAATTATTGCGTCTTGTATTGCGTCTTGTATTACGTCTTGTGTTACGTCTTGTATTGCGTCTAGTATTACGTCTGGTATTACGTCTGGTATTACGTCTGGTATTGTGTCTGGTATTGCGTCTGGTATTGCGTCTGGTATTGCGTCTGGTATTACGTCTAGTATTACGTCTAGTATTACGTCTAGTATTACGTCTAGTATTACGTCTAGTATTACGTCTAGTATTACGTATAGTATTACGTCGCGTTTTTCTTTTCCTCATATAATATAGTAAATATTAATTTATTTCATAGCAGTGGGATAATGGAGGGTCATCAATAACCGCACTACATTTACAACCATTTATAAAAGTAAAAATCTTATTTGTATAATTATATTTTTCGGCTATTTTTGTACATGCTGTACAACAATACTTTTCTTTTATATCACCGGCTTTTGAATATCTCCAAATATAGATATCATATTTTTTCTTTTTACCGCGACAATATTCAATTGCCAATTGTTCGGCATGAATAGATGCCCTGCGGTGATTAATACCACATGGACGCGACTGACCAATATTCACAATTGTTTTTTTCTTTTTATCATAAATCGCCCAAATAACAGCGACATTACAGGATATCTTTTCGAACATTTTATCGTAGCAAACATAATTTTTGACAATTAGAGGTGGATCTTTTAATTGAGGAACATTTTCGTTTCCCATTCATAAAATATAAGAGATAATAAAATTTAAAGTATTAATTTATCAAATTTAATTTTAATTATGAGATGACAATTGTATATATGCTATCGTTGATAAATAAACGAATGACTTAAGTAGAAACAAAACAACTATTACTCTAAAAAGGATTTCTACAATATTGTAGATAGTAGGTAGTGGATAATACAATATATATGATTCTTCAAACGTTGATTTACTTAGTTCCATACCGAATATCATTTAATCAGATGAATATTCAATTTGTTTTAAATATATCAAAATATTTGTTCAAATTTATTTCTTTTAATCTTCAATATCAGATGTCATGAGACTATCAACCTTAACGCGGGGAGGCATATCTTCAATATCATCATCATCTTCATCATCATCTTCATCGGACGCGGCTAACTGCATTAGAACGCGATCCCTGTTAATATCATCTCCCGGGCAATATGTGTAGGTCATATCTTCCATAATAGTTCTTAGTAAGTCTCTGTCAATATTGAAAACATGACGAGATTTGATCATATCAAGGACAACATCTACCATATCTTCATAAGAAGAGATAATAATTTTTCTGTCGTTAATAAAGGATGGGATTACTTGGTGAACATTGTCAACTGTGACGAGCGTTAGGTTATCAATTTTAGGCATTTTATTATTGTTCGTTAAATAAATTTTTATTTAAAAACGCAATATAAATAAAAGATTACTATTATGAAATGGGACTTTGATGATTTAGAACGTAAATTAAATGGTGCTTCTGAAGATCTTAAAAAATGTGACGAAGATTTAAAACAAACTATTGAAAATATCTATTACAAAGATGAAACAAATGAAAGTGTAAATACATTAAAAGATATCTTGGGAGAAGACTCAGGATACATTATTACAAATAAAAAATACAAAGAGTGGATACATTCATATTCAAAAGGATATATTGAAATGTCAGAATGGTACTATGGAGAAGAACTACCTTACAGTGTTTATTGTAAAGAGTTTAAAAAAGATGAAGGGACCTATTTAGATAGTCCTGAAGATGTAAAAGAATTATATAAACTGTTTATGTATTATGGAATGCTTGAATATTTCTTTAAAAAGACTTTAACATAAATCGTATTTTTGAAGTATAAGATATATAATCTTAAAAAGGAGTATACAAATAAAGATTATAAAAGATGTCTTCATAAATTTATCGCGTGTTTGATTTGTTAGATTTCTCTCATCATTTGAATCATATTTTACAAAATCATTCTCAAAATAATTTTTTATATTTTCAAGATACATTATTACTATATATATATTTAATTTTCTCTATAATCACCGTCATTATCACCATCATCATCTCCTTCATCTTCTCTATCCATATCTACACCATCGTATCCCTCATCTACGATAGGATCCCCTTCATCTTCAAGGATACCTTCTAAAAGACCATCAACATTTACACCAAATTGTTCAGAAACTTCTAATTCAGTTTGTTTTGTTAGGAGTAATTCTTTGATACGATTTTTCCTTTCTTCTTCTACATTTTCTTGATATCTTTCATCTTTAATCCTTTCAAGATTTTTGAGTGAAAAATCTTTATACCAATTTATGATACCCGCATTTTGCATCTCTACTGTAGATGTTCTCTTTTCAGATGTTTGACCTTCTAAATCATTGATAAGATCTTGCTTTTCTGTTTCTTTTTGCTTACTTAATTTATCAGATATATCTTGATTATAGATCCAATTTGTATCATTGTTTTCATCTAACATATCCATTAAAATGTCAAAAAATAATTGAGAACATTGTCCGATAGAATCTTTAATTTGGAGTTGATCGCGCTCTTCAAGAACTAAAAATAGTTCATTTGCTCTACGTGAAGGTAGAGATTGTTCATCATAAAGAGAATCAATATATTGTATCATTCTATCAAAGGTATGTAATAACATAAATCTTTTAAACATCGTTGAATATAATGTATTGTAGTAAGAGTTGTCATCACCACGAATATCAAAAATACCTCCATCATATGTTTCTTTCATATAGTCTAAAAGACCCTTAAAGCAATAGGAATATTTTTCATCTTCTAAATATTTGTAAAAGCCACTGTATTTTTCAGAATCAATAAATACTTCATTGTGAAGTAAAAATTCCTTTTTATCAATAAATTCGGCTAAATTTGATTCATTCGTTTCACTAAGTTTCCAGTGTTTTGGAATATCTGACGACAGAGTAGTTCCTCTATAGCTTTTATTACGGTTATTTGATAATCTTCCGATAATATAAAAAATATTGTCTACATTTTTTTCACTTTCACCATTCGATAAAAGGAAATCATTGATAAAGATATCTAAATTTTCTATTTTACCTCTATTTTTCTTGTAATATTTAATTTGTTCTCGTGAGAGAGTTTCATCTTCAATTGATTTTTCTACAAATGTTTTGATGTTTTCAAGATATTTATTCTTTACAGTTTCAACCATACTAAATACTTCTCTGTATTTCTTTTTTACAATTTCACGATCATCTCCTAAAATATCTTTTAATGAGTATAAATCTTTCATTAATGAAAAACTATATTCACCCGGATAGTCTAAAAATTTATTCTTTTCAATAAAATTGAAGAGTCTATTTTCAAATAGGTATTCTACATCTAAGTTTGTAATATCCTGTAGGGGTAACATTTTTGACGAAACCTTGTAATTCATAATCTTTTCAAAATTAGCTTTTGTAATAGGAATATCATTACTACATAAAACTTCTCTTTCAAATTCTGGATCAGCTACAATGTTTAGTATAAATTCATCGTGACTCATTTTAAGATTAATATTTCCATCACTGTCAAAGCAATATTTTCTGAATAGCGGACCGATTACATCTAATCCATTTTCTTCTTTATCATCTTTCCGATAATTATCATAAATTTCTTTTAATTCATCAAATGTTTTAAATGGCAATACAATGGGATTTTTATATGAATAAAATCTTTTAGGGTGACCATTAAGTAACATACCATTCCAATTGTTAATTTTGATGTAATTGTATAATTTGATTGTATTTTTTTCTTTTGGATCTTTTTCTATGAATATTTCCTGTATTTCAAAAAGAACTCTTCTTAGATCACCATAATTGATTTCTCTTAAACGTTTATCTTTTTTATCCCATCCAATTTGTGAAAATTTTTCTTCAATAATATCTTTAAATTGAATTGTTTCAATGAAATTATTGATTGTTAAATCTATATTGTCTTTTCCCGATTCAATACCATGTAAATGTACGACAAATTCTAAGAGACGTTTATAAGCTTCATTTTTCATAATATCGGAATACGGAATATTTAAATCTTTTCTTCTAGGATTATCATATGCGTAATTGAAAGGTCTTATAGAGGAAATATTTTCATAGCATATTTCCCCCCTTTCTTTGAGTGCTAGATCAATATTTTTAAACTTTTCATTTAATATTTTATTGATATCTAAAACAATCTTATTGTTTGGCGAAGGTTTAAAAGAAGGCCATGTTTCTCTTAGATAAACTGAAGAATGTATGTCATTTTGATTTTGGTAGTATTCTTTTAGTTTCATTCTTAACTTTGAGTTTTTGAGAATATAGTAACCTGTTGTTATAAATTGGGATTTTGCTTTAGAGAGTGTTTTATATTTCGAACCTTCATTGATAAACATAAGGACATTTTTCCAAAAACTATCTTTTGTGAATCTTTTACATGTTTTTTCAATGAGTGAAAACATAGCATTAACTGTTTTCATAGAAATCTTACTGTGAATGTCAGTATTTATGAGTGCCCATTCGGCTTGATATATTTCTTTTTTATTCCATAGGTTAAAGATATCTTTGGTTTTTACATCATATGGAGGCGACGATACTTGTAGGTGGAATAATATCAAATAGGTTATTACCAAAAATTCATTGACATCTAAAAGATATCTTTTGAAAGACTCTTTTTCTTTTTCAAGGATATATTTATTCTTTTTGTTTTGTTCTTTATCAGCTTCAGTTTTAGGCTTAATAAGTTTGTATTTTTTAGATATTTCTTTAAATACAGGGTGTTTTTTCATTGTATTTGTATTTTTGTATCTTAGATCAATTAATTCTTCATCATTGACGGTATCAAAGAAGTCAATGATTGTATTTTTATCAAATTCATTTAATTCTAAACTTAATAATGATGAAATTGTTTTTATTTTTCGGAGGATAGATATTTGTTTTTCACTAAGTTCTTTTACAGAATCATTATCTCTTTTTAATACTTCTTTTGTATTTTTAGGTTTTGCATCTGCAAAACCTTCTAGAAGAGAAAAGTCTTCTGGACATAAATATTCTCCACAAACATTACAGGATATAACACCATCTTTAGGAATACCTCCGAAAATACGAGTTAATGATATATGAGCATCTTCATCATCATCTATCCGCGAACTGTAATGATAGTGCTTACACAATAGCTTAGAAGGTGATTTTTTACGGTATAAATATCTTTCATCCTCACCATCCATTGGTTCTCTGGAGAAAACATCTATGAATTGTTTTATATATGAACTCTTTACAGGAATATTCATAATAGATTGAATAAATACCCATGAAAGATCAATTTTATCATCCGTTGAGAGTATTTTCTTAGTTTTTTGTTGTTTTTTAATGATCTTACGTTTGTATTTTTTGTTGTAATCTTTGATATATTGTTTTATGTTTTCCTTAATCTTTTCATTTATTTTCGTTTTATTATCATTATCAAGGTCACCGTAATCTAATGTGTATGGAAGTAATAATACCTTTAAATCTTCATGATTGTATAATTTAGACATAACTTTTTCAGGAATATTCTCAAGAATATCTGATATATTGGGTAGATTATCAAGAGTTCTTTTAATGTTTTCTTTTTTAGAAAATTCATCAAAAAAGTATGAATTGATATTTTTAGGAAATAAATCAGCTTTACCTGTCATTGGACCAATAATGTGGGGCGCCATTGAATCATAATTGAATATTTTACCCATTGGAAGATAAGAATATTTATCATTTGTAAAGATTGTTGTGTAAAATAATGGTAATTTTTCTTTATGTTCAAATGTAAGATTAAAGTTATTGTGTGGGATAAGATACAATCCTGAAAGAGATAAAAGCTCATTATCCACAATATTTTTGTAGTATGTTTCTCCTTTATTTAAGAGTGGAATTTTAAAAGCTTTTCTTGTTTTATTGAGTTCAAAGATATATTCACCTTTAATTCCATTACATGGATCTTTATCATTACAATCTCTAACGTAATGACCATCATGTTTTAAAGCTACACCGGATTCTTTATTATAAAATGGTTTTGTTTTGTAAACGGCAGATGTTAATGATTCATATTCTTTATTTGTTTCCATAAGTTCAACTTTAGACTTTAATTCTTGTTCAAAATTGACAGAACTAGTATCTTCAAATTCACCAGAGACATCTTCCTCGGTTAGATACAATTTCTTTACGTTGTTTGATATTGGAATAATCCATTTTGGAAAGGAAAAATTGTTGTTTTTTACATTTTTAAGGAATGGTAATTTATCTGTATAATCGAACTTATTACCAACATTATCATGTAACATTTGAATGTATATATCTGAAAGTTCGCAAATATCTAAGATAGCTTGTTTACTCTTTTGAGCCTTAAAAAGAGAAATCAATTCTGTGATTAGACTTTCTTTTCTTTCAACCATTGAGTATATTTTCTCTTTTAACTCTTCTACATCTAGTTCAATATCATCATAAATATTTTTAGTTAAAAATAATTTATCATCTTCAAGATCTTTCGGCTCTATCTCTTGAATCTTATCAAATTCAAGAACAGTATATTTGTATTCTTCCGATTGAAGGATTATATTTTTTTCTTCATCAAGAAAAAATAAAATTTCATTCTCATCTTCATCTATAAAAATTATATCCTTTTCGCGTATTTCATGAACAAATACAATATTATCAACTACTTCTCCATCTTCATCAATCACAATTAAAAAAGCATCACCATCACTAGGGGTAGATTTATTATACAATACTTCTTCTAAGAGTTGTTCTTCATCTTCTTCTGAATCTTCTTCATCAAAAACTAAATCCTGATCAATATCACCTTCATATGGCAACATACTTTCTCCAGATTCTAAAAACTCAATATCACCATTTTCATTTAATCTATTGTAAACTTCATCATCATCTAGTCCCGGATTATCTCTGTAAATTTCACCAAGCTTTTTTTGTTTTTGATACCATGATTCAAGTTCTTTTGGAACTTCACCTTTTTCTTCAAATTGATATTCGGGCGAAAAAGGATTAACTTTACCTTCATTTTGCTTTCTTATTTCTTCAAGTTCTTCGGGATCTACTTGAGGACCCATTTTTTTATAATAATCATCCCAATCTAGATTTCCATCTTCATCAACTGTAAATTTAACATCTTTCTTAATTTCAATATCATTCATTCTCCCATGATTAAATCTACCATCTTCAGATGGAGATACATAACCTTCAGCACTATAATTTAATGGCTCCGAATACATTAAATAACCTTCTTTATCTCGCGGAATTAAAGTATCTTTCTTTTTCTTGGAGGGAGTTCCATAATTACGCGACATAATACCCTTACTATATATATATAGATTAATATTTAAAATAATGAAACTAACTAATAATAATAAAGGAACTATGGAACTACAAAATTTTATAGATAGTAATTCCGATTATCAAGCTAAATTTAAAGAAAACAAATTATATATTCGCAAGTATAGTCTTTTAAATCTCATTCTAGTAAAAGCAAACCGTAACACTGAATATGATTATGAAAATAATCCATGGATGCGTTACTGTCGTGGAGCAATAATCAATACCAAAACAAATCGTCTAGTATGCATACCTCCTGTTAAGTCAGATATAAAAGAAACCATTGAAATTGGTAATTATAGTGATTGGACATTTGAACCACTTGTTGATGGAGTCATGATAAATATGTTTTACCATGAAGATGAAGGCGATTGGATTATTTCAACACGAAGTAATATTGGTGCTAAAAACAAATGGGATGGAAAGGTTCCATTCCACGAGTTATTTAAGAGTGTAAATGGTACTGACTGGTTTAATAGTCTTAATAAAGATCATTGTTATTCTTTTACACTTCAACATCGTAATAATCGTATTATTACACCTGTCTTTCAAAATTTTATCTTTATGAACGAAATTTACAATCTAAGTGGTAATGAGATAGTTATGTTGAAAAGAGAAGATTTCCCTAAAATTGATGGGATTGAAAATATTCATCCATTAGAACGCAAAGATATAAATGTTTATTTAGAAAACGACAATGTTTTTTCTGTGAAAGGATTTACAATCAAAAAAGATGGTTTAAGAGTAAAGTGGATTAATCCTAATTACACCTATGTAGAGAATTTAAAAGCGAATAACAATAATAAGTTTTTTAGTTATTTAGAACTTAGAAGGGATTATAAGCTTTCGGAATATCTAAAGTTCTTTCCCGAAGAACAATATACTTTTGATAATTATAGAAAGAATTATAATTCTATAAAGAGTGAATTATATGATTCATATGTATCTTTAAAGATAAAAAAAGAAACTCAATGGTCAGATGTAAGGTATGAATTTAAGCCACTTGTAAAAGAACTACATAATGAACATTTGAATGGTAAGGTTAAGATTAATTCTCAATATATTTCTGAGTATCTTGATAGACTTCCAATTCGGAAGATATACTTTATTTATAATAGAATCTTTTAAAGATTCTTTTTTGCCTGAGAAATCATAGTATTATAAATTTCAATAAGATTGTTTGAAGATTGAGTGAAAGTTTCAATAATTTTAATTATATGTTGTTCATTTGTTTTTCCTTCCTTTAATGAAATATTAAAGATGATTAAATTTTCTAGAGGATGTACCTTTTTATAACCACATAGAATGATATCGGAATCATCATCAATTCCCTTTGATATATCGAACTGTAAGACATTTCCAACAGTATCGTCATTTCCATAAACAAAGAGACAATAGATATTTTCTTCAAGTTTTTCAATTGATATTCTTGATTCTTCTTCGTTTGAGATATTTTTAAGATTATTTTTGAAAAGTTCAAGTTGTTCTACCATTAATTCATTTGCTTTAATAAAGAGTTCTTTAGAACTTTTGTGATGAACCGAATCAACTTTAAACTCATACCAATAGGGTTCACACATTCTATCGCGATGAAAGTATCTTTCTGATTCGCTTATGTAAAGCGACTTACTAAATTTGTATCTTTCTTCTTCAGAAATATTTTCAAGCTTTATTTTTTCATTAAGAACTTTTGTAAATTGTTCTTCATCTCTTTTAAAAGAATATGTTGCCATAGAAACAGCTTGCCATCTAGCATTTTCATAAGCATAGGAAACACGCGGAATTCCATATAGTTCTATTTCTGCTTTTGAATCTACATTATCTCCTTTAAGTTCAGTTACATCACAATAGTATTTATCCTTGAAAGGTCTAAATATTTTAATTTTTTCACTTTCAGGAATCTCTACAACTGAAAATTTATTCAAGTCAATTTCTCCATCTTCATTTTCCACACCTTCTTTAAGAGGAAATATTTCAAAGTCTCTAGCGGTTACTTTTGTAACTGGTTTTTTTGGATCCGCACTTACTTTAAGCTTAAAAAGCATATCACGTTTATATTCTTCAGGATCAATGTAAAGAGGTATCATAGAGATTCTATGGAGAATATATTCATTATGAAGAGGAGATGTATTTTTGACAATTTTGATATCTGTGTTATTCATTTCAGTTCTAAAACTTACTGAAGGAATAGATGATAAAAGGACTCTTCTCAAAGAATTGATAATACTTTTATGGAGTCCTTCTTCTCTATCTCCCATAATGTCAAAGACAATGCTGTTAGTTTCATTTTTTCCTTTTTTGGGGTAAGAGATTGTAATGTTTGACATCTTTTTATTATCTTTTTTATTATCTATAATATTTTTATTCAAATTTTAAATACTTTATGTTAAAATAATCTAATTTATTTGTTATAGATATAAAAGATTTTAATGAGTAGTAAGCCAACCATTTACATAAGTAAAAAGTGTAAATACTGTATTGAATTGATAAAGGTTCTAAGAAACCGACCTGATATTCGTGGAAACTTTACGATAATTTCTATCGATGAAAATCCATTTCCTAATTATGTAAAAGCGGTCCCTTGTATGGTTTCGGGCGATGAAATGTATAATGCTACAGAAATATTTGGTATGTTAGAAGAATCGAATGATGGATCTACTGAAAATTCTAATGGACATCCTTCTCAAAAGGGCGAATGTTCAGTCTCTAGTGATGGAGGAGAACCTCAATGTGATATTAATGGTTATTGTAGCGATGGTTCTTGTTTAGGTTTCTCTAGTTTAGAGGGTGAAAATTCAAATAAACTAGATACATATTATTCAACGATTGAAGAAACAAAAACAGATCAAAATATTTCACATGGTGGAAAAGATGAATATAAAAATTCAAAAAAAGATTCTTTCGATAGTGAATATGAAAGAATGATGTCAGAGAGAGGAGATTTAAATGGTGGGGGACAACAACAAGTAATGAATTTTGCTAGATAATTATGCGTATAATAATATATTTTTTCTTATTTAATCATATAAATGACTGATAACTCAAAGAAACTTTTAAAATCTTTTGTATTAGATATAGTAAAAGTTTTTCCGGAATATGAAAAAAGACTCTCAAAATCATATTCTAAAATTTTAAATGAAGAAGATGATTGTGATGATATTTTAGTTAATTTTTTTGAGAATGTAGATGAAATATCAAAACAACTATCTGAAAATGACTTTACAATTTTTGAGAAAGATCCAATCATTTTAGATAATGTTTCCTTTAAATTGATATGGGGATCCAACATATCAAATGAAACGCGGAATAATGTTTGGAGATACCTTCAAACATTTTGTGTTTACAAAATCAATAGTAAACAAGGGAAAGAAGATGTTGAAGATGTCTTAAACTCTATCAAACAAAATGAAAAAGTATCTGATAAAGGAACACTTAAAAACATGAAGATGTTGAAAAAGTTAACTGAATCACTAAACTCAAACGTTGTTATGGAATTACTTTCAGAAAAGAAAGGTGAAGCTCAACCGGATATTAAAGATGTAAAGATGGATGATAAAAATATTAAAGGCATGGAAGACATTTTAGAAAATAGTAGTATTGGTAAAATAGCGAAAGAAGTTTCTGAAGAGCTCAATATTGAATCAATGATTGGTGAAGGAGGGGGGATTGAAAACCTAATGAATGGAGAAAATATCATGAATATTTTTAAGAGTATCAGTGAAAAAATTGATAACAATCCAAATGATAATATAATGGAAGAAGCGATGGATTTAAGTAAAAATATGAAAGATAATCCTCTTTTTTCATCACTGATGTCAACTATGGGTCAAGGATTATCTCATATGAATACAGGTGGTGGAGGTATGCCCACAATGCCCACAATGCCCACAAATCCAGATAATCGTATGGTTCAATTATCAAACACTCATGATGGGACTGCTACTAAAAAAAGACTTCAAAAAAAACTACAGGAAAAAAAAGAAGGTAAAATAGATGTTAATAAAAAAGAATAAAAATAATATATAAATAATATTATAATATATGACTCCTCTATGGATTGAAGATGTAAGTATTTTATATGAAAAGAAATATCTTTTTGAGATAGTTCCTATGAAAAATTTTGATTTAAACCGTAAATTAAATAGTTTATTTCGTATTTCTATTTTTTATGCTTTAATTGTTTACTTTGTAAATAAGAGTCCAAAGACATTATTGATACCTGTGGGTGTTGGCTTATTTACTGTAATCATAAGTAAAAATCTAAAAATGAACAATATTACTGAAAATATAAGAAAGTTGCAAAATGGAGATACAAAAGAAAGCTTTTTAATGGAAGAAGTAAGTGGAGGATGTCGGATCCCAGAAAATAGTAATCCATTTATGAACCCAACTATATATGGCGAAAATAACAGTCAAAAACCATGTCTTTCTTACAATAATAAAGGTATTCAAAAAGATATAGAAGAAAAATTTAATAGAAAATTATATAGAGATGTAAATGATATATTTGGAAAAAATAATTCTCAAAGACAATTCTATACTGTTCCTGGGAAAACAAATCCAAACGATTTAGAAAGTTATAAAAATTGGCTATATTCCACACCACCTACATGTAAAGAAGGGAATGGTTTACAATGTGCCGCAAATGGTTATGGAACGCCAGGTGGGAATGGGGGTGGAGCGAGTGGTTAATAAAGACAAAATTAATAGTTTCTTCTAATGGAAACGTTTTTTAAAAATAAAATATATTTTCATTATATAAATATAGATGAACTTTACGAACGGATATCACGGTGGTTTTCAAAATGGTGTAAATAGTGTTCAATTGCAGAAGTGCTCTGACAATGTTATTAACACCGATAGTTTTATTTTAAATAACAGAGCATCTTTAAACTCGGATGAAGCAACTGTTAATCATGAAATTAATCAATCGCAAGGTCCCGGAAATTATCTAGTAGATAATACTTATGCTTGTGATTGTGGTTTAGAAAAAGCAAGAGAGTTACAGTTAAAACAAGCCAATGTAAACTTTAGTGGTGGATTTGGATGGATGGGTGAAAATGGTTGTATGATAGATAATGACTCTGAATTAAGAGGAAATAATCTAACAAACATGAAGTATATTAATCAATTAGACAATAGATACAATATTGGCTTCTTTGGAAAAGGACCATTTAATGTTGATACTGAATCAGAAATTCGTGATAGCCTTATAATTAAAGATAAGAGGACATGTGGACCTCTCTCTGGTGTTTCAACACTCGATTACACAATAACTCCTATGATTGATAGATTAAAGGATGAGGTACAAAATGCGAAACATATTATTCCTGAAGATTCTATGGATTCATGGGTAAGAGGAGGTCTACCATCTCGCCAAATTGTAAGAAACAAAGAATATATGAAAAGGTTAAGTCAAAACTAAAATATTATATATATTATAGTATAATTATGCCTTATAGTGAGAAGTCAATTGAAAATATGAAAAACACAAATGAATCAATTTCAAATGGCATATCCAATTACATGTTAAATAGTGTCCGCGTAGATACTCAAAGTGTTATGCCTAATGACCCATCCATAAAATATCAAAATAGTGGTATTTACAGGACAACTGATTCTAAATTTATGGATGTAAATTCAGAACTATTAAATATCACTAGACCATTAACAAATGATGTTACTGGTAAGTTTTTAGGAGATAAAGGCGTTGAAACAGATATTCAAATGGGAGATTTTTCAAGTAAATATTCTCGTTTAGATGAACCAGCATTTGAATTAAGAGGAAAAACAAAAAATAGATGGTTTAAATTACCAATTGATCCTCAAAGTAATTCTATTGAACCTTTTAAAAGATTAGGTACAAACACACACTTAACATTAGTTGATTTATATGAATGTTAAAAAAATTTGATAATTATTTTTCTATCCATTTTAATTTAATATGTTCTTTTACCTCTTATGGAATGGTAAACGTCCTTCTAAAATAGAATTTCTTAAAGAAAAACCTCTAGATGTTGATTTTTCAGAAAAATTTAAAATAAAAAACACCGAGTATACAATTTGTGGTAAAATTAATTCTAGTTTTAAAAATTACGAGTTTCCGGATGAGAATAAATATACAAAAAGTGTTTATTTATCATCCCATCTTCAAAAAGCTATCCGTCGTATGGATAGTGAAAAATCTGTAAAGACGGCCATCCACTTTATAAAACTAGACTATAATAGTTTTATAAGAAGATTACCTATTATTATGCTTGAAGATGTTACCTTTCATGAATGTTTTCCAGTATTAGTTTGGTTGATGATAGCTAACACGAAAGGATTTACAATCAAAGAAGAGATAATAAAATGGTTACTTGGTGTAGTTTATACATTATCTCAAATAAAAGAATATACCCAATACCGAAAATATAAAGACACAATAGAAACAAATCATGAAAATATATATCTTCAATCATTAAGTTTTAGAAAATCATATGGTGGTATGAAAGGAGATATGGAAATGATAGAATATTATAAAAGACATATAGATAATAGTGAAATAATTGTAAGGAGTGATAAGATAAGTATTATTAAACTAGATATTGGCGATCTTGAATATAAAGAATGGATTAAATCAGCAAATGATTTCCATTGTAACAGATATATAATTAAACATGTGGGTAAATATACGGAATTAGACGATGAAAAAATTAAACGATTGATATGGATCTTTCGTAGTTGTTTCAATAAAAGACATCCAAGGATAGAATATGATGATAAAGATAAATTAGAATGGGAAAAAATTAAAAAGAATGTTATTCATTTTCAAAAAAATTGTCAGTTTTATTAATTATTAAAGAAAAGGTATCAACTAATAATAGGGATGAGAGTATATCTTAACGAAAACATATATTCAGAAAATGATATTTTTTATTATGAAGAAGAGGCAAAGATTATCAAAATAACTGAAAGAAATTGGCATAACTATTTATGTGAATATGGTTGGGAAAAAATCAATAAGAAATGGATTGTAAAATTAAACAAACTTAGTAATGTTAAAAAGAAAAATTCACAGTATGGTGTTTTAGATTGTGGTGGAGATGGAGATTGTTTATTTAATTGTATAAGTTATGCTCTCAACGAATATAATGAAACTGATACAGAAAAATTAAGATTAGAGTTATCGGAATATATTACAGAAGACAAATTTAAAAATATCATTGAAGTATACCGAATATTAAAAGAAACAGATGATTTTTGCGAAATGTGGGATCCTGAATCAACTACATTTGAAGATTTCAAAGAACTATTAAAAGAAGGTGGAAACGACTATTGGGGGGATTTCTTGATATTAGAACTTTTAAAAGAATTTTTAGATATCAATATTGTCGTATTTTATAGTAATGATAACACATCAGAGTATTACAATTATCCTATGTTAGATATCTATGATGATGAAAAAGATACAATTGTTTTATTTTATGAAGATGAAATACATTTTAAACTTGTGGGGCACTTTTCATCTAATATGATGAATATACGGTTTAACAGTAAAAATATGCCTCAAGAAATTTTGAGTATGGTAAAAATAAGATAATAAAATTATTTTTTTTATATATTAAAGTATTAAATGGAAGCTGCTGTTTTACTTGGACTTGTTGCTGTAGGATATTTAAAAAATAAAGAGGACAAAGGAGATAATCCAATAATGCCTTCTGTAAATAGTAATCCAAACTTAACTAACGGTGAGAATGTTTATGAATCCGGAAACTATTTTCAGGAAACTAAAAAAGAAGTAAAAGATTTAGTTAAAAATAATTTTCATCAATCTTTTAATGAAAATTCTAATGTAGTAAGTGATAAAAATCTTAATCGTGTTATGAATGTTGAAGGATTTCAAGATATCATTTACAGTAATAGTTCTGACAAACTTATTGATGGAAATGATTTTTTGAGAAATGATCAGGGCGTAACTACACAACCTTTTTTTAAAAGGGCACCCAATCCAATTGATTTTAATGATACAAGAGGTTTGGACAGACATCAAGGTGATAATAGATTAAAAGAAAGTAAAAGAGAGGTTGGTCCTATGTTTGGTTTAGAAAAGAATGAAAATACCTTTGGAAATCAATTTGGAGAATATATTGGAGATAAATCTAGATATTTAGAAGGACGTAAAAAGAACAATGAATTACCTTTCGAGCAAGAAAGAGTGGGTCACATAGATACAAAGAGTGAAATTAATCGTGAAATAAAACAATTAATTGCTGATAAAACAAATATTGACCTTTTAAGAACAAAGACAAATCAAAAGAAAACATATGAAGGACGTGTTATTAGCGGTAAAGGTATGAATGATAAGAGAGGACATATGGGTGAATTTAGACAATATGATCCAGAAAAGTTTTATGAAAATGGTCCTGAAAGATATTTTACCACCACAGGTGCTTTCTTAAAAGAAAAACAAAATCCAGCACACTTATTAAAAGATACATACCGTTCTACATTAAACGATCAACCACTTGGAGGAGCATCAGCTGTTTTTGCGAAAGGTGAAAAGAGATCAAAGTATCGTAAACCCTTAAAAATTCAGTTAGATAACGATACAACAAGAAATGTTGGAATGGATAAGTTTTCCGGAGATTCTGATTTATCAAGAAGAGGATACAGGGCTGTCCCCAATGAAAGAGAAATAACAGGGGAACGGACATATGAAGGTAATTTAAATACAGGAGTAGGTAATCACACAGTTGGATTATTAGATGAATTAAAAGGAACTGTCAAAGAAACAACTATAGATTCAATTAACAATGGTTATGTAAATAATACTATTATTGAGGGGACTCGAGGAATACAAGATGATGTACGGGTTACTAAAAAACAAACTACAATTGATTCAGCAAATAATGGATATATGTCGGGTGGTTTTAACAAACTAACCATGGGTCATGAAGAACAAAATGTAACCGTCAAAGAATCTACATTAACTGGATATACTGGTGGTGCTGGATCCCAGGGATACTCTGGTAATATGGATAAGAATAACTACATAAATGCTGAAACGAATCCTAATAAAGAAATAATAGCCCAAGGTAGAATGCCAACATTGAGTAATACGAAGGTTGTCAGTGGAGGAGAACAATTTAATGTTGAAATCAAAAAGATCGAAAGCGATTATATGAATCAATCAGAAAATAAGTTAGGTAAGGTTTATTCAACAAGCCGAGATAAAACATCTTATAGATTAACAACTATGAAAGACAAACTAGATGATGATGATTTATTATCTGAAAGAATTGATAAAGACCTATTAAATCCATTCAAGAATAATCCATATACACAGTCTCTTTCGTCGTTCGCTTATTAAATATAATATAATATAATATAATAGTTTATTTATATGGAAAACGATGATACTGAATATATTGAAGGGAATGGTAATGATTTTTTAAAATATATATTTTCTAAAGAACCAGGGGAAAAGAATAGTATTAAATTAGAATTGGATCCACCAGATGAAAGTGTTAAATTAGGACTCCATATTTTTCAAGAATTGTTGATGGTTTTTACAATGGCTTTAAAGTATCTATATTCTGATGGAGAAAATCTTAATATTTCTACAATTTCATCTCAAGATATAGATAAAATCAACCAACACTTTAATAGTTTTGGATTCTCAGTTTTAGTAGAAAGGTTTACAATTCAAGATTATTTAAGTAACATGAAACTTCCAAACCTTTTTAAAAATAAAGAGTTGATAAAAGATGATACATTACTAAGAGACATTTACTATGAAACATTTACAAATGATAATATTTATAGAATAACTTTTGATTTTATAAGATAATTTTTATTCCTTTCTCTAAATATATAAAAAAAGATATATTAATATAAACTATATTAATATATTATGGGAGGAGGAACATTACAATTAGTCATTCAAGGTGGTCAAGATATATATATAACCGGAAACCCTGAAACAAGTTTTTTTAAATCTGTTTACCGTAGGCACACAAATTTTTCAATTGAATGTATAGAGCAAGTTATGAGAGGAGAAATAACAAATAGAGAGTTTACATTAAACTATACTATTAATAAAGCAGGGGATCTTTTAAGTAAGCTCCATTTTGAAATAGATTTACCATCACAAAATTTTATAAACACTACTTCAGGAAATTACTGTTATTATAATAACACAACAGCTTATAATTTTTTAAAAAATATTTCGTTTAGTATTGGTGAAAAAGTTATTGATGAACATGATGGTAAATTTTATGATATGATGAACGAATTAAGAAGAAAAGATGGAGATTTAGATTTCTTGATTAATAGACATCGTGAGATTGATAGTTTTGAAATGATTGAATCTCCACCAAATATAAAAATGTTTCTTCCACTTGATTTTTGGTTTTGTAAAGAATTAAGTCAATCTTTACCACTTATAGCATTACAGTTTCATGATGTAAAGTTAAAGGCTACTTTTAGAGATATAAAACATATTATTAATTCTGAAAATGATGGTGTAAGAAGAACAAATGATAGTGATTATCCTACGAGCGTTACAAGTTCTAATGCGAATGATTTAGCAAATCCTAAAAAAGCAGAAATTCGTTTATGGGCAAATTACATTAATCTTGATGTTGATGAAAGAAAAAGATTTGCTCAAGAACACCATGAATATTTAATTGAACAGGTTCAACTTGTCCAAAAAGAATACAAACCATATATTGATTTTAGTTTAAATCATCCTGTAAAATGTTTATATTGGGTAATACAAAATGATGTAGCTGTAAAAGAAAGGAGTGATTTTAAATTAATAGATAATATCAAAAATTCATTTGGAAATCCATTATCAAATGATTATGCGAATGAATGGTTAAACAGTAATGATTTCTTAAATTATAAATTACATCAACCTGTAAACCCATGTTATTTAAAGGGACAGACATCATATGATCACTTTAAAACTATGAAATTAACTTTTAATGGTATCGACCGTTTTAAGGCTAGAGATGCTTCATATTTTAGAACATTACAGCCGTTGGAAAATCATTATACAATTCCAGAAAAGAATGTTTATATGTATAGTTTCTGTTTACACCCAGAAGAACATCAGCCAAGTGGATCTTGTAATTTCTCAAGAATAGATAATTTTTCAATATCTTTTACAGGAGATCAATCATATACAGGTTATAAAATATATCTTTATGCTAAAAATTATAATGTTTTACGAATTATGGAAGGCATGGGTGGTTTATTATATTCTAATTAAGATATTTAAAATATAAATATAGATAATATTAAAAATGAGTGATAAATTATCAATTAGAGAATTTATTGATACAGAACTTCATGATTTCTGGTTATTCTATAGTAATTATAATATAGATTGTAGAATTACTAGAAATAAAGAACTCTATAATACTGATTTAGATATTAATGGTTATGTGAAAGATAATTTCATATATCATCTTTTAATAGGCGAAGAAGAAATAACAATTATTCGGACATATGATGGAAGCCCATTACTTTATCATATACTTTCTCTTTTAGAAAATACAACAGAACATATTAATATAGATGGTATAAGTGAATATTTATCTTCACTTAATTGGAGTGAAACTATTACAAATCATTTATTTACATATGATAATAATAAAGGGACACTTTATTCTGTAAACGAACTATGAATTATATTATTATTTCTTCACCTGCTCTATAAGAAGTTATACCAAACCATCCAAATGGGTCTATATCACCATTATTGAATTTCCACCTTAAATTATAAATAACACGTTCAGAACTGTTAGGAGTAACGGGTATTTTTAAATAAATATATACTTTACTATTACCTCTTCCTCCATGTGTATTTTCGTTAACAGTTATCTTATTACCAATACTCCCATCCACGACAGAACTTAGTTCGGATGACCATGATATTGATGAACCACTCTTAATACCACAATACCATGTAACACCCGAAGCAGCACCCGTATAAAGCAGTTGTAATGTTTTATTGGTTGAACCACCTCCATCAAAATTACTATAATACCATAAATCGTGTGGGCAGTTGTAAGTTTCGTTATTGATAATACTCCTTACAGCGATACCGGCTGTACTATCTGTTCCAACATATGACCTCCACCCAGGTTCTAATTTCCCATTACTAGATGTGGGTACAAGTTGATCTTTTCTCCACCATTTAAATAAATAATAATAAATAGTTCCAGATGGTCTATTCGCTTGTGTATATGGGTTATATAATCTTATGTATTTTGAAAAATAATTCCATGGAACCGTATGGTGACCACTCGCAGAACCTAAACTCCAACCTGATAGGAAACCACCATAATAATAAGAATTTAATGATCTTATACGTTGCGTTTCTGTCCCACTATATAGTTGAGCTTGAGTGCTGACGTGGCCGTATGTTGTTGATACTGGACTGGAGCTAGAGTTATATACATGTGGTCCATAATGTTGAAGTAAAGCTGGCCAGTAATGACATGTATCACAAGCATCACATAATGATGTATTGTGGACTAAATAACCATTTACAAAATAATATGAACACATTGAAACTGATAAACATATAGAACTTACATTTTCTTTTACTCTTTTAATAGTTTTTATTTCTTCATATTCAAATTTATCATTGAATAAGAAGTATCCTTTTCTTAAACTTTTAGAATATCCCCAGGTTGTTTCTCCTTCAAAATTTTTTAAAAGTATGACCGTATCTAATGTGATTTTTAATTTATTATTTATTATCATAAATCTATTAACGCTTTCTTTCCATTTCTGCTTTACTTCGGTTTCTGCTTTTTCTATTTTAGGATTTACTTCTGACCATATTATAGCTTCTTTATTAACTGTTTTATTATTTAATCCATCAATACTACATGATAATACTTTATCATTTATTTTAAGATCCTCAATATTTATTTTATCACCATTTTCTAAAGTTATTAGACTATCTTCTAAAATACCCATTTATATTATATTATTTTATATTTTTAAGTTATATTATAATTTATTGTTTTTAGATGCACATTCATCACATAATGAAGCATTATGGACTAAATAACTATCCGCAAAATAATTCATAGCAGAACTCGTAACCCTTAAATTATAGACGGTTACCTCTTCTTTTACCCTTTCTATTTTAGTAATTTCTTCGTATTCACCCTTATCAGTAAATACGATATCTCCCTTCCGAATTTCTTTAGCACTTAACCATGTAAATTCATCATCCATTTTAGTGAATATAAGATGTTCATGTGTAACATGTAAGTTATCATTTAATATTATATATCCGGGAGAAATATCTGACCATATATTCGTAACTTTTGATTCAGTGAATTCTCCTTTATCTTCTTCTGAAAACCACGACAATACATCAACTGATTTATTATATGGTGGCATATCATCTAGTTTATAAGATAGTAAAGTATCTCCCTTTCTAAGATTTTCAATATTTATTTTTATTTTATCTGATAGTGTTATCTTTGTTCCAGGTAAGAAACACACTTGTGAGAAACTAAGTGCTTTCATTCCAGTACTATTGCTATTAAAAGTTACAACTGTAGAACCGAGGGTGCTGCTGTTCCACCCCCAAGACTTAATTTTCCCTGCTTCTGTAGGGGAAGCGCCGATGACTGCCAATGTCACATTGCTGAGCGTCGCGGACGTATTGTTGTATCCGTAGTTGTTGTAATGAGCGCCAGTCGTGACTTCGCCATCAACAACTAGATTTCCTTGTGATCGGGGATTATCATCTGAAATAGTTACATTCGCATTTAGTTTTAATGTATCATAAGTAATATCAGTGGCTTGATCACCATAAATAAGAGAACCTGTCCCTACATAACCCGTAGATAATACACTATTATCAATATATAATTTATAATTATCATTTGAATTATTCAATCCAGTATAACTTCCGATAAAAATATTATTGTTACCCGTGGTATTATGATGACCCGCGTTTGCACCCAAACATATATTATTTGCCCCGGATGTTAATGTATAACATGCCTTATATCCAACAATTGTGTTGGAGGAACCAGAAGTTGTAGAACCACTTACACCGTACGCGGCATTAGTTCCCAATATAGTATTGTAACAAGCATTGACGGAGGTGGTATTTGACCCTTTTCCTCTAAAAAATGAGAGATTTCCCATAACTACATTAAATTGACCTACGTGGTGTAAACTGGTTCCCGTGTCTTTCGCAATCTGATTTCCTACAAATGTATTGAATCTACCAGTAGTTTTGCTATTACTATTTCCAATCTCATTACCTATTCCTATATTCCACCTTGTTTGATGGTTATTATCGTCGCCTAAGGAACTAAGACCTCCATCAATAAAACCATAATCACCTGTAGTTAATTGTATATTAGAATATAATGCTGGCGCAGATGAATTTCCACCATGACCCTCCCTTGTTGCCAAAATCCAATCATAGGTGCTTGTGCCAGTTGTCGACAACTTCAAATCTGCATCATTTATTGTTACATCACTTGAAAATGATCCACTACTTCCTGAAACAGTATCCCAAACTGCTTTTGATCCATCCCATTTTAAATACTTTCCGTCAATTGGATCACTTTGTCCAATTTTAGTTATGTGTCCATAAGGATCAAACGTTAAAGCTGCAAGACCACCCGCCTCCTTCAATGAACCTCCATCATGTAATGTGATATCTCCGTCAACGGTTAAATTACCATTTGAATATAAATCTGTAGCATTTAATGTATTACAATTTATAACTGTACTAAAAAGTGTCCCTGTGCTAGGGTTATATGTTAGACGTTTATTAACAGCATCTTCATTTACAGCACGGAGAATGAGAGGGTGTGGTCCGGCGTGTGTAGACATCCCTACAAATGTAACATCATAAGTCTCCGTCGCCTGTCCAGCATTAGTTATATTTACATATTCTGTATTGTAGACGGTAGTAGTCCATGATAAATTACCACTTCCGTCTGTCTTTAATAATTGATTTGTGGCACCAGTTGCGGAGGGTAGTGTTAATGTATATGGTGCCCCTATTGATGGATGAGCTTTTATAGCGACATAATCTCCACCAGAAATGTCATCCCCGTCATAGAGCCTTATCTCTCCAGTACCATTTGATGCCGTGTCATGTATGCCTACTATACCATTGAAATATAAAAGATTTGAACCAGTTCCGCTCTGATCACCATAAATGAGTGAATCTTCTTCTTTATAACCACCCAATGTATCAATATATAATTGTTTGTCATCATATATTCTACCACTAGCATCGGCGGGACCTGACTCATAACCGATACATATGTTTTTATTACCACTAGTCAGATAGTTGCCAGCATAGAACCCACAACACAAATTACCCTCACCGGTTGTTATAGAATGACCAGTATAGTATCCAATTCCAACATTTCCCCCAGTATTATAATCCGTATTCGTTACTCTATATAATGAGTAAGCCCCTATACCACAATTAAGTCCTCCACCGTTAGAAAATCCTCCCGCTCTGTGACCAAAGTAAACATTCTGGTGTCCGCTGTTTGTAGCAGATGAATCATTAGTAAATGTTCCACCCATACTTTGATAACCTACTGTGGTGTTCCAACTTCCTTTAAATATTCTACCCGCTTTATATCCATAAGCTGTTAAACCATCTGTTTCTGATTCTAGGGCATTTCCCGCAAAACTACCAACTGCTGTTACATAGTCTCCACGTGCTTTTGCCCCATGTCCTATAACTGTCACATTTTTGTAATTATCTGTATCTGTAGTTGTAATTGTTGATAAATTTGTTCCTATTAATAGATTGTTATCAATATTACTTTCTCCAGAATCTGGAGAAGAAATTGTCCAAACATTACCATTTTCTGAATTAGCAACTTTTTGATAACCCCAGAAACTAATTTCACCACCAGTAGAGGTTATATCATCAAATGTAACACTACTTGTTGTAGAAACATCTTGACCAATCGCAAATGTAACACTATTGCCAGTTATAGATGTAGATACCCCTGTCCCTTCATCAAAATTTAAAGTATTTGTACCTATTTGGATTGAACCAAAATCTTCTGTTCCAGCAGAGATACTCATAGTTGTTGATATATTTGCTATATCAACAGCTGTTATACATCCAGCAGCATCAAATTTTATACGAGGAACCTGGGTTGCCGATCCAAGGTATAATATTTGTTCATTTATAGTGTTATGAAGCATATCAGGTGTAATTTGAGCAGTTGCCCCTGTACTTACTAATGTTCCTGAGTGAGATGGTAATGTCAATGTTACATCACTTGCAAGGGTATCCTGTCCCTTCAATTTAATTTTATTTGTCCCGTTGTTGCTTTCATAAAAATCTATAAAACCTGAAGTTGTGTTTCCATTTTTAGTGGAAATACCTTGATCAGCTGTAATGGTTGTTCCACGAATAGAACTCTGATCGTTTGCTCCAATTGTTGTTCCATCTATTGAACCGCTATTGATATCAGTAGTTGTTAATACTGAACTGTGAATTGTCATAACACCTGTAGAATCAGCTATTGTAGCTGATGGTGCTCCATCATTTGCTTTAATATT
>Ga0209335_10000590_pt1 | contig 43615 bp, 39 predicted proteins | sample COG_09_FD_184753 | JGI IMG/M metagenome (GOLD analysis project Ga0209335, IMG submission 184753) | Pelagic Microbial community sample from North Sea - COGITO 998_met_09 (SPAdes) (version 2) | ecosystem: Environmental > Aquatic > Marine > Neritic zone/Coastal water | place: Helgoland, sampling...
TAATTATTAAGGATGTAATTATTAAGGATGTAATTATTAAGGATGGTATAATAGATGATATAATAGATAATGAATTAATTATGCCAATAAATGAATATAAATTAATATTTAAAACATGTTTTTGTCATATAATTCATATACTATTAGCTTTTTATTATGAAATGTATTTATGTGGATTTATGGGTATTATATTAATAGGAACTTCACTTAATTATTGGAGATATCCATTAAAAAAATCAATTAGACGATTTGTTGATATTATTTGGGTTTGTATTACAATTCCATACCATTATTATTTATCAATACAATTAACTATAAAATTGTCTACTATACTTATGTCAATTGGTATTTTAATGTATCCATTAAGCAATTATTTGCTATATAAATATAAAAATTATAAATATTCTGCGATATGCCATTGTGCTTTACATGTATTTGTTAGCATAGGAGCATGTATTTTATATAAAGATTCATATGAAGAATATATAAAAAATACTTATACATCATTAAAATCAAATGATGAATGTAGTAGTATAGAACCTAATTTTAAGTTAATAAATGAATAATATAATTTCTGGTAAAAACAATATTGATTTAATCGACCTCTTCGACATTTTCTTCGGGTTGATGTTGCTGAGGCATCCCACCAGGCATCCCACCAGGCATCGTATCAGCATACATTTTCGCAGCAAATGGCATCAGCAATGTTTCGCATTCTTTCATTTTGCTTTCAAATTCTTCGGTAGTTGCCGAGTTATTATTATCTAACCATTCTTGCGTTTCTTTCACACACTTATGAATGGTTTCAATTCCAGCTTCGCCAAGTTTCTCAGAAATTTCTTTATTATCGACTTGGTTTTTCCAATTATAAATATAAGATTCCAACTTATTCTTGACTTCAACACGCTTCATATTTTTTTCATCTTCATCTTTCAAACGTTCCGCGTCTTTAATCATTTCTTCAACTTGTTCCTTAGAAAGACGACCTTTATCATTTGTAATTGAAATTTTCTCTTGCTTGCCGGTTGATTTATCACAAGCAGAAACATTCAACATACCATTGGCGTCAATATCATAAGTGACTTCCAATTGAGGAACACCGCGCGGAGCAGGTGGAAGGCCAGTTAGATCAAATTGACCTAACAAATTGCAATCTTTTGTAAAAGAACGCTCGCCTTCAAAGACACGGATTGTTGCGGTAGGTTGGTTATCCACGTATGTACTGAATGTTTGACTTTTCTTTGTAGGAATTGAAGTATTTCGTCCAATCATAGTAGTCATGACATTTCCACTGGTTTCAATACCAATCGATAGTGGCGTTACATCAACAAGCAAGATATCATTAATTGTTTCAGATTTATCGCCGGACAAAATCGCGGCTTGAACGCCAGCACCATAAGCAACTGCTTCATCCTGGTTAATTGATTTACATAGTTCTTTTCCATTGAAAAAATCAGACAATAATTTTTGAATTTTTGGAATGCGAGTAGAACCACCAACAATAACAACATCATGAATAGCATTTTTGTCCATTTTCGCATCACGCAATACTTTTTCAACTGGGTCAAGACAACCGCGAAACAAATCGCCACACAATTCTTCAAAACGCGCTCGCGTAATAGAAGAATAAAAATCTTTCCCATCATACAAAGCATCAATTTCAATACTAGCAGTTGACGAAGAACTTAAAGTGCGTTTTGCTTTTTCACACGCGGTTCTCAGACGCCTAATAGCTCTCGGATTTCCTTTAATGTCAGATTTTTCTTTACGCTTGAATTCTTCAATAAAATGCGATAGCATACGCGAATCAAAATCTTCACCACCAAGATGAGTATCACCTGCGGTTGCCTTTACTTCAAACATACCATCTTCAATTGTCAAAAGACTAACATCAAACGTTCCACCACCTAAATCAAAAATAAGAACATTTTTTTCTTCACCTTCAATCTTTTTATCAAGACCATAAGCAATAGCTGCTGCAGTTGGTTCATTAATAATGCGGAGAGGTTCCAGTCCGGCAATGCGACACGCATCTTTGGTAGATTGACGTTGTGAATCGTTGAAATATGCTGGAACGGTAATAACGGCCTTAGTGACTGGTTGTCCCAAATAATTTTCAGCAGTATTTTTCATATCAGTCAAAACCATAGCAGAAACTTGTTCAGAATAATACTTTGTACCATCTTCCAATTGAATAACTGGCTTATCGTCCTTATCAGCAACAACCTTAAAAGAATAATGCTTCATATCATTCTGAACAATAGGGTCTGAAAATTTACGTCCAAGTAAACGCTTGGCGTCATAAATCGTATTAGCAGTATTCATGGCTGCTTGTGATTTCGCAGATTGACCAACAAGCTTTTCGGTTGAAGTGAATGCTACCCAAGATGGCGTAGTTCGTTCGCCGTCAGAATTCGCAATAATTTCACAATTCCCATTTCGAAAAACACTAACACAAGAATATGTCGTCCCCAAATCAATGCCAATAGCGTTTTCTTTTACCATATTATAGATACTTTATCTAAGAAAATTATTTTTAAATGATTTTATATAATATTTATAGTAAATAAAATCATTATTGAAGTATAACATTAAAATTTTACGAAATGCGCTTGGTAGCAATCGACGCACTAACGATGTAAAGCGAATTTTCAGTGACAATGATGTATTCACCTTCAACCTTGTAAATCTTTTCAATCGGAGACGTGTATTCATCTTCACTCTTCACCAACAATTTTTCACCACCATCACGAACACCAATTAAAACTTTATTCTCGTGAGAGCTAGTCCAATAATCAAACATAATTGGCTTATCATCTACAATGGCAATTTTAACACAATGTTGAAGGCATTGATTACTCGGTGCCGCAAATGAAGGCATAGTAGTAGTGTTTTTATCAGACATGTTATATATTAACGGAATTAAAATCTTTAAATACTTTTAAACGAATTAAAATAATTATATTTAGTATATGAACGATATGGATGATACGGAGATAACCCTAAAATTAAATATAAATAATAAATCATGGGAGATATTTCCGCAATATGTAAATGTAATGAATGATTATTTACTTAATTTTTCAAATAGTAAAAAATTTAAAAGGGGCGAAAATGATGGTATTTATTTATTAAAAAATGGGTTTTATACATTAACAAATGTATTTAAAACTATAATGAAAGAAACGCTTAATATAGAGAATGCTGTAAAATCTACTAAACATTCTATTTTTTATTATACAAATTTCATAGAACAAATAGAAGAAAATAAAATACATGATTTGAATATATCATCAAATAATGCATCTATTTTTGTATATAAAAAAACCATAGATACGATAATACCAAATTCCCAGGTCATAACAAAAAAATTAGAAGAAATTATAAAAAATATAGATCATTCAATACTCATTTATAGTAATATGTTTGAAATATTAATCAATGAATATAACAATTACAATAGCAACATACCAGAAAAATTAATGAATGTAGCAATTGAAATGTGTAATAACAATGATAATGAGAATTATTATGATACTAAATTATCAAATATAATATTATTTATGAACCATTTTCCAGAAGAAAAGAATAATAAATATGAATATATTTATTTATATGTAAAAAAATATAAACCTCATAACTTAACATTGATGGGACTATTATTAAAGAAAGCACATCATTCTTATTATGATAAATTATATAATAATAATATAAAATTTTATATAAAATGGTTACTTTCTGATTAATTCATTAATTCATTCATTAATTATTCGAAACAAATATAATCTTTTTACGAATTTTTCTTACTTTATCTTTAGTTACATCATTTGTATTTTTTTTAATATTCAATGGTATGTTTTCTCCTCTAATTGTGTTATATTCTGTTTTGAAAATATTACACAAAAATTCATAAATTTCATATAATATTTCTTCTGAACATTTACCAACAATCAAAACACTACCTGTGCGAAATATCATAAAAGATACTTTAACAATATTTTCTACATTTTTCGCATCTTTTGCTGTTTTTTTATTATTTCGCATAGTTGATGGCTGAATACCAGTTTGTTGTTTAATTAATGTATTATAATAAAATTCACATTGAATTCCAGGATAAGAACAAGGATCAAAATTACTATTTATTTGATGGGTATACTTAAGCATTTTAAACATTTTTTCACGATTTATATAATATCCGCAACTGAAATTAGAATTAATCATAACTGTTTCACTTTTTTCATTTAAATATCTTAATTGTTCATTTGGTTCAACATTGACAATTGGTGTTAAAATATCCACCAATAAATTTAAAACTTTATTTAAAATAGTAGAATCTTGAATTCCAGGAATTTCTAATTTACCTGTATTAAAAACCTTTACATGTATTTCTTTGTAGGCATCATTATGGAGTAATCGCATGATAACAACAAAACAATTATAAAAAGCACTCTTTTTCTTGCAACGATAACTAATGATGTCCTTGCGTGATATACCAATGCTAATTTTACGAATATCCTTAAATTTATTACGACCATTGTCATTATTAACCTGGCTAATAATATGATCATCAACGTAATCATAATGTTTTTTTCTCTCTACAATGTCATTTACTTCTTCTGGTGAAGTTGAATTGAACTTCATTTGTTTTTTTATGATTCCTATACGAGGATCGTAATATTTTACAAGGGGGATACTCCAAAATACATGTTTTAAATCAATTGGTGTACTTAGATAAGAAATTTTTGTTTTGGTTGAAATATTCAAAGGAGAACATTTAGATGTATTACATTGTTCGCTGACAATTTCATCCTTATCATCCTTTATTGATTTTTTGGTATATTTATTAACATTATCATTTTCACAAAAGTTAGACCACGCTAACTCAATATCGTTGCCATTTTCATCCATGTCGATGCCATCCATGTCGATGCCATCCATGTCGATGCCATCCATCTCGATGCCATTGTCATCAATATAATCAATTGTACTCATACTATTAGTATATTGTATATAGTTTCTTTAAGTGATTCTATTTCAATTATTTTCTTTAATACATATAAATAATAATGTATGAAGACATCCCGAAAACAAACACAGACATAAAACATGTTACACTTCCTATTCCAATAATAATTAAACAATATAATCTGAATAATAGTTCATTTGATCCTACACAAAATTCTCCTCCGAGTTTATGGAAAATGCGGTTGAATAAAAGAATAGGAGATAGTCCAATAAGAAATGTTGAATCTTCTGGTTTAAAAATATAAACAAAAAAATGATTTTTATACATTGAAAAAATGATTTAACTTTAAAACAATATAATTAACAATTTGTTCACTATTTGGATTAATCAAATGTATGACAAATTCTGTAAATTTTAAAAAAGAAAAAGATACATATTCTGGGTTATTATTAATGATATAATTCAAATAATCTTTTATTACATTTTTTATATCAATATTATATTCATTACTTATGTCGTGAAATAATAATATTGATTTTTTTAAATCATCCTTATTTTTAATTACTTTAGTTAAATTTTCCCATGTAGTAATATCAATAACAGCATTGGTATTTATAGTATTTTGATTTGATTGTATATAATTAATCATACTTCGAATATCGGATTTAAAAAGACGTTGTATTGATTTAAGTTTTTTATCACTAATATTTAAATTTTCTTTAATGCTAATTGTAGATAAAAAATGTATAATATCTGTTTCAGGCAATTGATTGAAACGAATTCGCATAAATTCATTTTGTAATGATTCGTCAATGCGACTAATATAATTACATATTAAACAAAATCTTACATTATCAGTAAAACCTTGCAATAAATATTTAAGAGCTTGTTGAGCGTTTTTTGTCATATAATCAACTTCATCAAGAATAACAAATTTAATTCCATTATGAAAGAGTGAATTTGAATTTACGAATTGATGAATTTGATTACGAATAATATCAATACCTCTTTCATCTGACGCATTTAAATGAATCATAAGTCCTTTATTTAATTGATCGTTTTTTTCTTGGAATGTATTAATCATATTTATAATCGTTGTTGTTTTTCCTGTCCCGGGCGGACCATATAAAAGAATATTTGGAAAGTAATTAGTGCCTATTATATTAGATATAATCGTTTTATTATGAGGGTCTAACACAATATCATTTAAATCGGTTGGTCGATATTTTTCAACCCAAGGTATAGTAACTGAAGTCATTGATTAAATAATAAATTGAAATTGTATTTATATAAATATAAATATTAATATAAATATTTATATTTATTATATCTAATGACGGCCATTACGGATATTTACAATGATAGTGGATATCTAGAAATTATAAAAGGTCCAATGTTTTCAGGTAAGACGACTAGGCTATTAGATATACATAAAAAATATTCTTTTTGTGGTATAAACACAATGGTGATTAATTATGAAAAAGACAATCGTTATTCGGATAATTTACTTTCTTCTCATGATAGGGTCATGATTCCTTGTGTAAAGACATTGCTTTTATCTGATATTTTGAAATTTGAGGATATGATAGAAAGTTCACATTATAAAGAATTTTTAGAAGCAAAGGCTATACTGATTAATGAAGGGCAGTTTTTTCCGGATATCGTTGAATGGGTTACAATTGCTGTTGAAAAATATAATAAAAATGTTTATATTTGTGGATTGAATAGTGATTTTACTAGGAATAAATTTGGTAATTGGTTAGATTTGGAAGTTATTTGCGATAATGTAGTTATGTTGCATTCATTTTGTAGTAATTGTAAAAAAAAGCCAGCACTATTTAGTCATCGATTAAGCCATGAGCGTGATATAGAAATAATAGGCGCAGATGCTTATATACCAGTATGTAGAAATTGTTATAATGTATTAACGCATAATCATTCAACTCCAGAATAATTTATTTTACTCATAGATGAGAGATGAACGTTACACCTTTTAATTAATATTTCAATGTCCGTTTTTTGTTCTTCTCTTTGTTATTCTTCTCTTTGTTGTTCTTCTTTTTGTTGTTCTTCTCTTTGTTGTTCTTCTTTTGTGTGTATTTTTTAATTTATTTGTTCGCCGTTTTATTCTGCGGTTTCCACCAACTGGTTCTGTATCCTCTGATTTCATTAAAAAACCATCATATGGTTTTAAGTTTTTCTTTTCTTTTACATCAAATTGATCCTCTGTATTTTTTTCAACTTTAATATCTATAATTTTTACTTTATGTTTATGACTTAAATATTTACTCTCCCTATCACTCTCTATAATAGTTATTTTTAAATCCCTAGGTAATAATATCTCTGATTCTTTATTATGCTCCGTATTAAAACGCGAAAGGTGTGACATATCAATGTGAGGTATTCCTTCCATAATATGCATTCGATACAAACAACAAGGTTGTTCTCCTCCTTCTTCGTTCTTCTTCGTTCTTCTTCTTCTTCTTCTTTCTTCTTCGTCGTCTGTGTTGTATTCTGTTTCTTCTACTTCTTTATAATTCTTAATAAATCTCAAAGCGACTTTTATATTTGTAGTTGTGGATATGTATCCAGTGTCTATATTTATTTTACCTGTATTTAATGAACGTGCCGGATTATAATAATCGTCACTTTTCCCCCTAAATACGATCATTTTTTTATCTGTTCTAGGCGCATTATATAAAAAAGCACTATCTATATATTGTATTCGCAATTTAACACTTTTTATTGCTTTGTCAATGGTTGGTTTTATATATGATGAGGGTGATTTTGGTCTAATGTCTTCCTTTAATTGCTCCAGTAAATGACCATCGACTGTAAAATTCCTAAAATGTTTTGCTCCCTTCGTCACCCCCGATGCTATATTGTTTTCAAAATACTTAGTTAAACCATCTTCACCATTTCGTAAAAGAATATTTATCGTTTTATACCATATAGATGAATAATCTTTTAATGCATAAAGTTCTATTAAATCATAACCTTCCTTTTGATAAGCTGTTGTAAGTTGATCCCTCTCTTTTTGGTGTGTTATCGGCATAATATATATATATATATATATATATACATAAAAAAAATTTAAAATTTATGGAGAAAGATGTTCTGGCACAAATTATTTAGAAGAGATATTAAAATTAAAATTAAATTTTGATATTGAACTCAGTTGGGATTATGGACGGAAACATTTTTTTGGATTTAATGATTTAAGTAATAGTGATGATGTTCTATTCATAGGAATTGTAAGAAATTTAGAAGACTGGATTAATTCATTGTATAGAGAAAAACATCATTTACATCCTAATTTAACTGAAACTATAGATACATAATTTTAACATTTTTATTTCCATTAATTATTTTATATTCACTTTCACTCATCTATCATAATATCATAATATCATAATAAAAATCGGCGTTTAACTTGCTATGCTTATAAATGAGCAAAAATGTAAATCATTTTCTTAAGTATTTAATAAAATGATTTAAATTATTTTACGTAATAAAGGTAAAATATATGTCCGAAGAAATTTTAAATCATTCTCCCAACCCCACTCCCACACCAAAACCAAAGATTACGCGCAAAAAAACCAAAAAGGCTATTTTGGCAGAGGCACAAGCGCAGCAGGCACAAGCGCACGTAGAAACACAAGCGCACGTAGAAACACCTATGCACGTAGAAACACCTATGCACGTAGAAGCACAAGCAGAAACATCAAACATAATTATTGAATCCAATATTGAAGCAGTATCTAATGTAAAAATTCCAAAAAAACGCGGACGTAAGCCAAAGGGTGGTAAGATTGTTCCAAATAATGTTTTATCAAATGATAAAAAAATACTTGAACCAAATATTATAATGCATCTTAAATGCGGCGAAACCGATATAGCACAAAATGCATTTTCTAGTTCGCTAACATATGAACCAAATGTACCCCCGGTAGAAACATTTCAATTTGATAATACAAAATCAAATGATCTAGGTTTTAGTATTATTGATTATGGAGCAAAAGATTTAAATAAAAGTGATAACATACCGCAACCTATATCAACTACAATAATATCTGTAAATGATGTTCAAAAAACAACATTATCAAATGATAATGATGAACAAAAACAACTATGGAATAAATTAAAGGAATTAACTTATCAATTACATACTAATAGTATTTCTGATAAAAAATCTGCGTGTTTTTGGTGCACATATGATTTTGATAATCCTACAATTTTAATACCCAAGTATGAATTAAATAAAATATATCAATGTTATGGTTGTTTTTGTAGCCCCGAATGTGCAACGGCATATCTTTTTGAAGAATCTGTCGATACATCCACACGTTTTGAGAGATATCATTTATTAAACCATATTTATTGTAAAATATATAATTACGATAAAAATATTAAACCAGCACCTAATCCTTATTATACATTAAATAAATATTATGGAAATCTCTCCATTCAAGAGTATCGAAAATTATTAAAAAATGAACGACTCTTACTTATTGTAGATAAACCTCTTTCGCGCGTTTTACCTGAACTACATGAAGACAATGATGATTATATGTTTAATGGAGCAACAATATCTACTTCAAATAAGTTTAAACTGCGTCGAAAAACAAAACAAACCAAAACTGATATTTTATCGGATACATTTAATTTAAAATCCTAATATTATATATATATATGTCAAGTAAAGGAATATCAAGATCTATTTCTGTACCTTCGGGAAGAATTAGTAAAGGTACCAAAAAAAGACGTAGGTCTGACCCTGGTCGAACAAAAAAAAAGTCTAGTTCTAAATCTGGACATAAGATACCTACACCACCACCACCACCACCAGCAGTTAAAAAGTTAACTTATAAACAAGGTCATAGAACTTCACCAAATGATAAGTTCGGTAAAAATAAAATATATAATGAAATAACTAATCCTATTGGATTTACATTTTTGTCAAGTGGTGCTCCAAATGGAGCCGATTATTTATACGATATAAATAATAATAAAGAATATAATAGAAATAGTAGAGATTTAAAAAAATTAACTAGAAGAGAGATACTTATGATTGAAAGAAACAATGAAGAAATAAAAAATGCTTATATAAAAGAACATGGTATGAAAATAACAAAAGGTGGATTTAAATCACGCCGTAATAAAAACCCACACAAAAAAACAAAACGTAGAGTGCGTTTCACTAACAAATAAATAATATTAAACCAACATTGAAATTAATATTATAATTATTTTTTCCCAATACATAAAAATCCGTCTTTTTTTGAAAATTTAAATTTCAATATAACAAGCCGACAGCATATATCATATGTTTTTTTAAAGTCATTTATATTAAAAATATATTTATTGCATTCATATTCAGTAAGGGATTCTTTTATTTTTAATAAAACATAATCGTAAAATTTTTCTAATAATTCTTGTAACTCCCCATCATCTTTTATTTTTTTTTCAACATCAATATATTGTTTATTACGTTGTAATAGAGTTGAAATAATCAATAAAAGTTGTGGCACATTAATCGAATTGAAATTTTTGGTTAATGAAATCGTTTTTGTTATATAATCGTCAATACATTTCATAAACATATTATCACGTAATAATGTTTCGAATATAAAAACGACATTATCATTTTCTATATATTCCATATTATATGATTATAAAATATATATCTTATAATGTATATCTTATAATATTGATAATTTAATTTTCGGTAGTATTAGTATTTTCATCTTTATTAGATTCAGCATTTTGTTTTTCTAGTAGTTCACTTTGTCTCTTATCATATTCATGTTTCATTTTCATTTCCATTTCCATTTCCATTTTTATTTTTTCTTCCTTCTCTTTTTTATTTTGATATGTTCTAGATGCATCATCCATCATTCCCCTAATTTCTTTGAATATTTGTTGGTTTACTGAAAACTTAGATGATGCTGGTTTACTGCTAATTTTAGATGGCCCCATATATTCACGCATTACGGACATAATATCATTATTATGTTCCTTTAATTTTTGTTCGGAAATTTCTTTGGTGTAATCTGTTTGGCGCATTATCATATTAATTTGTTCATCGTCGTCCATTTTATAATATAAATAAAATAAAGTATTTTCTAAATCATATTAAACGAACTTTATATTTATTAATAAATAGGAAAATACAAATGAATAATATTCATTCTGATTCTGATACTGACATTTATAATAGTACACGATGTATTTATTCAAAATTAGTTGAAAATATAAATTCTGATGTTAGTAAATTAATTGAAATCCGCTTGTACCCTCTTATTGAAAAAATGCAACGTAATGATAAAAATATGAAAATGATTGAACATATATTATACCAATTGCCTGAATTCCAAAATTTAAAAAAAGAAAATGAAATTTTACAGAAAAAATTATCAGAAACAGAAACAAAAACAAAAACCGAGGGAGAAAGTAAAAATGAAATTAAATTAGAAATTTTCGAAAAAGATAACCCAGAAAATGTTGTATCTGAAAAAGAGATTTATGCCGGAACATCGTTTGGACATAATAACCATTGGGGAGCAGAAGAGGAAGATGAAGAGGAAGCAGAGGAAGCAGAGGAAGAAGAAGAAGAGGAAGCAGAGGAAGCAGAAGAAGAGGAAGAAGAAGAAGCAGAAGAAGAAGAGGAAGAGGAAGCAGAGGAAGAAGCAGAAGAAGAAGCAGAAGCAGAAGAAGAAGAAGAGGAAGAAGAAGAAGAGGAAGAAGAAGCAGAAGAAGAAGCAGAAGAAGAAGCAGAAGAGGAAGCAGAAGAAGAAGAAGAAGAAGAAGAAGAAGAAGAAGAAGAAGAAGAAGAAGAAGAAGAAGAAGAAGAAGAAGAGGCTAGCGAAGCAGAAGAAGAAGAGGCTAGCGAAGAAGAGGAAGAGGAAGTTTTTATTGTAACCATTGAAGGACGTGGAAATTTTTATACAAATAATGAAACAAATGGTGATATTTATAAAATAGAAGGCGACGATGAAGATGTAGGTGAACAAGTTGGTAAATTTGTTAATAAAGTAGCAACATTTATTTGAATTAATAAGTTATAATTAATAATTTATATAATATGATTTAAAATTATATTATATACAAATTGTAAGAATAATGTTCTGGTCATTCATAATTGTTTTACCAACGATTTTTATTACACATAAAGTAATGTCATATTATTATCCAGAAGAAACAAAAAATATAACAATGAAAACCAGCTGGAATGCATTAGAATTATGTTCTAACTTTGAAATTTATATTTCAAATGTATACAATAAAATTAAACTTTATCTCCCTAGTGTATTTGAAAAAAAAAATGAACCAATAATTACATTTGTAAAGGATGGCGATGAAATTGTAATATATTCTTTATCAGAATTTATAAATATACAAAGAAGGGGAAAAATCATATTAAAATATGATTTTGTATTATATGAAATACCGTTGCCATTGTATGATAAATATGATAAATATATATTAAGATATGAGAATCATAATGATATAATGCACCTTGAATATCAACATTCTGTTAATACCTTTGATTTAAATATGGTTCAAATTACTTTTAAAAATAGTGAGAACACATATAAAATAGATTTTGGTAGAAATAATTTTAATATGGATGGAAATATATTGTTTGATAGAAATTTTATAAAATGGTATTTGAATATGCATCATTCATATTGCTTGGATGATGATGATAAATACGATATTACATTTATAGATCATAATATGAATTATATTACTTTACCATACTATTGTTATATTATCATAGATAAAAATAACTATAAAATTATAAATGATACTTCATTTAATTCAGATGAAAATATAGATGATTTAATAATTCATCATATTGATAGTAGTTTAGAAAGTAGTTTAAATACAGAAGATACAGAAGATACAGAAGATACAGAAGATACAGAAGATACAGAAGATACAGAAGAGAAAGAATATATAAATCCAAATATAATTACTCAAGAGACAATAATTAATTAATAAATATATTTAATAAATGATATAAAAAAAATTGATATATAAATACTATATATGGATAGTTCCATACCTATTATGGCTTCACCATCCTCTAGTTCTACCGACTATAAATTATATGATAAATGGACATTATGGTCGCATTTACCGCATGACACCAATTGGACATTTGAAAGTTATTCACGTATATTTACATTTGACAGCATTCATTCTATTATAATGTTACTGGAAACTATTCCAGATGAAATGATTACAAATTGTATGTTGTTTATAATGCGCGAAGGAATTAAACCAATGTGGGAAGACCCTAAGAATAAAAAGGGTGGTTGCTTCTCATACAAAATTAATAACAAAAATGTTAGTTCAATTTGGAAAAATTTATCATATAGTTTGGTAGGAGAGAGTTTGACTGAAAACGCAGATATAAGAACATGTATAAATGGTATTACTATTTCCCCCAAAAAAAACTTTTGTATTGTTAAAATTTGGTTGTCAAATTGTAAATATCAAAATCCATCAGTTATTGCAGATGGATTAGGAATTACTAGCCAAGGTTGTTTATTCAAAACTCACATTAATGAATAAAATATATAATCACTTAAATATACAATTTTTTAATTGATTATATGAATATATTTCAAAATATAAAACTATTTTTTATGTTCATATTAATTATTATTAATATGATTTTTTATTATATTTGTCCTGAAATCATTAGTAAACATATATGGCATAATATAATCAAACTATGTAAAGTAATAATGAATATAAAAAAAAAAGTGCACGGAAATAAGAATAATTTAAATACTAATAACCTATTGATTATGTGTAATCATTATGATGGATTAGTTGATTGTGATATTTTATATGATTTGTATTATGATGAAAATAAACAAAATATTTTATATACAATTGTAAAGTCTAATATAGTAGGGGATAGTAACGATAATAGTATTTTATCTAATGTATTATCTTGCGTGAAAACATCAGTTTTAAAATCATTGAAATTTGTTTCATATACAAGAGGGGATAAAGAGAATGGAATTATAGTTAAAAATATAGTTGCTGATTATTTAAAGAATAATAAAAATATGTTAGTTTTTCCAGAAGGAACCACTAGAACTAACGGAATTCCAAAAGATTTTAAACATGGAATTTTTCAATTGGCAATAGAACATAACTTTAATATTTTACCAATAACAATAAAATACGATAAAGATATTGGAACCGAAAGAGGAGAACCATTTAATATGTCATTATTATTCAATAATAATGCAGATGTATACATACATGATATCATAGATAGTAAAACGGAAGAAGCTTATAAAAATAAAGATTTTTTAGCATTGAAAAAGAAAACATTTGATATTATTTGTAGTCCATTTAATAATAATAATCATGACAATAACATCAAAATAGATAAAGAGGAAGAGACATTGCCTAAGACGACGGCAGACTTGCCAGTGCCAACTTTATAACACCCAGACTAGCAACATTATACTTCACAATCAACGGCAGATTATTCTCCAAATACATTTCAATCTGATTACACAAATTAGTACATTTAATAAAATACCCCAAATTCTTCAAGGAAAATTCACCTTGAATAATTTTACTTACATCTTGTTTTTGTATAAACTCCATTGTTCCGTCAGATTCAGCTCGCCTGATTTCAGCATGTGCAAACCCACCAGTGCATTTAAAAATAAGTTCAGCCCCATCTATTGTAGCAATAGACTTAATCTCAATCTTATCCGAAATGCAAGACAAATCGCGAATAATTTTTTGAAAATCAACTGAAGGCAAATTTATAACAGAAGAAAACTTTACATCAGGCACATCTAGTTCTTCGTTGTCTGGCTCAATGAGTCGAAGTTTTTGGATTTTTTGTTGTTTAATCTCTCCGTTCTCAAATTTCAATCCAAGAAATTGAACGATTCCGTCCATGTAATCCGCTTCTTCAATGTAAATGGTCAAGGTATCATCATTGTCGATAGTATTAATCAACTTAAATAAATGAAACATATTAACACCTATAATAATTTTATCCATTTTACATTCATAAAGTTCGAAATTCTGGGCTTCTAGAGACAAATGAGCAAGAATAGTATGTGATTTGTCCATATTAATAATTTTAATACCCTCTTTGGTAAATGTAATATTCGTCTCAAGTAGAATGTCTTTTAGCGCGGTCATTAAAGTGCGAAATGGCGCAATTTGAACTGTTTGGATTGTCAAAATATTTTTACTCTGATTGGACATTAAATGTTATATAATAGTTAAAAAGCAAAATCTTTAAATTCTATGCGTTATAATTTAATTAATTTATATGTTTATGTTTTTCTTAATAATTAATATTATATAAAAATCAAAGAGTCTCATCTTTGCCATGAAGTGTTAATATTTTCTTTATATTTGTAGTCGTTGGTTTAGATTCTGCCGTCAATAGCTTATTAGCGATTCTTTCAGCATTTCGAACAGACATACTGGGTTCCAACCTCCGTATTTTCCTTGTTACACTCATAATTGTTGGGGGTTTTTTATTATTAAATCTGGAAAAGATTGTTTTTGGTTTAGGTTTATTTTCATTTTTTATCATCGTATTTAATTCTACTACTAAAGCATTTACCTCAGAAATCTTTTTAAAAATAAGAGAGGGAACCGCATGTAACCTATCTATAAATTTTGTATCAGAAATCTTCTTAAAATCTTTCATTGACTCAATATTATTGTTTATCATTTTATTTAACACCTCAACTTGTATACGTATATCATCATGTTTCTTGACAAGAACATCGTTAGATGAATTTCCAATCTGTTTTTTAGTTAATTCTAGTGTTTGGTTATTTTTTAAAATAGTATCTTCTAATATCGTTGTAAACGATTTAACAAGTTTTTCTTTAAATTCATCTTTTGAATTTATATTACTAGAATCAATACCAAAACCATATTCAGAATCAGAATCAATATTATATTTACGGATACTTGAGTTCCCGCCAATTTTATGTGTGTGTTTTTTTACTCTCTTTTTACAATACCTTTTTGTAAATGGCATTATACAATACTATAGTATAACTTGATATTTTTTATTAATATATTAAGTTATTGTATATAAACTTATCTATGATAGTGTTTGATAATATGAAAGTAATGCATTTTTTTCAGGGTTTTTTAATTATAACATTAATTATAGGATTTTATATGTTATACATATCGGTTTCTAAAAAAAATTATAAAGATATTAGTGCTTGGCGATTTCCTATGTTATTAGCAATTTTACTAGAAACATTTACTTAAAGGAAATATTAAATACATATAAAGATAATTTAATTACTAAATATTAATTAAGTTATATAAAATGAATGAGAATACAAACGCATCATCTCAAATAGAATTAAATAAAAAATTACATAATGATTTAGATATGTTAATTAAAAAACATAGATCAAATGAGTATGTTTTTAAAAGACTAATTAATTACATAGAACATCTATTGCCGGTTGCATTAGACAATGATACGGAAACACAAAAACAACGAGAGGAGAGAAAAAATCAACTAAGTGCTAATCGGGATGAATTTACAAATCGTTTTTTAGAGAAGAATAAATATTTTTATAGTCAACAAACCGAGATATTTTTACATTATGACGGACAACACTTTGTCATTATCAATGAAGATGATATTCAATACCAAATTTTAACAACAATATCATCTGAAAAATGTTTGCGTGAATGGAAATATAAAGTAAATAAAAATATTATAAAAAGGATAAAAGAACGTTCCCCATTGAATGCTATTCCAGAATCAGTAACAATACAAAATGTAATTAATGCTTTATGTCCTCAAATTTTCCCATCAAGAAATCATGTTAAATATTTTCTTACTATTATAGGCGAATGCCTTTCCCCTGATAATAAAACAAATGAGTTAATTTATATATTCCCACCGGCCTTGAAAGATATTATAAGAGAGATTGGAAATCAATGTTATACCTATTTTGGATTGCCGAATATATTTGGTAATATTAAATTTAAATATTACGACCATAGTTATAAAGATTGTAGATTACTTTCAATTGAACGAACTTATGGACGTAAAAAAATAGCAATCCCCTTATTGCTGGAAAAACATATGCTTGATTTTTTGTGCGTATCTGCTCATTATGCTACTCGTTATGGTTCGTCAGATATTTTTTTAAATCATTGCACTGACACTCATCTAGTAGACCATTCATTGTTTTTATCAAAAAATACATCGGAAAATATAGTAACAACATTTATTGAAAAGTCATTGACGACGTGTGTATCTTCAACAATAGATATAAAAAATATGAATTTCTTATGGAAAAAATTCTTGGATGATTTATTTATACCCAATATTATTTTTTATGAGGCATTGAAAGCTATTTTAAAACAGAAAATAAAATACGATGAAACAAGTGATTGTTTCGTGGGTGTTACAAGTATTCACATACCAATTGTCTCTCAATTTATTAAATTCTGGGATGAAACCATGATTGAGTGTAATGATGATAATGAAGAAAGTGAATGTGAATTAGAATTAGACGAGATTAGTGTTTTATTTAAACATTGGTCAACTACAAATAAAATAAATAATAAAATGATAAATGATGCGCTTATAATAGATCTTATACAACATTTTTACCCTGACGTAGAAATCGAAAATAACAAATATATATTAAATATAAGGTCAAAGATATGGAATAAATATTCTGAAGTAATAAATGCGTTGAAGCTATACAATGAAAAAAAAGAGAAAGTGATTAAAGATGATATATACGAAGTATCCTCATATAATTCAACCTATAATTCAACCTATAATTCAACCTATAATTCAACCTATAATTCAACATATGATACATATGAGTATTATACATCTCAAAACAAAAACAAATATAATTTATTAGTAAGTAAACGATATTTCGAGAAGGTTGCTAAAGAAACAATAGAAAATCATATATTATGATCAACTAAATTGATAATAAAAAATAAAAGTAATAATTAATTTTTATTATTATAAATTGTATATTTACTTGCGAGTTTTGCGAGTTTTGCGAGTTTTGCGAGTTTTGTTATTAGTCGTAGAGTTTTTAATAAACCCAAATTGTCCTTTCTTGGTTAAATAGCCAGCCTTAACTAAACGCTTTTCGTGTTTAGCAGTCGTGTGTTTACGCTTAGAAACAATACGACCATTCTTGTTCATAATTAAATCATGTTTATGTAAATTTCCAGAAGTCTTATAAGCAGTACCATGCCACACTTGTGCGCGAGAACCTTCTAATTTTTCGTATTTATGTCCATGTATGTGATACATACCATCAGCAGCCTTCATATGTTTTTTAACCATTTATATATGTAGTTGAGAAAATATAAATTTTTATAAGGTAGTTAAAAGTCACTATTTATTGAAACTACTAAATATAAAATATAAAATATAAAATATTGAATAGTTAATTAAAATCTATTTCTTGGAGGAGCAATACTTATTCCATTATTATTTGCATTTGGATTATGTATATTCACATTGCTTCCATATCTAGAACCATTATATCTAACTATTTCAGAATAACGCATTGCGCGAGTTTTACTAGAATTATTAGTATTTCCATTAAATTGTTGATTATTTATAGACAAAGCAGGTTTTTTACAAATATATAAACAATCTTGATTTGTAGATGTAGGCATGTTTAATGATATATATGTATATAAATTTATTTAACCGCGTTATTTATTTAACTGCGTAAATTTTATTATCAGTAGCACTAATATAAATTGTGCCATCACTACCTAATACTGGTGGTGCTAAACGCGATTTACTAGATATTTTATAAATCCAATTTGATGTATATGTATTACCATTATCTGTTAAAGAATGAAGTAAACCATCATTTTTACTCCAAGTGCTTTCACTCTCATCATCTCCTTCAATATAATCTCTGGCTCTTATGGAAGCAAAAAATAATATTCCATTCGCATCTATAATGGGTGAGGTATAATAAGCATTTGTATTAAAATATCGCCATTTAACTGCTCCATCTGCTCGATTTATCGCATATACATATGCGATTGTGCTAAGATATATAGTATCGCCATTAACAGCAGGAGTATTATAAAATGGCCCTATCATCGCATCATAATTATTTGTCCAAATCGCAATTCCTGTTTGGCCATCAATGTAATGTAATACACCATTCATATAAGAACCATTTCCAATACAAACGTTATTATAGCTATCAATGACAGGAGAACCATATATAGGATGAGCCTCATCGTCGGGTAATGTTGTGCTAGCGTCATAATGCCATTTATACAACCCAGATTGACCATCAACGGCATATACAAAACCATCATCTGACCCAAAATAAAGCCATCCATTTTGACCTAATGCTGGAGATGAATTCACATTGCCACTAGTATCAAATGGCGCCAACCATTTTGAATATCCTTTATACCCAGCATCACCAATACTATAGACACGATTTCCTGCGCCAAAATAAATAGCATCATTTGAATCAATTATTGGTGAAGATTGTAAAGGATATCCGGCATTATAAGAAAATTTAATAGTTCCGTCTTGATTTAATGCATAAATATATCCTTCATTTGAACCTATATAGATTGTTCCATCAGACCCAATAGCTGGTGTAGTGTATATTGAATTAGGTGATGTAAATGGAACACGATTTGTATCGTTTACTTGCGTTTTCCAAATCTGAGAACCATTTGATGAATTTATAGAATAAATATACCCATCATTAGAGCCTAAATAAAGAATACCAGTTGAACCAATTGAAATAGATGGAGATACAAATAAATTACCTGAAACAAATGGAGCTGGCGTGTTCCATACATTTGAAGGTTGTGTAGTAGGTCCAGTATACTGACTAACACCTGTATGGCGAACATCTAACATATACATAGCTACAACAGGTGTAGTAGGCGATATTTCAGTTCCATTCCCACTCATATCATAAATTTTCCCATCATTTGCTCCAAAAAATATATGACCATAATTATCAATAACTGGCGTTGATTGAATTGAACTACCTGCTTTATATTGCCACAAATGTTTACGTATAGATGGATTAATACAATGTAAATAATTATTTCTAGTTCCAAAATAGACATTATGGCTTGAATCAATAGTAGGAATAGAATTATTTGATATAGCGTGATTAGACACATCAATTTCATATTTCCAATCTAAAATACCATTCGAGTTATCTATTATATTGAATGCATTTTTAGAAGTAAAATAAATTTTATCATTTGGACAAACAGCAATCGCAGATAAACTAACATCATTCACATAAATAGGATTCCATATTTCATCTGCGGTATTACTACTAATATCATACGCGTATACGTGGCCTTTTGTTGTACCAACATAAACGCTGTCATTTCCTCTAATAGAAGGTGTTAGATAATTTCCGCTAATATCGGTATCACTTATAGTATTTGACCACATTAAACCCAAACTATCAAAATTTATATTATTAGATAAATCAATCATATTAATTGTTGATGTAGATGTGGTAGAATTATACGCAGTATAACAAATTTTGGTATTAGAAATATCTAATGCCGGTGGACCAGTTACAATAATATTAGAATTTGCCGAGGCAGGATATTTCCAACCAATACCTCCTGATACAGTTCCATCATTCACCTTATAAATTAATCCATTATCTGTTCCAAAATATATATTTTGACTAATATCTATAATTGGTGATGTTATACAATTACCTCCACTTTGTAATTGTACTTTCCATTTCAATCCAGCAGATACTACATTATCAACTAAAGCATAAAAATATTTTGTTGATAAATTTGTTTTTGATGAAATATATATCGTATCATCTAAACCAATGACTGGTGTTCCTACAAATTGATAATCGGTTATCGAATAACGCCATCTAAATGTAAAATCACGATTAAAAGCATAGAGAGAACCATCACCAGAAATAATATAAATTTCATTGTCTCCATTTATTGCAACAGCATTAGGATTAGATGACGCAATTGTAGAATAAGTGAATATAGTTGTTGGTAATATTGATGGGGCTCTATATATACTATGATTTGTATGTTGCGGATTTAACATAAACATATTAACAATAGGCGTTGGCACAACGAGTGGTTTTGCATTCCATAAAAATTGAACACTACCATTAATACCATCCATACCAATGCCTCCACCAGCACCTCCATTTCCAGTAATATATGAAATGAAATTTGCTGTTGATAAACTACCGCCACCACCACCACCGCCTTGTTTACCGCCAGCACCACCACCATAACCAGCACCACCTCCTCCACCTGCAAAGGTTCCACCACTTCCTCCACCCCCCCCTATAAAAGTATAATTTTGTCCATTATTATAACTACTATCAATATATTTGTAGCCATTAACACCTCCATTTATCCCACCTAATCCTGCATTTCCAGTAAAAACTGGCGGTATTACTAAACTTGTATTACCTCCTTGTCCTCCGCCAGTACCATCACCATAATTACCTGTTCTTCCTCCACTACCTCCTGTTGTATTTACATTATTTCCAGCACCTCCGCCTCCTCCAGCAACAACGTGTATAACCATATTACCACATGGATCCATATAATAAACACTTGTGCTTCCTCCACCACCTCCACTTGATAAACTTTCTAAAGTTGTTCCATTGCCACCATTATTGCTTTGAGAATTTCCCCCAAGTGTAATACCACCGGTTTTTAAAGGCGGTGCTTTTCCTCCACCTCCTATATTTACTTTAATATTATAAGAAATATCTTCTTGTAAAAATGTATAATTTGAAAAAACATATGCCCCTCCTCCTCCACTTGAAGAATAAGCATTTCCAGCACCGCCGGCACCTCTTGATATAATATAAAGAGACTTAACACCTATTTTTTTTTCAAAATCTTGAGTAGCTCCTGTATATGAAAAATTGTAACTATTGTCAAAGGCCATATATAAATGCTTATTCTTTTTTTATAAATTACCTACAAAATTGTTAAATATAATGAAATGTATAATATATTAAAAATAAAATTGAAAAAACGATTTATAAATAAAGTGTATTATAATAATAATCAAGATGGAGAATACCAATATCATGACGACCAATACCAAGACCAAGACCAAGGCAGCAACCGGCAAAAATGATACCGAATTGGCCAATAAATATCAAAAAAAAACTGATAAAGAGCACGTGCTTGATAATCCGGATACATATACTGGTTCAATGACACTAACCGATTATGATTCATTTATTACAGAAGAAAATGAAGAAAAAAAAGAGTGTCTCGGTGATGGGTCGACATCTACAAAAAGTGTCATTTCTATTGTAGCCAAGCAAGTTTCTATTGTGCCTGGACTTTATAAAATTGTAGATGAAGCACTTGTAAATGCCCGCGATCATTCTGTTCGTATGAAAGAGTCTATTGATAAAGGACAAGAGAAAGCTTTACCTGTTACTGAAATCAATATAACAATTGATGAAAAAGATGGCGTTATTACAATTTATAATAATGGAAATGGCATTGATATTGCTAAACACCCAGATGAAGATATTTGGATTCCTGAACTTATTTTTGCCCATCTACGCACATCAACAAACTATGATAAGGAAGCAAAAAAGGTCACTGGCGGAAAGAATGGTTTTGGGATTAAACTTGGATTTATTTGGTCTACGCATGGCCGCGTTGAAACAATCGACCATATCCGTAAACTAAAATACACTCAAGAATTTGAAGATAATTTGAATGTCATTAAACCGCCGTCTGTTACAAAATGCTCAAATAAACCATATACACTTATTTCTTTCAAGCCGGATTATAAGCGTATGGGATTAAATGAAGGATTAACAAGTGATATGTTGAATTTGTTGAAGCGCCGTATTTATGATTTGGCTGCAGTTACAGATAAAAGTGTTAAGGTGAAATACAATGGTGAAATTGTCCCAATTAAAAACTTCTTACAATACGTTGATTTATATGTTGGTGATAAAAGCACAACTACTCGTGTTCATGAAGAAGTGAATGAACGCTGGGAATATGTTGTGTGTATGGCGCCTAAAGAAGAATTTACTCAGGTCTCTTTTGTCAATGGGATTTTTACAGGCAAGGGAGGAAAACATGTTGACTATATTTTAAATCAATTCGTTAGAAAAATGACTGCTTTTATTAAGCAGAAAAAAAAGATTGATGTAAAACCGAACACAATTAAAGAACAAATCTTTCTCTTTGTGCGATGTGTTATTGAAAATCCAGCATTTGACAGCCAAACAAAAGATTATATGAATACGCCTGTTGCTAGTTTTGGTTCTTCTTGTGAAATCAGCGATAAGTTCATTGAAAAGGCAGCAAAACTTGGTATTATGGATGCTGCGTGTGCTTTAACTGAAGTAAAGACAACTAAAACCATTAAGAAACAAGATGGCGTAAAAAGCAAGTCTGTTCGTGGTATTCCAAAGTTGGTTGACGCGAATGATGCTGGTGGAGCAAATAGCGATAAATGCACATTGATTCTTTGTGAAGGAGATTCAGCCAAAGCCGGTATTATGAGTGGTTTATCAACAACTGACCGCAATACAATTGGCGTTTATCCTCTTCGTGGTAAATTGTTTAATGTGCGAGGTGAAGCAGCCAAGCGTGTATCCGAAGTAAAAGAAATCCACGAAATAAAACAAATTGTTGGTTTAGAAGCCGGTAAAAAATATACACTAGAAGAAGCACGACAATTACTGCGTTATGGTAAAATTGTCTTCATGACTGATCAAGATTTAGATGGTAGCCATATCAAGGGCTTATGTATTAATCTATTTGATTCAGAATGGACTACCTTACTTTCAATTCCTGGGTTTATTGGATTCATGAATACGCCCATTATTAAAGCTCGAAAAGGCAACCACGAGCGTTTATTTTACAATGATGGTGAGTATGATGAATGGAAGAAAACGAATAATTCAAAAGGGTGGACTATTAAATACTATAAGGGTCTAGGCACTAGCACTGGAAAAGAGTTCAAAGAATATTTTGTAAATAAGAAAATTATTAAATTTATTAGCAATGGTGAAGTGAGTCGTGATGCGATTGATAAAGTATTTAATAAAAAGAGAGCGAGTGACCGAAAAGAATGGTTAGAAAATTATGATAGAAATTTATACTTGGATACAAATAAGGAGGAAGTTCCTTATGAAGATTTTATTGGACAGGAGATGATTCACTTCTCTAAATATGATTGCGAACGTTCAATTCCTAATGGGATTGATGGTCTTAAAACCAGTCAACGTAAAATTCTTTACACATGTTTGTTGCGACGTTTAACAAATGAAGTAAAGGTCGCTCAACTAGGCGGTTCTGTATCAGAAAAAAGCCGCTACCATCATGGTGAACAAAGTTTATATGGCGCTATTATCAATATGGCCCAAGATTTTGTTGGGTCAAATAATATTAACCTATTGCAACCCAACGGACAATTTGGAACGCGTTTACAAGGTGGCGATGATGCGGCATCTGAAAGATACATCTGCACTCAGTTGAGTAAATTGACAAGATTGATTTTCCCTGAAGCTGATGATGCGATTTTAACCTACCTTGAAGATGATGGAACCCCGGTGGAGCCTATGTTTTATGTGCCTATTATCCCTATGCAATTGATTAATGGAGGGAAAGGTATTGGGACCGGTTTTAGTACAGACATTTTGAATTACAACCCGTTGACCATTATTGATTATATTACCGATAGGTTAAAAGAGACAAATCACACTGAAACAATAAACTTAATGCCTTATTATTCTGGCTTCAAGGGAAAAATTATTCCACTTACTGAAAGTAAATATTTAATTAAAGGTGTCTACCAGGTATTGTCAGATAAACAAGTGCGTATTACTGAATTGCCAATTGGCACTTGGACCGATGATTATAAAAAATACATTGAAGAATTAATTGACATTAAGCCTTCAACAAATGAAGCAGATGATAAGAAAAAGGGCAAGGGTCAAAAAAAATCAAAGGTTATTAATCAAGTGAAGGATTATATTGATATGAGCACTGATACAAGTGTTGATTTTACAATTACCTTTGCGCCTGGTGTTATTTCAAAATTACAATCTGAAATGAATGGTGGAGAAGGTGATGTTGAATGTAATGCACTCGAAAAATTATTAAAATTATACACTACGCGTAGCACAACAAATATGCACGTGTTTGATGAAAAAGAAAAATTGATTAAATGTGACAAAATAGAAGACCTTATTGCGCGTTTTATGGGCGTGCGTATGGATTATTATGTAAAACGTAAAGCATATCAAGTCATTGCACTTGAAAAGGAATCATGTGTATTATCTAATAAGGCTCGATTTATTAGTGAAATATTGGGAGATACAATTGACCTCCGTAAAAAGAAAAGTGCGGAAGTATCTGCGATTTTGAAGGAACGAACCTATGATATTGTCGATGAGGATGAAGATTATAAATATTTGGTAAGGTTGCCAATGGATAGTGTGACTGAAGAAAACGTCGCCAAGATTATGACCGAACGCGACCGGAAGAATGGCGAACTTGAAACATTAAAAAGCATTACCGAAAAACAAATATGGTTGAATGAATTGGATGTCTTGCGAAAGGAATACATGACATTTGTTACTGAAAAAGAAAAGGAAGAACAACTAAAAGAAAAATCATCTTCATCGTCAACCAATAATACATCTGCTTCTATGAAAAAGAAAAAAGTTGTATCAAAGCATAAGTAAAAATATATTAGATATAGAAAGGAGTAAGAAAAAAGATAAAATTATTTATTAATATGTATATTTTTTTATGGGATTTCATTCATTATAAATAACTAGGTTTTGTTCTAAAAATTTTTGTAAATTCTGACGTGACCATCCCTCTCTTTCATCTACAACATAAATTTCATAAAGATGAAATATAGTTGATTGAATAAAATCAAACCAGAGATTGTCCATCAATGCCGGATAAAGAGAATTGTATGTCGTGTATAAAATATATAATTTGTTTCCTCCTGGATTCTTTTTAATACGTTCACTGGGCTCTTTCGAATAATGCCCCCACACACCATTGTTTGAAATAAATTCTTGCTTGAATGAATTCCAAATAACTATAATTTGTCGTTGACTCGGCATTCGCATCATTGGCAATAGTTCAATCAATAATTCATTTGATTTTGATAATTGAGTTGAAACTTCCTTTAATTTATTTATGGGCAAATCTTCTTCGTTTACCTTAATAATTTTCTTCATTACTTCATTGTATAAATTCTCATACGACTCTTCATTAAATTCACTGATATCAGAAATATTATTCTTATTTTTAATAACCTCCATTAATCCGGAAAATAATAATTCTTCACGCATATGTTCAGTTTCAGGTGGAATAATATAATCCACCATCACTCCAATTAATTCAAATAGTTTATCTGTATTTTTATATAACATTTCTTTGTTACCTTTGTGTATATCATATTTTGTAATCAAGGTTTTGAAATAATTAAATGGGTTGTAGTGAAAAAGATTTTCCCTATAATCACCTAGTTCTCCGCAACATTTGTAGTAGAATTCTACTAAATTGTGAGCAATGTCATCAGTAAATATGAAGGCGTGTATTGACATGATGGTTAATCGTATATACAACATTATGTATCATTTATATTATTTTCAATTTTATTACAATTAAAAAAATATTTATTTACATAAATTAATGAAAATGAACTATTAGAGAGTAATATACTAGCTATTATACAAACATCCACCGGTTATACCGATAAAATTTGCACGTAAACGTATTTTGTCATTAAATAAACTATCTTCTTTTTCTGAAAATGGGTCATCTTCATCTTCATCTTCACCTTCATCTTCACCTTCATCTTCACCTTCACATTCATAGTGGCAATTCATTTTTTGTTGAGATTTTATTTGGTTAATAACTGGATTTATAATATCATGAATCTTAGATAACTTAACCATAAAGTCTTCTTGTATTTTTTGAATATAACAACACCATTCTATCTTAGTTATGCGACCAATTGATTTTTGTAAATCAAGAATTTTTATATTATTATTGTATACTTCTAATAATTTATTATGTTTTTGTTGATACTCTACAAAACTCACATTATTTTCATCGTGAGTTTTCTTGATATCTTCAAATAATTGTTCTTCAATGGTGGTGATTGCTATATTATTTGCCATGTTGTTTGGTAATTCTTATTATAATTATATAAAAAAGGTTATTAAACCTTTCAATTTTATATATAATTTATTTTTTATATAATTTATTTTATCAAAGCTGAACTAAGGTCAACATCTGCTTTTCTTCGTCGTTGTAGGGGCTGAATAGGTCGAGCCCTGCTTCCTTTAAACTTGGCATAATTCGTTTTACATACGATGTCGTTTCGGTCTCGGTCTTCAACTTTTTTTGTTCTAGAAATTGGGGATGAAAATTCAAACTAAATTCTTCTACGCGTTTACGCCAGTTAACCATATGTATTTTTGAATACATTGGCGGCGTTTGTTCTAAACTCAGTGGGAACACGCCTTGCTCGTCGATAATTTTTGAAATCTCGACTGGTTCGAACAATGGGCAACTTGGGTTGCGAGTGATGCGGTATTTCATAAACAAGCGATAAGTCTCTGTTTTAATCTTGGAGGGCGTCACGGCGTGAACGAGTTTCTCGTTGAAGATAATCAAATGGTTAGGTGGGACACTGATTTTTTCTTTTTTTGAATTGTAATAGGGGATATCGGCTTTGGTAATTTTCGCGAATCCAGAACCAATCACTTCTTCAGTGTGGGTGCTTGGAACACAGGTAAAGTATTGTGTGTTCGTTTCGTCTAGATTCACCCAGCCGCCATAGATAATATCTCCTGGCTCGCCATGTGTTTTCTTTTTTTTCACATTTGAAATATCGCGGTGCCACGATTCAGGCGATACGGATGTGCCTGGTTCTCGTTTAGCAAAACGGTCTACAATGCCTTCTAAATATTGGCCTTTGAAGGTTTTTTCAAATAATGGGTGCATGTATTTGAAAACAGACAAGCGCAACTTTCGCACTTCTTCATGGTGAAAGCTGGATGGATTTCCGAAAGCACCAAATCCACCCATAACATACTTGGTGGTGTCTTTATCGGAACGAATAAACTCTTTTTGCCCACTAAGGAATGTGGCGCAATCAAAGTTTTTTCTGATGAATTCTGGGTAAGGAATCACGGCGACGCCTCGGTCTAATAGTTCTTGCATATACCGGTCGTTGGTCGTGTCGGTCATTCTAAATTGGTTGGTTGGTTTGTTGGTGTTATTTGTTATATTTTTGAAAAAGTTTTCAATTTTTTTTACAAATGATATAACCCAAGAGTTATCTTATATCATTTAATCAAGCTACAATCAAATTTTAAAACCATATTTAGAACCATTTTTTAAGCTCAAGTTGTTTATCATTTGTGGTAGACATAATAGGCATAGCAATAGGAACAACCAGTGTGCTAGCATCTCTCTTGTATTTCATATACCCATCTGCTTCACCATATACTTGATTGATTGAAAAATCCAAAACAATTTGATTCAAATCTTTAATTTGCCCAGGAATATCAATGGGTAAATTTTTAGCATATTGTAAAAATATGGCACGCATGATAATTTGTAATTCATCCATATTTTGTTCACCTACTACATATTGCTGGTTTGATTTATTGTATACACCAGCACGAATGCCATTTTGAACAATTTGTATATTTTTTCCACTAAAAAACGCTGTTGATAATTGTGTATCATACCAATTTCCTGTCATAGCATCTCTAAAAGAATGTTTAGTGCTATTAATAGGTATTCTATCAGCCATAGAAAAAAGTTGTTCTATATTTGGCCCTAATATATCTACTCGTCCATTGCTTGGTTCTTTATTCATCTTCATATTCATATTCATATTCTTATATAAATCTAATAGAAAAATTATTTTATATTAGATTTATGAAATACTACTTTTTAAAAAACTAATATTATGTAATTATATTATATACTATGTTTCAAAAAACTGTAGCCACAATTGCTATTATTATTTTAATACTATCATTATGTTTTATAGGTATTGCTTTATATCGTCAAAAATATAACTCTGATTATCCTCCAGTTATTCCTAATTGTCCTGATTACTGGGATATGTCGGGTAATATATGTATAAATACTAAATCTTTAGGAAATGATAATGGTGGATGTCGCGGTGAAGTTGATTTTTCTGGTCCACGATGGGCAGGACAATCTGGATTATGCGGCAAACACGAATGGGCAAAATCATGTAATTTAACCTGGGATGGTATTTCAGATAATCCAGAATTATGTAATTAAAAAATAAAAAATCTTAAGGATGAATTATATATAAAAACATTAATATATTGTTTAATAATGCAATATACTAATTATAACAATATTTTAGAAAGAGAAACTACATGTGAATCTATAAAAAATATTTTAACAAATTTTGAAAAAAATAAAACAAATTTATCATTTAAGCGTGGAATTTATTTATACGGAGCACCAGGTAGTGGAAAAACCCAATTTATTGTAAATTTATTAACTGAAATGAATTATGATATTATTAAATATGATGCAGGTGATATTAGGAATAAATCAGTAATTGACACCATAACAAAAAATAATATGTCAGACAAAAGTGTTATTAGTCTGTTTAAAAAAAAATCCAAACCAATTGCCATTATAATGGATGAAATAGATGGCATGAATAATGGTGATAAGGGTGGTATTAATTCATTGATAAAAATTATACGTCCAAAAAAAACAAAAAAACAAAAACTGGAGGAATTATCATTTATTCCGATTATTTGTATTAGTAGTTATCACGTGGATAAAAAAATCAAAGAATTAATGAAAGTATGTAATGTATATGAATTGAATACGCCATCAGATAATCAAATACAAACAATTTTAAATTTATCATTACCATTCATAGATGATACTACACAAAAAAATATAGCTAATTTTTTACAGGGTGATTTACGAAAACTAAATTCAATTAATAAAATGTATAACTATAACAATGATATATTAAAAAATGAATTATTTAAAAGTATATTTAAACTTAAATCATACAATGAAGATACAAAAGAAATTACACAAAAATTATTCAACGATAAACATAGTATATCAGAACATAATACTATAATGAATGATACTGATAGAACGATTGTTGGTCTATTATGGCATGAAAATGTTATCGACATAATAAGCAATGAACCAAAAAATATAAGGATGCCACTTTATAAAAAAATATTAGATAATATTTGTTTTTCTGACTATATTGATCGAATTACATTTCAAAAACAAATATGGCAATTTAACGAAATGAGCTCACTAATAAAAACATTTCATTGTAACAAAATACTACACGATACAACAAAAAATACAAAAAATACAAAAAATACAAAAAATACAAAAAATACAAAAAATACAATACAAATCCCACCAGAAATAAGGTTTACAAAAGTTCTTACAAAATATAGCACAGAATATAATAATTTTTTATTTATTCAAGAACTATGTCAAAAATTATCATTAGATAAAAAAGATATGTTTTCTTTTTTTATCAATTTGAAAGATAAATATACTGAAGAAGAAATATATAACATGTTTGAATTATATGAAATTAGTAAATTAGATATTAATCGAATCTACAGATATCTTGATAAATATTTAAATAAAAATTATAAATCAATGAAGGATGACAATACAAATGACGTAGAAGACATTGAACCAGAATTAAACCATGAATTAAACCATGGTTTAAATGATGATTCAATGTTATAGGTGAATTATTACCATAAAGAAAAATATATTGATTAATAAAAATATATTGATTAATAAAAAAATATTGATTAATAAAAAAATATATTTAAAATTACAATAGTTAAATTATTAATATGAATTTAACTATTTCAGAAAAACCAAGTACTAATAAATTTCCTACCATATGTTTGAATATGATAGTGAAAAATGAATCGAATGTTATTGTAAATACGTTAAATAATCTGTTTAAGTATATCAATTTTGATTATTGGGTTATTTCGGATACTGGGTCTACTGATGGAACACAACAAATTATAAATGATTATTTTTTAAAGAAAGGAATTCCAGGAGAACTAGTTTCGCATGAATGGAGAGATTTTGGGTATAATCGTTCAAAAGCATTAGAAAGTGCATATGATAAAACCGATTATTTACTTATTTTTGATGCTGATGATAAAATAAATGGTGATTTAATATTACCATTCAATACAATACCAAAAAATAAATGGGTTGATCGTTATATGCTGAAATTTGGAAAAGGGTTTGAATATGTGCGTCCATTATTAATAAATAATCATAAAAAATGGGAATTCAAAGGAGTATTACATGAATTTTTATCAAATAAGGAACCAATTAATGAAGAAAATGGAGTTGTTGAAGGAGATTACTTTATTGATTCAGGTAGAACAGGAAATCGTAGTCAGAATCCAACAAAGTATTATGATGACGCAATGATACTAGAAAAAGCATATCAATCTGAATTATCATTACCAGATAAAGGATTGTCAGGACGTTATGCGTTTTATTGTGCGCGTAGTTATAAAGATGCCGGAAATAAATACCATAATAAAGCAATTGAATGGTATAAAAAAGTATTGGATATTAACAACCACTGGAACCAAGAAAAATATTATTCGGCGCAAGAAATTGGAATGATATATAGAGAGAAAAATGATATGGAAAATTCTTTAAAATATTTATTGAAAACACTAGAATATGATAATGAACGAATTGAAGGACTTATCATGGCAATTGAATACTTGTATAATTCAAATCAATACGTTTTAATCAATGCGCTTTATCACAGATACAAAAATTATAATAAGTCACCTAAGGAAAAATTATTCATTAATACGCATTTTTATCAGGATAAACTTGAATTTTATAATGGTATAACGGCATATAATGTTCACGATAAAGAAACAGGCTACAATTGCTGTAAACAAGTATTGATAAATCAAATTGTCGGAAAAAGTGAGTTAGGTGTTACTATAAATAATTTGTTTTGTTGTTATAAAGATTTACTAGAAAATGATAAAAATACGCTATCTCTCTTTAAAGCATTAGATACCCTTCTATGTAATGATAATGATATAGTTAATAATAAAATTGCGATTGAATTGTGGAATTTTCTATTTGAAAAAAATAAATCTCTATTTACAAATTTAAATAAAAATATAGTTAAACAAATTCAGAAAGCATTACAACACCATAAAGCAAATCCTGACAAAAATAAAGTATTGATTACATTTACTACATGTAAACGTCTAGATTTATTTAAACAAACGATTAATTCCTTTATGAATCATTGCAATGATATAGATATGATAAGTCACTGGTTTTGTGTTGATGATAATTCAACGACCGAGGATAGAAAATACATGAAATCAACATATAATTGGATTGAATATTATATGAAAAACATTGACGAAAAAGGTCATCGTTCAAGTATGAATATTATATGGAATAAATTACAAACGATGAAACCGAAATACTGGATACATATGGAAGATGATTTTCTGTTTTATCATCCAATGAATTATATTAAAGAATCGATTGAAGTTTTATCGAATAATAACCATAATATCAAACAAATTGTGTTTAATAGAAATTATGCTGAAACCATAGAACATTATAGAGTAAAAAGTCATTTATCAATGAAAACACCACCCTTATATTCAAACATTTTATTGCAAGATCACCGGCCCAACGAAAATATAACAAATGTTCAAAACTCGCATTATTGGCCGCATTATAGTTTTCGTCCTTCAATGACATTAGTAAAACCGATATTGAGTTTAGGTAATTATGATACGCCTAATCAGTTTTTTGAACGCGACTATGCTGACAAATGGAATGACGCGAATTATAAAACAGCATTTTTCAATCGAATAACACATCGTCATATTGGAAGATTAACATCTGAAATGAATAGTGATAAAAAGAACGCATATCAGCTTAATAACGAATCACAATTTTTTGAAAATAAGTCCCAGCTCAAAAATAATAATTTTAAAGTAGTTAATTTAACTCGACGCCCTGATAGAAAAAAAGCAATCACTACACTTTTTAAAGATCATAATGTAAAAGATTATACATTTTATAAGGCAATAGACGGAAAGGAATTAAAATCCACAAATGAATTAAAAAAGATATTTGATGGAAATGATTTTGGAAATCGTACCGGCGTCATTGGCTGTGCTCTAACCCATTTGAAATTATGGAAGGAATTGATTGAAGACAATGATAATAATTATTATCTTATCTTTGAAGATGACATTACATTGACCCAAAATAAATTTAATGAGAGATTAAATAGCCTGAAACCTGAATTTGAAAAAAATGAATTGTTGTTTTTAGGTTATCATATGTTTTCTAATAAACGTAAAGAATTTGAAACTATATATGAAACAATAAGTGATGAAACACAACTCAAAATAGAAACTATAAATAAAGAATTATATATTGGTGGAACATTTGCATATTCCATAAATAAAATTGGAGCTAAGATATTAATTGAACACATAGAACGAAACGGCATCAAGCATGGTATTGATTATATTATGAAAATTACACCAAATTTGAATATAACAGAATTACAACCTTTAATTGTTTATTCAGAATGGGATGAAACCGGACACAATCCAGTGGATACGGATATACAAACCAATTCTGATAGTTTAGATTTTACTCAGACAATAGAAGATCAGTTTAAATTTGTTAAAAATTTAGACCAAATTGGGAACGATTTATATTTTAAACCAGGAACAATAACTGAATGTATGTTGAATGCGTTAAGCGATGCGAAGTGTATTGGATTTAACACCTTAGGATTTTTTAAAAATAAAATAGATAATCTAACTTCATCGCAATATTTTAAAGAAACGGATGGGATGTATATTAAAAAACAAAAGGGCATGAATCATATGCCTATGCCTATGCCTATACGCATTAAAATGCTATGTAATTGGTGTTCTTCAGAACAATTGTGTAAAGAATGGTCGAATATGTATATGGATATGAATAGAGATGGTCACAATTATAAGAATATAAAAATGACATCTTCAAATAATCCTGACGAAATAGATTATTATGTAATTATTAATTCTCCCCAACCAACAGACCATTATGTAGCTGAACGCACAATCATATTTCAAATGGAACCTTGGGTATCTGACCCCCAAAAAAATTGGGGCGTGAAAACCTGGGGAGAATGGGCAACACCGGACCCTAGTAAATTTTTTAAGGTTTTTACACATAAAACTCAATTGAATAATGTCCAATGGCAGATTGATTATCCCTTTTATACGGTTCCAATTGTATGTGATGATAGAAAAAATAAAATAGCAACTATTTGTAGCAAAAAGAATTTTGATGATGGGCATCAATTACGAAATAATTTCATTAAATATATAGATTCATCGAGCGAATCATCATCTATATCAATCGATGTGTTTGGGAGAGAAAATTATCATCAATTTACAACTTCATATAAGGGACCTGTGCCTGACGATAATAAATACAATGTATATTCAAGGTATAAATATTGTCTATCATCCGAAAACAATTCCGAGAATAATTATGCAACCGAGAAACTATGGGAAGCAATATTATGTGAATCCCTCTGTTTTTATTGGGGGTGTCCGAACTTAGAAGAGTATATAGATGAAAAAGCATTTGTACGATTACCTTTGGAAGACCCAGCAGCGGCCTTAAAAATCATTCAACAAGCTATGGCTGAAGATTGGTGGACGCAACGAATCGAGGTAATCAAACAAATGAAAGAGAGAATTCTGAATAAATTAGGGTTTTTTCCCTTATTGGAATCTATATTAAAATAGATTATTGTAAGATTATTGTAAGATTATTGTAAGATTATTGTAATATAAAATTTATATTTTACTTTATATTTCTTCTCTTTCGTTTTCTAGTTAAATTATGTTTTCCTCTACTATATTTACAATATTGTTTTTGAGAGAATCCACGTGGTTTATTACAATTAATGCTTTTTTTGTATTTTAATGACCATTTTTTTCCACCTTTTTGTTTTGTACCCATACAATATAATAAATATTGTATAGATTATTTTTTATTAATATCTTCAATTGTTGATTCAACATTATCTTGTTCTTTAAAATAATAACTGGCTGGAACATAAAATTTAAAATCCGGAGTTAATCGGTAAATCATATTGAATAAATCATCGGCAGGCACATTTATTGAATTCTTTGTATAATCCAACACTTTTTGAGCGCCTTTTTTTGAAATAATATACGCGGTTGTTTTATTAAAAAATTGTTTACCACATTCATAAAAATAAGTATTCACTTGCTTAGTTAATTGAAAAGGATACCAATCACTTTTGGCTAAATGACATATATCCGCATCTTCGGGTAGATGATTTAATAATTCATACAATTCATCTAATGGTTTAATCAATTCCACATCATCTTCTAAAATCAAATAATAATTAGTAGAATCATTTTCATTTACCAATTGTTTTAATAAATTTATATGACTCCATGCACAACCAAATTCACCAGGTGTCATATGAATCCCATTTAATCGTGTTCGCACATCATAAAAATATGTAATATCATTCCAGGAAATATGTTTTTTATGTGTTTCTTTGTAAGCAGCATCATATATACGAATATCTTTTCCGTGAACACCATTGAATACATTACATTCTAGTCCAATATTTGAAAGATTAAAAATAAAATTATTTAAGTTATTTAAACGCATTGAATATTGAGGTAATGTCATAATAATAGGTTTAATTGTCGATAAAATTTTAGGTGTTGATTTAACATCATACAAAATTGTATTTTCAATCGGTTTATGAAAAAAGAAATCAGCGCGTTCATCATTTTTATAAAAATTATAATTTGGCATATAACATAATTCTATATGCATTGAAAAATACGCAGCGCTCCATGCTAGTGTGCTCATAGAACAAACCAGTATTTTTGCTTGTTTCATAATATTAAAATCAATTAATAATGAGTTTGTTTCAATGTTGATATCTATAGGATTTTCTCTAGTTTTGAACCAATTTAAACATGTTTCAATATAATCATTATCTTCTGGTCGATTTGTTGGCTGATATAATAAACAAACTCTTTTTTTATCATTATCATCATTATCATCATTATCATCATTATCATCATCATTTTTATTGAATATTTTTTCAAATAACTTAATATAATATTCTTTTTCAATATAATCTACACGTCCATTGAAATCACCTAAGCGTATATGTATGACAATATCATATTTTTTTTCAAGGGGTAATTCAATATTATCAATTATGTCTTTCATAAGAATTTTTTCATTCAAATCTGTTTCAATCATATGTATGTGTTTATGCTCTTCTATATAATTTAATATGTATGACTTATACTTTAAATAGATATGACCAAATTGAAAATAGCCATCCATAATAACATCAAAGTATTTTAAATCCTTAAAAAACATAGTTGAAAAATTGTTATCATTAATTATAAGTGATTTTTTAACATATATTCCTTGTCCATTATTTTTATTGATATACAAATTACTTTTTAAATTATCAATATCTATTTTATGTTTTAAATACCCTAATGTATTAAACCCAATAATAGCATGATTATTTGTTGCTTCTGTTTCTATATTTGTTTTATCATGTGATTTATATAAATCATCGCCAGAATGGTCTAATCCTGGGTAATAGATAAAATTATTATTATAATATTTTTTTTTAGAATCATATTGTAATTTGGATTGTAGTGTGTATTCTAATGATGGATTACATATATTTATCATAGTAGACGCCATATAACGAAAAACGGCATTACCAAGACGTCCGTTTGGTATAAAAATAATTTTATTTTTTTCATTTGACGACATTAATATTTATATATAATTTTATTTATATATAAATTATTTCATTATATAAATTATTTCATTATATAAATTATTTCATTATATAAATTATTTCATTATATAAATTATTTCATTATATAAAAATATACTAATTAATCCATACCTTCAATTGTCTGTTCCGAGTGAGATTTATGCCAGTTTTGAATCATTTCGTCCGAAATTGTAATATGCATATGCCGCATACATTGCTCTGGGCTATCAAAAAACAAATGATTTGGATTAGGGTTCGGCAATAAATTACTAGACCGAATCATATAACCATCGGAATCACAAGTTCCGGTAGAATCAACACATTTATAAAGTAAAGTTTGTTCACTAGACCCTGTATAATATGGGTATTCGACGCCGGTAATTGCATTTCGAATCAATGTTTGTGGACGATTCGATGGAAAATACTTTCGCTTTCCAGTTTTTTTTTGAGATGTGTTACTAAATCTTTGGGAAATTTCTTCTTCATCGACGCCATATGACATTTGATTTTGACTAGACATTGTTTGGGTTTTAATAATATTTAGAGCAATATCTTTAAATATATTTATATTATATATTTCAAATGGAAAGAAGAAGAAGTACAATAAACCAACGAAAAACTTCTTTAAGGTCAACAACAAAACCTAGACAAAGTCGTAAAAATATAATGAAACAAGTCACAATGAAACAAGCCACAATGAAACAAGCCACAATGAAAAAAAAAATGACATCAATGCCAAAAATATCACCATATATTCCAATTAATAATTTTGATACACTAGATGATTATCTCACAATATTTACCGAATTAATTGGAACAGATACAATTTACAAATCATTAAAAGGTATGTCAAAGAATATTATTTTAACAGAAACAAAAGAAACGATTCCTTCTAATAAAAATTGTATATATTATTACGATGGTATTGTAACACATTATAGGGTTATCAAAAATAATATTAATATTGATCCTTACGATAATTATCAAAAACCAAATAGTCACGGATTTTGTCAATTATTTGCATATTATATATTCATTGGAGAAACTGATAATTTAAAAATAGCAAGAAGAACAACAGCATTGTCAGATTATGCTAACAATATGATTCAAGTTATAAATAATATAACACATAAGTTTACACAACAAACATATAATTTAATCAATACTGAATTACCCTATGTTTGTAAGGAGCAAAAATATCCTTTAATAACATTATTAGATTTATTGAAAGCTATACAATCATATAAATTAGAAGATTTTGTAAATTTTGTTAAAGAATCTTAACACTCTACGTGATTTTGTAATTGTGTTTTAGATAATGCGTCAGTAAGTATTTTTATTTCAGTATCTTTGCCTTGTAATAAATTAGTTAAATGAATAATTTGTGCTTGTTGTTGTTGTAAAATATTCACAACTTGTTCCATATTAAGAACTTTTGGCGGACCATCTCCTTGCGCAAGTGTAATTGTCGGCGCATTCTGATTTTGCTGTGCTTGTATTTTTTCAATTTCTATTCTTCTCTGTTTTTCTATTGCAACCATTTGTAATAGAACATCAGGTTTCATATTCGGACGTCCAGGTTCATACGTTTTCAATAAATTTTCAATACGATTCATATAAAAATCACGTATATCTGTATCTTTTATAAACATATCTACTTTCTTTGACGATTCCTTTGTAAAATTAGGATTACAATTTTCTAATAATCGTCTTTTATCAAATGTATTATGCGCATGGGAAAAAACCAATATTGTTTTAATGGGGTCTAGTTGAACGAAAGGAATCGTGTAATTTTTTAAAAAATGTTTTTCTTCAGCCAATGCGGCAGTATCTTCATAACGTGTTATTTTCAATAATTCTTTTCGAAATGCGAATGTTCCAGCCGTAGAATGTGTTTCTTTGTATGGACCAAATTGATACATTTTTTGAATGTGTTTAAAATAAATGTATATTTCACTAGAACCAGCACATAAAGCATTTGGCGTTTTCATCAACATTGATACAGCGTGTGATATACGTTCTGGTGGATAATAGTCGTCATCGTCCATGTAAACAATTATATCTCCTTTGGATTTCTCATGCATAATATTGCGTTTATTCCCCAAAAGCAATTTTTTTTCAACTGAAAAGTATTTGACTTGTGGAATATGTTTTACCAAATCTCCGATTTTATCAGTTCCGTCATCAATAATAATCCATTCAATTCTCTCCTTTGGATAATCTTGATGCTCAAAACATTTTATCATATATGGAATAAATGGTCTTCGGTTAAATGTTGGTGTACACACACTCACAAAAGGCAATTGATTTGTAATTTGTTTATTTACACTTGAATCATTTATTATAGAAATAGCACTTGACACTAATTCTTTTTTACTCTTATTTTTACTCTTATTTTTATTTTTCCCCATTAAATAATATATAATAAATTATAAAAGCTTTTATATATTAATTTGAATGATTAATGTAATTGATTAATGTAATTGATTAATTCATTTGACTACGGAAATATTTAATCAATGAATATGAAACAAGTATTAAATATACGATTCCCATAACACCTGATACTGTTGGGTCTAATGTATCATAAGCTGAACCACATACAAAAAATCCAAATAATGTAACTAATGGCTTTACATTACACGCCATTATATTCGCAACTTCTTTCCAATTTTCACTCATTGGTAAAAAACACATTGTTCCAAGTAAACGCAATGACATAATAAATGCAAGACCAAAGCATAATGCCCAAGCATATAAAAGAAATCCTCCCCAAACGGTTACTTTCATATCAGCTGAAACGCCAGCACCAAATGCGGCCCATCCCCCAGTTATAAATGCTACAATTGTACCAACGATTATGGTAAAAGGCATAGCTAGATACATTTGAAACACATGATTTCCCATAGGAGTATTAGGTTTAAAATTATCTAACCATCCCTTTAATAATCCTCTATTACTTTTAAAACTACCAGCAACTGTATATGCAAACCAATTAGTTAATCTTCCGGTTATTCCTAGGGGTTTTAAATCTTCTGGTGTTGCTGGATTCGGTGCTCTAATTAAATTGTATGGAAAATTATCTTCAAGTCCGGCAAACATGCCAGACGGCTGTTCTTTACAATTTACATCTGTATATGGTCCGCTTTTATTTATTTCAAATTGTGGTGCTGAATAAAATTCTTTATCTGTAGGCAACATTAAATCTAAATCACTTCCACGCGTTGTCATATAGATAAAGCTAGAACCAAAGAGACCAAATATCATAGTTAATATAAAATAGATGAAAAGAGACTTTATAAATGCGACCCAGCTAGTTGAATCATCCCACTCGGCGGGTTTTTTCTCTTCTTCTTCAGAATCAACTTTATCTGCTTCTTCTTGTGTTTCTTCGTCTCTATCTTCATCTTCATCTTCATCTTCATCTCTATCTTCATCTCTATCTTCATCTTCAGCTGCTTCTTCGTCAATTTTATCTTGTGTATCATTATCAAATAAACCCATTTATTATATATATATATTTAATAAAAATAAAAAATTTCTTACAAATTAAAAATATATTTTAAACATATTTTAGACATTTTTAGAAATATTTTAGACATATTTTAGACATAGTTATAGATAATATAATATCAAAATAATATATAATGGTTCATCGTAAAACTAAAAAACATAATAATAAGAAACACAATACAACTAGAAAAATTAATATTATTAAGAGTGATAAAAAATGTGTTACTGATAATGAAATGGGTAAAATATGTTCTACTGGTCAATTTAGTACATATAAAGGAAACTTTTATAAAAACGAAGATAATTTAATAAAGTTTAAAGCAATAAGAGAGCGATTTATGAAAAATCCAAAATTTAAGAAATTAAAAACCCATAAACAAAGATATACTGCGTTTTTAAAAGACAGATTTGAACAAGGTAAAATACCTAAAGTTATTCATATGATAAAAAATGATTATTATTCATATGTTAATGATGAATGGTTTAAGGAAAATGATATTGAAAAACAGAAGGATAAGGATAAAAAGTTTTATGTTCAATATGATAATTTTAGAATTGTACAAGAAGAAGTTTACTATAAATTAATTGGCTATGTGAAAAATTTTATTAAAAAAAATCCAAAGGATAAAAAGGCTATAGCAATTGATAATGTATATAAATCTTTGTTTAATGATACAAAAAAAACAATGTTTAAACATGTTGAAGCAATTTTAACTCAATTAGATACATTTGTTACAAATGATGATATGTATGGATTATTAGGAATGATTAATTCCAATGAAATTATATCGTTATTTTCTCCGATTCAATGGAATATTATTCCTGATGAAAAAAATGTGAAAAACTATATTAGTCATTTAGGATTTGGAAGACTTGGTATTTATGATTATTTAATATACATTGATGATTTACCAAGTGACGATGCCGAAACAAAAAAATATAAAAAATTGGTCAAAAAAGAATATTTACATTACATTGGAGAAGTGTTTAAAGCGTGTGTTGGTCCAAAAAGAGCAGCCAAATATAACCCACAAGACGTTTGGGACATTGAGTATGATATGTTAATGCAAATGGGATGTAATGAACATATAAAGACTGACCCTAATTATTATAATAAAGTTACCGCTCATGATTTAGAGACCAAATATGATTTCGATTGGACTACGTTTTGTAAAAAATTGGGTTACAAAGTTATTCCTAAGCATATTGTTGTTAGTAATTTAAATGCTTTGAAATGTTTGGTTCGTCTATTTAAAGAAAATTGGACTTCAGAAAAGTGGCAGACTTATATATTATTTATTCAATTTAAGCAAATGATTCGGTTTGAAGATTCATTTAGATATATTCATTATAACTTTTATCATAAATTTTTGGAAGGACAACCGACACAAATGCCTTCTGAAATTTATCCCATATTTGGATTGTCTTTATTATTTAATACATTTTTATCTGAACAATACATTGAAAATAACTATAATTCATTATATGTGAATTATGTAAAACATTTAGTAGAAGATTTGAAAGAATTATTTATTAAAAAAATAAGTATAAATTCGTGGTTATCGCCTACTACGAAAAAAGCAGCCTTAGCCAAATTAAATAAACTTACAATTGTGGTTGGGAAACCTGATAATTTACGTGATGATCCTATTTTTGATTATAAGAGTGATGACCCGTTGTATAATATAGGAACATTGATTAATTGGAAGCATAAAAAATTTATTGAATTAGAAGGTAAACCGGTTATTGATGTTCCAGAATTTGACTGGAATGTATTTAAATTGGTTGGAACCCAATGTTATATGGTGAATGCGTATTATAGACCTAATAGTAATTCAATTTATGTTCCTTTAGCATATTTACAAAAACCATTTATTGATTTAGAACAACGTGGTTTAGAATATAATTTAGTGTACATTGGATATACTTTAGGACACGAATTATCCCACGCGTTAGATGATACTGGAAGCAAATTTGATGCAGATGGTAATTTGAATAACTGGTGGACGGATGAAGATAGAAAAGAATTTAAAAAGAAAGTTAAGGATGTTATTAATCAATATGAAACTTTTGCGGCGCGCGATGGAATTAAATTTGATGCGGAAATGAGTGTTGGTGAAGATTTAGCTGATATTTCTGGAATGGCTTTAGTAGAATCATATTTATTAGATAATCAGATTGCAAATGACGAATTAACAAAAATAAAAAAAATGAATTTAGCAAAATTATATATGAATCTTGCAGTTCAGGGACAACAACAAATTTATCAAAAAGCTGTAAAAGCTCAATTAAAAATGAATCCACACCCTTTAGAGAAATATAGAGTGAATTGTTCATTGGCTCGATTGGAATTATTCAAGAAAATGTATGGAATTAAAAAAGGCGATGGTATGTATTGGAATAACGATGTTATTTGGTAATTAGACAAACAAATACAAATACTTTGATTTATTATTTTATATATATCAATTTTAATAACTTAAAATTTTCTATTTTTCATTTATTATTTAGCAAATAAATGAAATTTTTATATAAGAAGCCACCATTTAATATATTTTTTTGTTTGATATATATATAAATGCCTGGACGACGAGTTACCCGAAGACGATCACCTTCTCGCAAAGGTTCCAAAGCTAAGAAAGCCGCGCGTAGAGCTAGTGCCACCAAGAAAGCCGCCGCGCGCTCCGCTTCAAGAGGTGCCGCTAAGGGCGCTTCCAGAGCCGCTTCCGCTGCCAAGGGCGCTGCTAAGGCTGCCTCCGCCGCTGCCTCCAAGGCCGCTTCCGCCGCCAAGGGTGCCTCTGCATCCAAGGCTGCCTCCGCCGCCAAGGGTGCTGCCAAGGCCGCTTCCGCCGCTGCCGCCGCCGCCAAGGCCGCTGGTGCCGCTGCCTCCGCCGCCAAGGGTGCCGCCGCCGCCAAGGGTGCCGCTGCCGCCGCCAAGTAAATATTATATTTACACCATAATCAATAAGTTTATTAAAAAATAATTCTTAAAATAAAATAATTCTTATTTTATTTTATTTTTATATACTTTAACGAGCATATAGTTTAACTTAACGAGCATATAGTTTAACTTAACGAGCATATAGTTTAACTTAACGAGCATATAGTTTAACTTAACGAGCATATAG
>Ga0209335_10000603_pt1 | contig 43272 bp, 34 predicted proteins | sample COG_09_FD_184753 | JGI IMG/M metagenome (GOLD analysis project Ga0209335, IMG submission 184753) | Pelagic Microbial community sample from North Sea - COGITO 998_met_09 (SPAdes) (version 2) | ecosystem: Environmental > Aquatic > Marine > Neritic zone/Coastal water | place: Helgoland, sampling...
AACAACAACAACAAACTTGTTTTTTAAAATGCTGCTTCGACCGGCTCTTACTACTGCTCCGAGCGTTGGTTGTAGTAGCAGTTGTAGTACTAGAAGAAGAAGAACACGAACACGAACACGAACACGAAGAACAAAAGCGACAAAAACGCAAAATTCATCAAACCAACAACAACAACAGGCGAAAACGGAATCGTATTCGTTTTTCGGTTTAGCGCGAGCCGAGTTCCCTGAGAACTGGGACGAACCGAACAAAAAGATCAAATACGCAGACTCTCCTCTGGATTTATTCATCATGGGTTGGTTCATGAGGAAAATTAGCATGGCTTTAGGTGCCCCTTTCGACGCTTCGAACATCTCCTACGACGCGTTTATTGCTTTGTGTTTTCTGCAAATGAAAGGCAGAGATCCGGACGGACAGCGACAGATAACCATGGACGTTTTAACCTCGTTGATGCCACCAGGAGGAGAGAAAGTGTTTCAAAAACTGTTCCCTCTGAACAAGTTTAGCTTAGAATTGAACGCGAAAATCTGTCAGATTGTTTTCGCGTGGATGGTTGGTCCGATGACGGTGGAGACGACGACCGAAAACGACTTGAACGAACCCATCGCGAGTAAAGTACAAATCACAAAGTGCAGATGGTTGCAAGAGTCTGGGTGCACCGGCATGTGCGTGAACATGTGCAAAACGACGACGCAGGATTTCTTCACGGACACGTTCAACATGCCGTTGACTATTAAACCGAATTTTGAGGACAAGTCGTGCGCTTTTTACTTTGGTCAAACGCCGCCGCCGATTGAAAAAGACGAAGCGTTGTTGTTCGGGTGCAACCAGTCTTGCTCCACGGGTTTGAACGTAGGCGAAGAGAACGTGCCTTGCCACAAACTCAGAAAGCACGAGAGTTTATCGTCGTCGTAGCGTTAGTAGATTTATAGATATCAATAATCAATGTATACAGAATAAAATTCAATAGAGTTAAATGTGCTAGTTTTCCTAAGTAGTTTGTTGGTAAATGAAGCTGAACAGAAGTATAAAAGAAACAAGTTTCGAGGTACTTTCTCTTCTTCTTTTTTACTTTCTTTTGCCTTCCTTTTGGATGACAACTTCGTCCGAATATCTGATACCCTTCCCTTTGTACGGTTCCGGCTTTCTCTTTGATCGAATGATAGCCGCAAAGTTACCGACCGCCGACTTGTCGTAACCAGACACCGTCAACTCCGTCGGCGAATCGACTTTCACCGTGACGCCTGCCGGGAATTCGCACACATCCGGGTGCGCCTTACCTAAGGACAAGCTCACCGCCTTGGAACCTTGCATGGCAGCTTTGTAACCAACACCCACGAGTTTCAACTTTCTCTCAAAGCCAGTAGAGACGCCGACGAACATGTTGTTAGCTAAGGTTCTGTATAAAGCGTGTTGCTCTCTCGCCTTTTTCGTCGAGCTCGTTCTATCCACTACGATTTGTTCGCCTTCAACCTTCATGGAGATGTATTCCGCCGGGAACTCCAAGCTTAATTCACCTTTCGGGCCCTGCAGAGCGTGATTGGAAAAGAAAAGAGATGTTACGGTGGTGAGTTTTTATCTTTAATAGTCTTTTCTACCCTTGCGTCGTTCGACGAAGGAAAGCTGGGATGAGTTTTCACCCCACCACCACCACGTCGTCGTCGGCGTCTTTCGATAAGGAAAAACCTTCTCTCTCGCAAAAATTCGAGGTTTTAGATTCGCGAAATCACCCGCGTTCGACGCGTATGCGAGGTTTATATCCCCCTAAAATCACGCTAAAACTATTCAGAATACGTACCTTCACTTTTAAACTGCCTTCTTTCAAGTCGTACGTGACGCCTTTCGGCACCGAGATCGGTTGCTTCCCGATTCTCGAACGCTTATTGTTTCGGTCGGTTGTGGAGAGGCCCGATTCTATCGTAAAAGTAGTGCGCGTGGTAGTGCGCGATGCAGATTTCGAGACCGTCGGGGTGCCGACGAATCCACTCGTACGTTGGTTGAGCATCATGGCTGCCATATTTATTGTTGCGCGTATAAAAGTGTGTGGATTTTATTCGCGCGCGCGCGTACCTTTTCGGTCAGAAAATTGAACTGTGTCCTTTTTTTATCCGCCGGCCCCCAAAACTTTTTTTTTGGTCTCTCGCCTCTGCTTTTGCCATGCCTCCTCTCAAATTCTCAAAAAATACGAGTCACATTTTGCAACTTGAGTTTTTGTACGACACAAAACAACAAAGAAACACGCACACACACACTCGCGTGGCGTACAAATAATAAAGGATGGAGAACGAACAAGATATGAAGCGCGTTTGGTCGCATCAGAACGCAGAATTGGACAAGCGTGAGTGCGCTCTTTTTTGTTCTTTCGTTTGTTTTGCTCCTTCTCCTACTTTCGTTTTCGTTGTTCGTTCGTTCGAGGGAAACTACTCACTCGCTGATATCTACACAGACATACAAGGTTTGAGCAAGAAGAAACGCGAGTTGAGCGACAAAATTCGACAGGATGCGCTCGATATAGAGCGACTCGAGAAAAGAGTCGAGGAGAACAAAAAGAAGCAAAAACAGGTGGAAAACTTAATCGATCAAGGCGTTCAAGCGAAGAGAAAAATTTTGGAGACTTCCAAGCACGTGGTGATGCACCTAAAGAGAGAGTCGGAAGCTTTTTTACACGCGAACGGAACGGAGGACGGGAACGAGGATTCTTATTAAAATGCTACTGCGAATTGTGCTACTACAACTCCTCGCCTCTATTCTCTTTTCTATCGTTATCATTTGGATTAGGAGTATTTAGCTCCTCAAACGCTCGATTGATTCTTTCTAAAACGGCTTTACTGCGCAACTGTTTCGCTATCTTTCTACACGATTTACCTTTCGCATCCTCTAACGTGATATCCGCGCCGTTGTTCAAAAGCATATCTAAAGTCTTCTCGTCTTGCGCGCGAATGGCAACGTGCACTAAAGCGTCGCCTCTTTTGTTTCGGAAGTTCGGATCCGCTCCGTATTCTCTCAACAAAATGTCCAACACTTTCGTGTGTTTCAATTCGGTCGCAATCAACGCCCCGGTTTTACCCACGTGCGAGACAAAATCCACCTCCACTTTCCCATCCTCCAAGAATACTCTCATCGTTTCCACGTGCCTCTCAGAATTTGTCCACAACGTTCTGTGGAACGGCGTAAATCCATCCGACGCGCTGACGTCGTTCGCGTCAATGCCGTAGGCCAACAACAGTTTCACAACTTCCGCTCTCCCTTGAAACGCCGCCGCGTGCATGACCGTGTACCCATCTTTCTCCGGTATCGTCACGTCCACTCCAGTCTCTAACAACTGTTTCACGATTTCTGTCTGTCCAGCCAACACGGCTGCCAATAACGGCGTCTGTTCCGTCGCTTGTTCTTGATGGTTTAAGAACGAAATCGGATCGTCAACGACTTCAAGCAAGGTCGTGAAGTATTCCAAATCGCCTCTCCGTGCGGCCGTTTGCGCTTCCCCGGAGAGAAGATCTTGTTGCCCGTTTACGACTACTTTTAATATCAGAAAGCTAAAGATAAAGAAGATATTTAAGCATAACGGGAATCTTCTTCTACTTGTTCTCGTCAACATCATCATCTTTTCTCGTTTGTTCTTCTTGTGTGTTCCTTTCTTTTGTCGAGTTTCTGAAGTGTCTTTTTTGCAGAGAAAAAAAATCATGAGAGAACTGCAAAAAAACACGAAGGTGGTGAATTTATATATCATCGCTGTTTTGATACTCGTGCTCTCTCTCTCTCTCTATTTATGATGCGGCGAATACATCAGTTTGGTACGTCGTTTTTTATTACTGCGACATCTCTCTCTCTTCTTTTCTTTCCTTCCTTCCTTGTTGTCTTTGGAGAGGAGGAGGAAAAGAGGATTTGATGCGTTTGATTTTAGTGTAGATGAGATGATGATTTTGGACGATGACGACGGTTCGTTTTTCTCTCTCTCTCTCTCTTTCAACGCGCTGGTATCGTCTTTTTGTGCTGATAAAATCATCTCTCAATAATCTATCTGTGATGATGAATAACATCATCAAAAACAGGCATCGCATTCACCGTCTTCGTCGCCGTCTGGGTATCTCTGCTGCACCAGAGCGGCGCTTTGAAGAAGACACTTTCTTCTCACGGCAACAACAACAACAAGAACAAGAGTGCTCTGCTAAAAAACTTCTTTAACTTCTTCGATGATACTCCTACTACGTCTGCAAAAACGACCACGGATTCTTCCTTGCACGTGTTTCTCTGGTGCCTTCCACTGATTTGCACGGTCGTATTCGGAGTCTACTCGTTAGTTTACATCGTGCACTCCGTGATATTTTTCCCAACCTGTCCGAAAGCGGCGGAAACGTTAAAGAAGGACATGAAACGAACGCAGAACGAGTTAGTCAAACTAGGCGTTTTTACTCCGAAACAGATGCGAGAGATGAATAAAGCACAATAATAAACGAATAGTAGTAGTAAATAGCAGATAAAATAGAGCGTTGTTTTTAGAATACATGTGTACAATAAGGCTAATATAGGTAATAATACAAATCATCATCCATCTCTTTCTCTCTCCAAGTTACGACGACGAATAGAAGCTCTTCGGAAACATCTTCTCTAACGAACCGCCGAGAATCAAATCTCTTTCCTCCTCCGTTAGATCCTCAATCTCGTTCACTATTTGCGACGCCTTCTCGTATCCGCACTCGTTGACGACGAATGGGAAATCGCTCCCCCAGACTAATCGTTCCGCACCAAAATGTTTGACTAAATCTTTCACTTGCTCGAACGTTGATTCGTACGGCCATTCTATTTTCTCGCCGGCGGCGACTCGAAACTGCGCCGAGACTTTCACCGAGACCTGCGGAAACTTTGCTAAAGAGAGTACTTTTTGCCAATTCGGGTCGCTAATACCTCTGGCAAAACCGAAGTGATCGATTAAAACCCGCGTTTTTGGAAACTCCGTCATCAATTCGCACATTTCCTCGTACGATTTATCCAGCCCGTGAAAGCACATGAAACCAACAACCGCGTCTTTATCGCCGCACATGCGAAACATTCTTTTACCTACATCGTTCGTCATCTTCTCCTTTTCTGGCCACAAACCTGGGTTAAATCGAACAGCTTTAAACGCGCCCGCGGGATGTAACAGCTTTTCCAACTCTTTCTCTCCGTTTACGTTTGGAGATGGATTCGCCAACGCGCACAGGACGAACTTTCCAGGATATCTGTTGACAGCTTTTTCCAAATACTCGTGGTCGAAGAGCAAGTTTATCGGTTGCACAATCATAGCCCCCGCGACGCCCGATTTGGCTTGAACTTCGACCAACTCCTCCACAGAACCAGGCACCGGTGGAACTTTACCTTCCTGGTAGCTGTACTCTCCAGGCGTCGGCCACACGTGCAAGTGCGCGTCTAAAACTTTTCTCGATTTTGACGACGACGACGACGACGACGACGATGGGTTTGATGCCATCGAGACGATGATGGTTTTACTTTTACTTTTACTAATCTTACTGCGCGAACTTTTTCGACGAGAACAAAACTTCGACGACGCGGTTAAAGTTTTAAAACCGAAGACTCTGCCCGCGATGATAGAAGAAGAAGAAGGAGAAGAGAGAAAGTGTTGCAGAAAAAGCATTCGCTCTCACTATTTATTTTCTTTGTGTAAGTGAGGAGAAGAGAGCGGTGACTTTGAATACTAATATAAAAAAAATTCGGCTTGCGTATTACCCTAATGTGAGCGACAGCACTCCGCTCGCTACGTCACGTTTTCAAACGTGTTTCTAATGCATAATCTGTTTTGTATTTCGTCTATTTCTTTTTACTTTACTTAACTTACTCTGCGTCGTGCTTCTTTTTTCCTCTCCTTCACGACTTTCGCTTCGTATTTTTCAATCTTCTTCGAAAGCGCCTTGACTTTTCTCGTATCGGTTCTTTGCTTAAGAAACTTCCATCTGCGGACGATTTGTGTTTGCGAACGACCAGGAACGGTGACAAGACTGAAATCTACATCCACTTCGTTCATTTCGTCCGAAATGCACTGTTCTTTCACTTGTTCCAACAGAGAGGCGTCGTCGTCGTAGCCTCCCCAGGCTCCGTTCTCCACCATGAAATCCCCTTTTTCGCCCGCAGCTAGGACGTTTTTCCAGTGAGTGAAACACGATTTTTCCGAACGATTACCGCCCAACTTCTTCGCGACGACGGTCCAACTAATGTTGTCTAAAAATTCCCCGTGTTTACCGTCTTCCGGGTTCCCGAGCTCGATGTCGTGTTCTTCGTAATACTCCTCCATGATTTTTCGGAACTTTGCTCGTTCCTCATCGCTGAATCGCCCCTTCTTTACTTCTCCTCTGTTTTCGTCAAAAATATCAAAAGTGCTGCGATATTTATCGCGACAATTTTGGCCATCGCGTCCAAGCCTCTTTCCAATCTCATTCCAAGCGGTGTTGCCGTACCTATCCACTAAGCTTTTCAATCGCACCTTTTCTTCGTCGGACCATTCTTTGTTCCTGAGCTCGTCCGCACCTTTCGCCGAACGAATGAGCGTTCTCCGAATGCGTTCATAGCACTGCTGCGGATTTCTCGTGTTTACTTCGGCGCTAATTTCGTAGTATATAGTTTTATCCAGTTCACGTCGACTTTGGTTTCGTTCTCTCAACAAGAACGAGTAGTCTTTGCGGTTGAACTTGTCGAGACAGCGGTTGCTTCTACACCACGTTTCTAAAGCGTTCGTCAACGCTTCCTGCTCCGTCTCCGACCACTGTCCATACTTTTGTCCTTCGAGATTGTGTGCGTTCCACTTCCAATTCTTTCTTCCGTCTTGTTCTCCTGCAACTTGTTCGTCGTCATCGTCGTCGTCGTCGTCGTTGTTGTTTTTCTTTGGCTTTTTTCTCGATTTGTCTGCCCGTGGTTTCAAAATCTCCTTCTTCTTCCGTTTTCTGGGAACGGATTGTCCCCGGTGTTCTTGTACCTCTTCTTCTTCTTCTTCTTCATAAATCTCGTATCCATCTACCTGTTGTAATGGTAGCTCTTGTTGCGTTCGTCCGTTTCGTTGATTCTCTTCTGGTTCTTCTTCTTCTTCAACTTCTTTCTTCTTCTTCTTCTTCTCAATTCGCCGCCCAATTTTCTCCTTCGTCTTGTCCTTCCCCTTCTCCTTTTTCTTTTTCTTCTTCTCCTTTTTTTCCCGCTTCCTTTTGTCCTTCTTCTTGTCCTTGTCCTTCCTTACCTTCTTGGCGCTCTCTTTCCCCAAAAGGGAAGAGAACACCGCCTTCAGGTCACCCATGAGCTATCAAGAGAAGGAGAGAATTTCTGAAGAAAATGCGAGAAACAGGATGGAAGAGAAAATTTGATTTAAAAAGAAACAACGCGTAATTGTGTTATTCCCGATTTTTTATTAGTTATTAAAGCTTGGAAATTAATTTTATACACATGAACATTTTACACTCGCCTAGATTTCAATGTTCTCGGGAATAAAATTAATTTAGTTTTTTATAAATTCGATGAATTCTCCATATTACACCTAAATAACTAAATAAATACAAATACATTTAATTTATGATATAATCACTTTTTCGCATCATTTACGTGAAATTTAGAAATCGTGTATATCTATTTATCTCTCTTTGTGGTTGTTTTGAAGAATATTTTTTTCAGAAGAATTAAATAATTTCCCAAAATAAAGTGAATTTTATTAGAAATAAATGTGATCGGGATACAAACGAAATATTTATATTATTTCAAATCAGATGACGAAAAGTAGGGGGTCGAATGAAATCGTAATAGTATTTAAAATTAATTTTTATTTTCTAAAATTTTAAAAGTTCCTCACAAGGAAGAGGGAAATCTCTTCTATTTTTTCTCATCCATCATCTCCGATAAAGAAAGAGGAAACTATCATGTCCTTCGCCTCCTCTTTGTGCACGTTTCTGCCCTTTACATCCTCTAGAAGTGATAAGCGCGTCTCCTCTTTGAAAAGAAGCTCAGTTCACCATCGCGTCCGAAAAAGTTGTAATAAAAATGGAAATTCTTGTTCTCCGATTTTGAGAGCTGTTACAAACGAAGATGATGGACAAAACAGAGTAGAAGAAAACGAGTGGACGTCCACAACGTTTCAGTTGGACAGGATTCTCGAAGTCGCGATCAAAGCAGCCAACGAAGGTGGCTACATAATGCGTAAGTTTGGTTCTGAGGGTGCGGATATCGTCAAGACTAAAGTAAACACGAGAGATTTGTTAACGCAATACGACAAAGAGGTCCAAGACATCATTTGCTCGAAAATAAAGTCGAACTTTCCTAACCACCGAATACTTGGCGAAGAAGACGTCGCTCCAGGCGCAGATGCAGCCATAAAAGCAACCAAAGACGCTTTCATTCCGAAACAAAATAAAAACGACGATGGCGAAGACCCGAATGGCGATTACGTGTGGGTGATAGATCCAATCGATGGGACAACCAACTTCGTCTCAGGCATGCCACTCTCCGCCATTAGCATCGGTGTCTGTTCGCTCGAGACGAAAGAAGTCGTCGTCGCTGTCATTTACGACCCGTTTCGTCGCGAAACGTTTCACGCGATTAAAGGTCGCGGTGCTTTCATGGATGAACGAAAGATATCCGTCGATAACTGTTCGAAAATAGATGATTGTTTGGTTGCCACCGGGTACGCTCCGACCGAAGAGAGCAGTCGCTTCCTCCTCGAAACGACCACTAACTTGACCAAATACCCCGTCCGCTCGATTCGTATGCTCGGTAGCGCGGCGATAATGTTAGCCTGGGTAGCTTGTGGAAGAGTATCGTGTTACATAGAAGAATCCTTAAACGCGTGGGATACTGCCGCGGGTGCTTTGCTCGTTGCCGAAGCCGGCGGCGTTTTCACCGACTTCTCCGGAAAAGAGTACGACATATTCACTCGAGAAACGCTCGCGAGTTCAGGGAACACGGAGGTGCACAAATTACTTCTAGACGCCGCCGGCACGACGACGACTGCGTCGGCGCAGAGGTAGGAGAAGAGCTCGTCGTTGAAAAAGAGGAGTGTTACAAATATAGAGAGAGTAGCTGCTGCGTTGTTTAAGAACTAGTAAGTACTGTAAAGAAGTCGCCGAATTCCTGAAATCCAAAGCGAGAGAGATTTTTGTCCTCAGAAGAAGACTTACTGAGTTGTTCATCTCGATACCCACAGAACGACAACCCAACACTACGAATACTCATACTAAGAATAACAACAAACACAATAATGACGATTCGAGTCCATCTTCTCCCGTACGCGCCGTCCAAAGAGGAGAAGGAGTTATTCACGAGCGGTTTGAGAGGCGAAAACGTGCACAACAAGCGAGTCACGAAACGGTTTGAAAATCTTCTCTCGAGAAGAGGAATAGGAGAAGGGAATTTTACATCGAACAACAACAACGTCACATCGTCATCCATAATAGCCCGGATGAACCCGTTTAGTACCGATGAAAACAACGCGTCTTGTCTGGTGAGCTGCGAAGGGTCGAAAGGAACTTTACGATTTTCGAAAATCGATTTTGACGACCGCTCGATTGTACGAAAATATCAACTTCAAGTCGAGGACGAGGACGACGACAATAATACTAACGTTGACGATGAAAAGAAAACCGGGAAGAAAAAGAGAGTGGTGAACGCGAGAGATGTCGCACACTTTGAGTTCATAGACGACAATCAGATCGTATTCGCGCAGAGAAACTCAAAGAATATTCTCTACGCCGAGTTGACGAAAGCGGTGCACTCGCCCTCGCAAGTGTACTTGTTCGGCAAACACGAAAATCCCGTCTCGTGCTTAGCGGTTAACGCGAATTCAAAAATTGATATCGTTGCTTCAGGAGCGACAGATGGATCCTTATTCGTGCACACCATCAAAGATGGTAAAAAAGTCGGGTCGTGTCGAAGGGCGCACGATGGAGAAGGCGGCATGAAGTGCGTTTCGGTAGTTAGAGAGATGGAGGAAGAGGAAGAGGAGAGCAACGGGGATATTATCGTTGCATCCGGCGGTACCGACGGAATCGTCCGGATATGGATCGTAGATTCGGACAATATTCGCCTGAAAATGTTGTGTAGACTAGATAACGGAGTTTCGCCGATTTCGTGCGTTTCCTTGAAGTATTACAAATCTTCTTCGTCTCCGTCTCTGTCGTTTGCGAGAATTTTTGTTGGATCGAGCAACGAGGGAACGTTTCGCGTGTGGAAAAGTACACTATTCAAATCTGGAGGAGATATTAAGAACGCAGATTGGAGCGTCGAGCTTTTACAAAACGCGGTGGCAAAGCGGTTGCGAGGAAATTTCAACAACTCCGTCGACGTTGAGTCTTGTTCGGTGAGCGAAGACGGGAGGTCTGTCGCCTTTTCTTCAAATGGCGTGAACAGTGAAAGCGATGTCGTCGAAAAGTCCATACTACAAGTTATGTGTCTGAAAAGAGATACTAGTAGCGATAATAGCGAAGAGAAACAACAAAAGGAAGAAAAATGGGTTACGCAGGCTGCAACTGAAGATTTAGGCCCGCTTTGCGGTTTGCGCTTCCTCGGTTCTCATCGACTCTTCGCACCGAGCAAAGAGAACGGAGTTCCACGAATCCTGGACGGAAATTTGAAACCAAGCAGGGTAGTGGCAGCGGATGGTGTTACTTCAAAGCCAGTTACTAGAGCAAAACCTCTCCCGCATCTTCCACCCGCTGATAAAGAGGATGAGATAAAGAGAAAGCAAACAACGAGCTCTTCGGAAATAAAGAAATACGAAGACGAGAGCGAGGAAGAAGAGGCAGATTATGACGACGACGGCGACGACAAAAGATCATCGAAAGAGAACGCAAGTATTTCTCCACCAACGATAAAGAAAGTATCGTATCCATCAATGTCATTTTCGCCAACTGTAAACCTCGAGGATATTTGGAATAGTTCGAAAAGAGAACCGCGAGTTTGCGACACCCGACGTTGGTCCCCAACTAGTCTATTGCTGAAAAACGGACATCCGACGCGTGTAGATTATTAGATGTATAAAAGAATATATAATGTACAACAGATTTCTATGTATGTATGTAGCTAACAGAACAGCGTAATTCACTCGCCATTCTCGTCGTAATATCGATCAGAGGCTCCTTTGCTCCCAGTTGGTCTCGAAAAGTGCTTTGACGCGCGCACATTCACGGAGCGCATTACCGCTTCACCTTCTTTGATGCTCATTTCCAAAGCTTTGCTCGCGCTATAACCTCGATGCTCGGTCAAGCGAGAAGAAGCGCTCGAGCTGCGAGACAGCGCAGCGGCTCTCTTTTCAAAAAACGCTTGGAGTTTCCTAGAGTTGTGTAAAAGCTCCGCGTCTCTTTCTTCTCTTTCTTCTTCTTCTTCTTCTTCAGAAGTTGCATTCGTGGTATTCGTCAGAGATAAGATGTCTCCGTCGTCCGTGTAATCGTCGCTTTTTGGAGATGCCGCTGCAGCTTCAAAGCTTGCCCATGAACCAAGAGGTGCGAGGTTCACGTCGTCGTTTGCCGTCTCACGCAAACTGAGCGAAACCGAGGAATCAGTCTTGCGAAGTTTCTCACCCGAGGCTCTGTTCTTCCTATGTGGCGATACTCCGCAATAATACGGAGAATTCAAGAACTCGCGCGCTTCTAAAGACAACTCGTCGTCTTCTGGGATTTGGTGATCATCGAAAGCATTGAAATTATTATTATTTCTGCTGCTCGTTCGAGACAAGGGACGACTCGAGGCGCGAGACGACGGAACAGTCGGAATCCCCTGCGCAGAGTCCGAACGATACAGAGACGCCGAGCTATTACATCGACTCGTTTGACGTTCGAGAAGTCGCCTATTGATATCCCTCAATTCTTCGATTTCATCCTTAGCCATGCGCAAAAGTGAGTCTTGCATCTCGATGCGTTGTTGCTTCATTTGGAGTCTCTTGGTCGCAGATGCCGCCGCCGCTGAATCAGAAGATGTAGCCGAAGATACTGGAGAAGACGGAGAAGATGGAGATGATAGCGATGAAATCATGTTATTATTATCATCCATATCGTTCAATCCGAGGGCATTCGACCACGCCGCGATATTGTCTTTTTCATTCTCAGATGTTCGAGACTTGAGCGCACGTTTGACGTTCTCAAACTCGCTTTTATTTTTGGCCGCTTTTTCCTTTTCGATGCGGAGCTCTTCTTGTACTCTCTCCAACTTTACTTGTTCTCTCGATAGCATCTCTTCGTGCGCCTCCCGCACTTTTCTAAGTTGCGCACCGTAATATGCACCAGCGTCGCTTTCCAACGCAGTTTCGAGTTCCTCGTTTTTACTTTCCAAAAACGTGTTGCGTTTCTCTATTTCCTCAAGCCTCAGGCGCAGAGTGTGCGTTCTCTTATCCTTTTCGTCCATTACCTTTTCGTGTTCTTCTATCGTTTTCGCAAGCGCCGCTCTCATTTCCTTTTCGACTAATGTGAAGTTTTCCTTGGACTCTTCGAGTTCGCGCTTAAACTCTCTCGCTCGGATTCGCGACCGACTGGCTTCAATCATGAGCGCTTCATTTTCTTCTCGAGATGCTTCTTTGTGCGCTACGAGTTCATCTTCGAGCCGTTGCGCTTCTCGCATTGCCTGCACAGATCGATTATCTGCGGCAACATTCGCTTTTGCTGCATTCTCCATCTCTAACGTCGCTTTCTCGAGCACCTCAGATACTACTTTCGCTCTCCTCTTCTTTTCGCTCGCTCTACTATTCTCTTCTGCTTGCTCCTCCTCTTCCTCCTCGTCTCTGTTCGAGGACGAAGATTCAACGTACTCTTGCACTTGCTGCTGAGCGCTGAGCACATCCAAACAGCTCTTCAATTTGAATCGTTCAATCTTTAATTCATTCGTTTCCTTCGTAAGTTCAAAGCGTTCAGTTTCCCATCCCTCGTTTCGTTTTTGCGCCGTGCTGGCGAGTTCTTTATACCGGCGAAGTTGGAGACGTAACGCTGCTACTTTCGAGTATAACTCGGTTTCACCATCTTCCTCATCGATCAAAGATAACGCCACGCGTTCTTGTTTCTTATTTACCGCAAAAGTATCCTCGTTTGCTTCTTCTCTTCCTTCTCGTTCTGTACTTCCTTCTTTTTTTGGTGTTGTTGTCGGAGTGAGCGCTAAGATTTCAGCCACTCGTTGCACGCGTTCGAGGACATTCTGCCGTCGCAACTCGCGCTCTTTTTCCTTCTCGACGTCGAATCCAGACTGTTTATCTTCTTTCGTCGTGTGCTCATTTTCTTCTTCTTCTTCCTCGCGAAAAGTCCTATTTTTGTTCCTATTAATTTTTTGGCCTCCCGTTGCTGAAAATGGAGAGGAGGAAGAGGAGGCTGCAGATATTTTCTTCTCTGCCTCTTCGGAAAAAATATTTGTCGAGTCAGCGACTCTTCCTTCCTGTTGTTGGTTGTTTTTTTCCTCCTCTTCCTCTCCCTCTTCTTTTCCATCCTCGAACGACGAGGACAACGACGAGGACGTGGATATAAACACCGACGATGGACTCTTCTTCCCTCGCTCGTGCTTGCACAACACCGATGCTCTTCTCGTCGCTTTTTCTTTTCCTTCTTTCACTTCTTCTTCTTCCTTCTCTGCGATCCTTTCCGGGGAGATATTATTCGTATTGATTGTTTTTGGTGTTGTTTCAAAGGGTGGAAGCGTGTCTTTTCCTTTTTCTTCTTCTTTCGATGACTTTTTGGCGCCAACTCTTCTTTCCGTCCGACAGCGACGACTTTTCTCGGCCGCTGATCGGTCGCAATCTTCCTCCCTCGTGATCATCTCCTCGCACGTTTCGATACCAAACTTGGAAAACGTGACGCCACAATCCTCCTTCTCGTCGAATTCGGTCCACAAAGTCCTCTCCGGATTGTCTGGACGACGGTAGGAGGACATGTTTACCGAGTCGAAAATCTTTTTTTTCTCTCTTTCTCTCCCAGAGAAGATGGGATCGGTTTTCTTCTGATGAGCGACAAAAAAAAGAGCTCTCTTCGCTTTCAAACGAAACGACACTGTTAAAGCTCTCTGTTGTCTTCTCAGGAATCCGGTAAGGCGAGAGAGCAACACACACACGCACTCAGAGAGAGAGAGAGAGAGAGAGTCTCTCTTCTCTTTTCTCTCCTCACGACGACGTGATGAGAAGACTTTTGTGTTGTGAGGAAAAGACTGATGAAAGAAGTTTTTTTGTGCACCTTTTTTGCGAAAAAGCTTCGTGCACGCCCCACTTTTAAACAACCAACAACACCAAGAAAAAAAGAAAGAATACTACGAATACTACGAATGATATCGTCGTCTCACCTCCTCTCCGGGTCGTTCATCATCGTTTCTTCAACTCCTCCTCGAGGTGGACGAAACGTCAGCAGCAGCAGCAACAGCATCAGCAGCAATAATAATAATAATAATAATAATATTAATAACAACAACAACAACACTCTTTTGAGGAGAAGGATTTCAACGAAAAGTAATAAAAAACAACGACACCAAAACCAAGGACGATCATCGAAATTCTTCGTCACCGAAGCGGGAAGAAGAGGCAAAGCGAAAGAGGACTTATCATCTTCTCTGAAGGTGGGGGAGAAGATTAAAATTCCAATCGTTGGCGTGGAAGTTCCGAAACCGAAACTGCCGGCGAAAGTGGAAGCGATGGTGAGTGGGAACGAGCGAACGATTGGTATTGTTCTCGCGTCGTTGGCGATCGTCAAGGTGCGCTTTGGCGGGAGAAATAGAAGAGGTTCGATGGGACGATTGGAAGAGAGAGGGATGTTGGACGAAAATCGAGAGGTGGACGAGGAGAAGTTTTTTAAAGGAATGATGAAAACGGTCAGGACGGTGGACATGCCGGAACTTACAGAGCAGCAAATCATGGCGGCGAGGGAACGACGAAGAGCCTCGAGAGCCGGCGACGCAAACTTAGCGAAGGAGTTGGAGACGGTGGAAATTCCCGCGAACCATCCGTTCGCGAGTAACGAGAAGCTCGACGCGACGCAAGAGGCTGAAAGGAAGAAGAAAATAATAGACGCAAACTCGCCGAGACGAAGGACGAGACCTGCGGCGCCGAAACAGAAGTAGAGAGAGAAATTTAAGAGAGAAGAAGAAAGTTGGGGGATTAGAGGTACTATGTGTTAATCAAGCTTTTGTTATTGTATAAAACTATTTTCTATGAACTAAGTTCCTACTATACTATACTATACTATACTATACGAATGAAGTTCATCACTAAAGCTCGGCGTTTTGGTTATACTCGTCGTCGTTCATTGTCGGTTTATACGCGTACTCTTCGCGTCTCGGCGGCGGCGGATTTTTTCCGCTCTCGCTCTCGCTTTGATGATGACTTTTTTTCTCATCGATATCAATCTTTTTGTGATGATGATTAGTATCGTTATTCTTGGTCTTCGAGAAATACAGTCGCGGGTGGAATCGCGCTAGAACTGGCGTTCGCTTTAGAACCACGTGCAAACACGCCGTCACGAAACAGAAAAAGCCGAGCCATAAAACGATTCGTTCCTTCTTCGCCTGCTTTTCCAACGTCTGAATGAGTTGCGATCCATCTTTCAACGTACCCGAGTGCGTATCGTATTCCAAGTCTGTTTTTTTCATCGTGTTACTACTCTCGGTCATTTGCATGAGCGTTGTTTCCCCTTTCTCGAGTTCTTGGTGCATCATTTGTCTCGCTCTGCGTAACGCGTCCGTGGAGTCCTTCGCCGCTTGGACGGACGTTTCTTCGCTATCGGGAAGTTCTCCCGCCCGTAATTGTCGGCGCTTTTGTTTACGAAGCAACAACTCGTCCCGCTTTTTCGTTTCCTCTTCCACGTCTCTCCGTTGTTTCTTCGCTTGCGCTTCGCGAAATAAGCTTTGGACTCTTTTCATGGCAAACTTTCGCTCTCGCACGATGTTTCTGATCTTCTCCTCGCAGTCGTTGTTTTCATCGAAACCGTCTGTCGTCGTCGTACTCCTCCTCCTGCTGCTGCTAAAATTCGTTTCCACGTTCATCAGCACGTCTTCCGCCACAGATTCTAAATCCTGAACCATTCCTTTCAAAGCCTGCACGTATTTCCGAGCGCGTTGCAAAGCAGCTTCTCCCTCTTCTCCTTCTTCTTCTTCTTCCTCGGACGAGACCGTTGTTGTTTTTGTCTTCGGTGTCGTCAAAAATTTCGAGTTGAACGCGTCGATGTTTGAGAGGATATTCCGTTCGCACTTTTTGCACTTCTCCGCGGACTCTCTGACGAGCGCGACGATTTCTTCTTCGCCTTGGTTGTCTCCTTTCTTTTTTTTCCCTCCTTCTCCTCCATCGTAGGAAAAGGAGTTTGTATTATCGCTCGTCATTTCGTCGCCAAAGTGGAAAGAAGGAACGGGCGAAAGGTGGAGAAAACGACGATGGAGAACAAATTTTTGACAAAAGTCTTCCTTCGAAATTTAGGTCGTGGGCGAAAAACGCAGCTTTCTCCAAAAAACTCAAAATCTCTCTCTTTCACACACTTCAACAAGACATCATCGCGTAAGAAAATCCTCACAACAATAGATACGCATAAGGATTCAAGATGTCAACTTCTTGCACCTTACGAACGAGGAAATTCATGTCCAACCGCTTGTTGAAGCGCAGACAATTCGTAAGTGTTCGCATCGTTTAGATTTTCCCGCTTTTCGCGGAAGCATTTCAACTTTCACAGACCCGCCGCTTACGCGTAAAGGAAGAAAGGGAGAGAAATTTTCGCCCTTTTTTTGTTTGGTTGCGAATTGCGCGGGAATAGGTGCACTCGCGAAGTGTTCACTCCAAATCAAACGCTCTTACTGACGACTCTATTCTTTTTCACAACAGATTCTCGATGTTCTTCACCCAGGACGCGCGAATGTCCCGAAGGTACGCACTCAATTTCGTAGATTTTTTTCCCAGCTCGGGAGACCTAGTCACAAGAGCAGAGTTTCTGGGTTGCGTGAAAATGATACATGTGTTTCATCTCAACGCTCCCTCTTTCTCTTTCTCTCTCTTATTAGCCTCTTTCGTTTCTTTGCAATCAACGTCACCGTAGACGTGCATTGAACGCGCTCGATTGGCAAAACGGCGCGTATCGAAGACGATCCGAAACTCACCTCTCTTTCTTCAACACTACAGTCTGAACTCAGAGAAAAGTTAGCCAAGATGTACGACATCGCCGACGCGACGCAAGTCTCGTTGTTTGGCTTCAGAACGGCGTTTGGTGGCGGTAAATCTACTGGATTCGGCTTGATTTACGACGATCTCGACGCGATGAAGAAGTTTGAACCGAAACACAGATTAGTCAGAGCGGGTTTGAAGGAAGCTTCGCAAAAATCGAGAAAGCAAATCAAGGAAAAGAAGAACAGACTCAAGAAGGTGCGCGGCACGAAGAAGGCCAAGACGATGTAAGTTAGGTAGATTTGTATTGGGGAAGAGAGTGATAATAGAGGAGTGCGGACGTACAATGTGTAGCCAAATTATTTGTAAGTTTCGCTTTTTACTTTCATATTAAAAGAAAACAAAAGTAGTTTTGTTGCGTTGGTGGTCGCGACTAAGTATTTTATTGATTCGTGTTTTTTATTCGTAGCACTCTTTTTTTCTTCATTTAAAACGCGAACCCGCCCATTTCCGCCGCTCTTTCCTTCTCAAACGTTTCAAAGTATTGGTAGATGATGGTCACCGCCAACAAAATACCCGTACCACTTCCAATTGCGCCCATAAAATCTGCAATAATCGTCAACATTCCGATGCACATGCCCCCGAACGCCGCCGCCGTCGGGATGTATCTGTTCAACTCTCTTTGTAAACTCGACTCACGGTGACCCGTCATAAACATTTGCTGTTGCTTCAACTGCTTCGCAACGTCACGAGCGGAAGACCCAGAAACTTCGATCCACGTCTTGGAAAACAACGCGCACGCGGAGAGCATGAAGGTGAGATAAAACACCGCGTGTAACGGGTTCGCCGCAATATCCGCCAAAGACGTCGGCGGCGAAATGTAATACACCAATCCACCGACTGGCATTAACTGACCAGAACCTTCGGAGGATTCTTGCCATCTCCCCAATAATTGGACCAGGAAGTTGCCTCCGTATCTTTTGTACAACAACTGCGAGATGAAGTACATGTTGGACACCAAAGCGGATTGGAGGATGATTGGCATGTTCGACGTGTAGAACAATTTGATCGGGTAGTTCGAGACCATCCCACGGTTACGCTTCGATCGAACCGGTAAATCCACGCGAAAGCCTTGGAAATAAATCACGCCGAGAAAAATCAAAACCGTGGACATCAAGTTCGTGATGTTTGGTAAGTTTTGACGGTAAAACGCTTCTTTCAACGCTCTCACTTTGTCCGTTCTCGTGAGCAACAAGTGAAACAAGGCAATGACTGCGCCTTCAAATTCGGTTCCTCTGCCACTGTTAATAGTCGTCGGCGAGAACGCTTTCCAGATGATCGATTCGCACTGGTTCGTCGCGATAAACAACGAAATACCTGAACCCAGACCGTAGCCTTTTTGTAACAAGTCGTCCAAGCAAATGACAATCAAACCAGCCATGAACAACTGCAAAACGATCAAAAACGCGTTACCCATGCCCATATCACGAACATCGCCGTAAATACCCGAGGCTACGTACGCCACGGCTTCACCGATGGTGATCAAAATCCCGAGGAGTTTTTGCGCGCCGTCCAACAAAGCTCTGTCCTCTTTCAAGGAGTGATCGACATCGATAATTTTACTCCCCGTCAACAGCTGCATGACGAGACCGGAGGTAATAATCGGCGATATCCCCAACTCCATGGTTGTTCCTCTGTTTGAAGCCATGATAACCCGCGCCCAATACAAAGGATCCGCCCCGCTCGTGTTTGAAATACCATACAAAGGTAATTGCGAACACACTAAAAACACGAACAACGCGACCGTTGTGTACAAGACCTTCTCTCTGAATGGAATCTTTCTGTCCGCCTGTTTCACCTCTGGGAGGAACGGAAGAAACGGTTTGACTAAATTCAGCAATCGAAAGTTGGAAGACATCTTTTAAATATAATATTATGTTCTTAATATTACGACGACGACGGGGAAGGATGGGGGGAAAAATGTAACGCGCGTGATTCGATGAGAATTATTTTTTCGATCGAGAAATCCAATCTGACGGAACTTTTTTCGATTCGAAAGCATGCAGCTTTAGAGTCTTCATTCATCAGTTTCGAGCGTGGCAACCCATCACACAAAACACATCATTGGACGACAAATAACACGCACTTGCAACGAGAAGACAACAACAACAATAATTAAATAATAATTGAAATACAGAGTATAATAATAATAATAATGTCGAAAGCGTTCGCAGGTCTCAAAGCGGTGCACGAGTTGCGGTTCCACTTATGCCAAACGTCCAAACACTCGGAAGGGGCGAGAAATTTCCTCCTAAAATCGTACGAAAAGTTAAAAGCTGCGAGTCCGACCACGCCGGTGTTGATCAGAGAAGCGCACGGGGTGGAACCGAAACTGTTCGCGAGATACGGTAAGAAGAAGAGATATTTTGTGTTATAATTTGTATCTGTTTGTTTGTTTGTTCGTTCGTTCGTTCGTTCGAGTAAAAAGAAAAAGAAGAGAGAGAGAGAGATCGAAAAGAGACCTGACTGACTGAAATCCGTTCTTTTCTCAAAACATCAAAACAGATTTCGGAGAGGAAAAGAGCGTGGCTTTAAACGATATGAGCGAGAAAGATATCGAGAAAGCCGTCAATTCATTGTTAAAATAACACTTTAGTTTCTGTAATTCTACACTATTAGCTACATTATATAGAAAGAGTTGAGAAGCACGACGCTGGGGCGCAGTCTCTCACGCGAGGCGCGCGCGCAGACACACACACACACACACACTCTCTCTCTCTTTCTCTATTACTATCTGCTACTTTATGCTCTTCTTCTTCTTCTTCGCTCCACTTCCTCCACCTTCACCTACTCCGTCTGTTCCTAACTTTAACTCTGCGTCTGCCAACTGTTCAAACTCTGCGTTCACTTTGTCCAGTTTCTCTTTCGCTTTTTCCAACTCTTTGTTTAACTCTTTGGAAATTTTCTCGTGCTCCTCTTGTAACTCTTCTATTCGTTTCAGTTGTTCTGCCGGGGTGCCTTCCGCGTCTGGAAGCTGCTCCGCTAACATGTCGATAACTTTCGAGCTCTCGACGAGTTGTTTCGTCATCTCTTCAATCTGTTCCTTCGTGACGCCTTTTTTTATGTTTTGATTTGGAATCTCAATTTGAGGAGGAATAGAATCGCTCAAGGCGTTCGTCGGGTTGAGTCTTTCAGCCGGAAGTGCGTCTCTTTGCAACGTTCCTATGGAGTTGAACATGAGCATGGCCATGTGATTGACTTGATCTTGAAGTTGGGTGACCGTGTCCGCCATCTCTAAATTATTTCTTTTATGTTATAACAAGAGAGAGAGAGAGAGAGAGAAGAAGTTGTGTCCTGATGTGTTTGAAGAAGAAAAAAAATGAAGAAAGAAAGAATTGGTTTTGCGTTTTGTTTTCCTTTTCTTCGCGCGCGTGCTGCGTTCTATGTGTTAATCAAATGATAAACTCTTGCTAATAATCTCTCTGCTACATGTGAATAAATATACACATCAGGTGTTTCCGAAGAAGCACTCGCGTAAACTCGGCGGTAGTTCATCCGCTTCGACTGATAAGCTCCCGTATTTTTCTAAACTATTCAACGCGTTTTTATAGTACCTCCGAAACGTCAAGCACTTGTACACGCCTTTCAAACCTGCCAAGTGAATTAAGAAATCTCCATCCTCGTAAAACGCCAGTTGAGAATTAAACACGCACGCGTTGACAACTTTAGTCCTCGCTCTCACCGTGTTCGCTTTCTCGAACTGTTCGCCTCCAACTTTTTGCCTCCATATGTTCGTCTGGTACAAATAATGAAACGCCCTTTGCTCGAAGTGAAATAGCATTTGCCACGGCGCGGCACCGACGAGTTGCGATTGGGACCACATTTCGTCCAAGAACCACAAGCTCCACTCGGTATTTCTGATCATCCACACTCCACAATTCAAACCGTTTCTATCTGCCGCTAATATTTGATCGTACTCGTAATCGACGATGTCTTCTAATTGCACGTCAAAGTTTACTATAACCGTATCCACGTCCAAGTATAACAAAAAGTCATACTTTGGTAGATACTTTCGCATGGCTAATAACTTACTCCAAGACGCCGGACGACTCGAGTCTACTATTTTTTCGTCATATATCATGTCGTATCCGTGTCTATCCGCGTACGCTTGCTTATTCGCGACAGAACTCGCGCAAATCGAGTGCACGTTCCCGTCGCAAATAACAATAATACCAACTTTTGGATGGTGCACTCGTTGGCCTGGCAAATTAGATAAATCGGGATCGTCCAAGTTTGGTAATATCTTTGGTTTATCGAGTAAATACTCCGGCGCTAACTGTTCAGCTTTACACGGTGTTGGCCTTTTTATGTACCCCCCGAAATATCTTCGTCCGTGCGCTTTATACATTCCCGTGAACACGTGTAAAAAACCAGGAAGGAAATTCCAAATTCCAATAGCCACGAGCATCAGGAGAAAAAACTGCCTGCGTCTCTGTCTCTTCAAAAAAGAGGATTTCCGTCGCAACCGGTGACGAGGCGTCAACAGTTGCGGCATGACGACGTAAACGATAGACGACGATTCAGTCTTTTTCTGTCGCTCTCGTTTGAGTCGTATATCTGCGCACAACAGACAGACAGACAGACAGACAGAGAGGAAGAAGTCAACAAGAAGCAGAAGAATCGGCCAGTCACTTAAGTTTTTATGAAGGAAGATGAGTGAGACCACACTCGATGGCATACGAGTATTAAATTTTTGTCATGCCAAACCAAAGGTTGCGGTCCAGGCTCTTCTTGCTTTTATTATTATTGAGGGAGAGAGAAGAAAATAATGGGGTGAAATTTAGGTCGCGCACAAAAAACAAGAAAATTTCTTTTTCGGTCTCTTCGTCAGTGTTCGTCAAAAACTCTCTTCGAAGCTTTTTGGAAGTTGAGAAGAATAATACGTTACAAAAGGAAGGCATTCATTTCATTCCGTTCTTAATAACACGCGGCATCATCACTCTCAGTACGTAAAAAGAAGAACACGACGATGGACGAGAATCCGTTCGGCGGCGACGAGGACGATCTCGCCCCAAAAATCGTGAACAAGAACACAGAAGAAGAAGGAGTTGAAGAAGGGAAGAGAATAATTGGCGAAAAGACGACGACGACGACGAAGACGGAGGAGGTGACTTCTTCCATAACTGAACAACCAAATAAAATTCCATCGTCGTCGACGAAGAAGACCTCCTTGTGGGGCGACGAGGACGACGAAAACGACGTTCAGATAGAAAAAGCGACGATGAGTAAGAGGACATCTGCAACAGGAGGAGAAGGAGGAGGAGGAGAAGGAGTGAAAAAGAAGAATTTCTTTGGCGACGAGGACGATGACTCGGCAACGACCAACGTGATGTCTTCGTTTCTTTCGTCAAAAAATGACGGCCCAATGTCGCAAATGGCCAGTTATCACGAACAAACGTCGTATTCATTTCACGGAGGTAGCGGAAATGATGAAATGGCGTCGCCGTTGGCGGCGTTTGAGACGGTTATTCCGGGAAGTAAAACGGCGCTGTTGCGAGAGCAAGAGTTGGCAGCCTCGTCCTCGGCGCAAAAGAAGAAAGAGGAGGAAGAAGATACGACTACTTATAACAACAACAGTAACGAACCGGCACGAGAAAGATCAGAATTCAGGCAAGGAAACATGAACAACGACAGAAAGCAAGTGGAAGACGAAATTGTAGAAATCCAATTAGGGGACGACGATGATGCCACTCATAGTCAACAACAGCACGGAGTCGCGGAGCAGTTTGATTCACCGTTCAATAAACCAGTAGCACCTCCAGCGTCAACCACGAGTGATCCACCACCCCCTTCATACCAGGACTCGGTAATGTACGCAAATCCAGCTATTCAGCCAGGAAATTCCATGATGATGAATTCATCAGCTCCAGCGGTGATGAGGGCCGAGCAGACATTTGAAGCATCTTCAATGCAACAACAACAACAACAACAACAACAACAACAACAACAACAACCACAGTATTATCAAACAGCGCCGCCACCGCCAACATTACCTCAGCAGACGTTTAACAGACACGAACTGAGCGGTGCTCTCTCGCCGTCGTTCCAATTTTATCCTCCTTACGATCCAGCCAAAGACGAAACTTTAGTCAATCTCGGCGACGAAAAGAAAACTGAGCTCGTCGCGTACATCACCGAGGCAAAAACGGAACCAGAATTTAATCAACAAGGTGGCCCTGGGCTTTCGAAGAAAGTAACGCGGTATAAAATTAATTTCAAAACGAATTCAGATAAGTTTATGCAAAAAGAAGCGATCGTTTGGCGCCGTTTTTCGGATTTTGTGCAGTTACACGATAGACTGTTAGAATCGCATCGAGGATATTTCATTCCTCCGAGACCGGAGAAATCGATAAAAAGACTCGGCGACGAAGCGTTCGTGCAAGCGCGGAAACTCACGTTGCAAAACTATCTCGAAAAGTTGATCAAACACCCATCGCTTCGCACATCTATGGCATTAAAAGTGTTTTTGACGCAGCAAGATTTACAGCAGTCGCGAGAATGGCACGCACTGGCAGTTCCCGCCGCGGCATCTTCAACGATGATGTCTTCTCCGGCGGGTTACCAGCACCAAGAACAGCAGCAGCAGCAGCAGCAGCACCACCACCAAGAAACACTTCAACCATCAACTCCAAGCATGCAATTTGCGCCGGATAGTCACATGATGGCTTCTTCTCCGATCGGAGGGGTGAATCCTGCTTCTCCAGGAGGCGCCGCCAACGGAGGGAGTGCAATTTTTACGCAGCAAAATGTATCGGCTTCGTCGATGATGACGTCTCCATCCGCGACTTCTCCAGCAACGCCAAACCGATCCTCGGTTGGTAAATTCTTTCGAGAGCTCCGTCAATCAATGGCAACGTCTTCGGCAGTTGCTGCGGTCGGAGGGGCATTTGGGATCGAAGCCGCAAAGCCGAAAATCGTCGAAGAAGATGCAAAATTTTTGGTGGACAAGGAGAAATCGACTAAGTTGGAGACCGAATTGTGCGGTCTGAGCTTGAAAACAGAGAAAATATTGCAACGAGAAGAAAAATTCGCCGATTCGTTGGGTGCCTTTGGATTAGAGTGCATGAAGTTCGCCCGTGTTGAAGAAGAGGCTTCGGGAATCTCCGGTCGATATTCCGAGCCTGGCACTCGACTAGCGACTGCCGCCCAGTTTTTCCGCAAAGTCGGCAATGCCTCTGTTCGTGCCTCTCGTATTGCACGCGCTGCTACTGTGCAATTAGCTAAAGCGATGGATCCGTTGCACGCGCATTTGAACTTGATGCCGTCGGTACGCAGAGCCACGCAGCTCAGAGCGGACACGTTGTTATCGCTGCAGACTTTGCTCTCAGATCAAGAAAGACTAACGAATAGAATTAACAAACTCGCTCCTGATATCACAAAACATGTGAAAATAGAACAGTTGAAGCGAGAACTCGAAGAAACAAACAGATTAGCGGAAAATGCGAAAAGAGAATACGATTGCATCCGCGCTAGACAAGCGAATGAGTTCGCGAGATCAGAGAAAGAGCGCGTCGAAGAGTTTGAACAAATGCTTTTGGGATTAGCGCGAGTGCAAGTCGCCCAAGCAGAAAGAACTTTGAGCGTATGGCGCAGCTTGGCAGAGGAGCTCGGGGCATCCCCTCAAGAATGGTCTCAAACAATCTCCGTAGAAGAATCACCTCCTGAAAAGGAGGCCGTTAACAATAGTGAATAGAAGCGCACGTTGTAATGATGAGGAAGAGAAGGAAGAAAAATACATCCTATTTTATAAAATTTTCAGCATTACAACGCTCCTACGTATCTATTATCTCTATTTATGTCCTCACATTGCAACCTTGAAATTTGGCGTTAATAAAGTGTCGTTATCGGCCATCATTTTTCTGACGCTCACAACTTTTCCATGGTCTAGTATTGGCGCTTCATCTTCACCCTCACCCGCATCTTTATTCTTTCCTTCCTGCTGGAGTTTGCGTTGCTTCTCTGCAATCTCAGTCGCCAACATTCTCACGCCCCAGTGATGCAATAACACGCCGAATAACAGTTTTACGACGACTAATATAAGAAATCCTAACACACTGACTGCTAAAGACTCTGTTGTCGTGTATGTTGTCTCTTCTTTGGAGTCGCGCGATTGATATGAATCTCCAACGCGTAAGGTTTCATACAACGGCGGAACGACTCGCAACAACAGAGCCGCCGGAGCGAGAGGGACAAAACCAACTACTCGGTGTATTTTGTACGACTGCGCCAACTTTACATGTTCTCGACAGAACTGTCTAAAATACCGTCTGTATGTCGCCGGTCGTAAGCTGTTGAATTTTGCCATGAACGAATGCTTGACGATATCCACGAAGACTTCGCTTCCCAAGACCAAGAGGCAGTCGGTGGCAAACTTTTTAGTCAAACCACCGGAAATGGACCCGGCAGCGATTATTCTTTGCGCGGCGACAAAGAGCAAGCACACGGTCAAATGTACGCGTTCAATGATATCCAATCTCGTCACTCCGAACAACTTCGCCTCGTCTTGCTTTTTGAAAACGTGGCCTTTCATTTCCGAAAAGTTATTAGAAATTAAAACCAACAACATCGCGTTGGTGTGTGAATTCATTGCCACGGATAAAGTTACCGCGTGGAGCAATAACACAAACGTATGCGAAGCCGTGGCAAACGTCGACAAGATCACGTCCACAAAAAGTTGTAAACCGCAGACGAAAACGTCCCTTCTTCTCGAAAACTTGTGCTGCGCGGTGTCGACAATTTTATCCACCGAGTGCGTCAACGCGTCTAACACGTTGCCATTGAATGAGCAACATAATTTATCAAAGCACTCTAACACGGATGCTGCCATATAAAGTTTGATAACTTCTTGGCCTCTAACATAATGATACAAAACGGAAACATCCAACGAATAGCTTAAAAATACAGCCGCGGCGAGCATGGAAAGCCAGAGTAAATCGCACAGTTGCTCTCGCGCGAGAGGATGTTTCGCCCACGACTGTCGGCGCGTCATTGGCGATGGCGGATCGCCATCGCCGTCAACATCTGGCGAAGAAGCGTCCATTTTCTTCCTCAATCCAACAGCCGCGGCGTACTTCGCAGGATTGAAAAAGTAACTCGAAATAAGCGCGAATAAACCCCGGGATGTTAACACGAACACTCGCACGGGAAGCGAAGTCAAGATGCCTAAAATCGCATCGCCGCACAACAAACAACCATAAAAACACAAGCGCTCCAACTCTCTCGGCAAGTGCCAGAGCAAATCAAACACTCTCTGCCGAGCGTTTGCTAATTCTGCGTTGCTTTTTTCGTCGTTTTCTCTGTTTGACGGCGCCAAGCCCAACTCGGCTAAAACGTATTCCCTCCAAAAGTAGTTTCTCTTCGCGTTCGATTTCTTTTCTTCACCGTTTTTCTTCTCGTTATTACTGCTCGTTGTATGATTATTATTATTATAAATGGTAGTAGCACTGCTACTACTCGCACCATTATTGGGCAGATGTTGATGCAAAGACCTCGCTATGGTCTGAATATCCGCCGGTAAAACCGGCGATGTCGTTTCCGAACCTCTCTCTTTCTGCAACTCCTCCTCATCCGTCGTCGCGTCCAATTCTTCCTGAGAAGTGTTGAATTGAGAGTTGCTCTTGCGTCGGTGTAAGAACCAGTCCGAGGAACCTCTGCTCATGCTCGCACTCGCCGTCTTCCGCATTTTCTGATGGAGAGTTTATTTCTTTCTCTCTTTCTCTCGCTTTGGCGAAGAGACTGATGATGCGTGTGCGGGGGGGAAGGATGGTTTATTATTATTGTGCTGTGCGCGAAATTTGAAGAAAAGTGCGTTTGAGGAGCAGAAGAGAGAGATGAGAAAAAAGCGAAAAAACAAGAGCAACGAGGGGCGAAGAAGAAGAAGAAGAAGAAGAAGAAAAACCATTTAGTAGTGGTCTCGCCATAAAAAAACGGTGGTTTACCCCGTGTTGCGACGAAGGAATCGCGGAAACGCGACCTTAATCTCATGGAGTCTTTTTCTAAGAGTCCTCCAGGGAAGGGCGACAATCTGTCAACCTCCCCGTCCTGGCGGTACGTTCGGATTTATTATTATTATTCTTTCCCGTTTTTGCGGGGTGCTCTTTTTGCTCCCTTCTCGTTTTAGCGGAAAAAATTCCGTCTTTTAGACGCGCTAGGGATGTCGCGAAGTCGCGAAATCGTCTGAAAACGCAGAATTTGAAAGTACAAACACTGACAAACGTTTTATTTCCGCTCTCTTGTACTCTCGTGAATACATAAATACATAAACAGGGACTACGAGACTTCTTTTTCGCAGTTATTGAGTGATGAGATTCTTAAAACTGAAACGCGCGGAGATGTGCCGCCACGGAGTGCATCTGCGGTAGACTTGGTACGTTTGGTTACACAATATCGTACTCATGATTGTTCTTCTTTCGAAAACGGGTTTTGATTCGGATTTTAATCTTCGGAGGTGGCCATACGCGCTCGTTTTCCGTGAGCCGCCACCAACAAAATTTCGGTTTTGTGTCCAAGAGGGCGAAAGTTGTGGTCTCAGGTCGACCTGAAAGTGGGCTGCAAACTTCGTGTCAAAGTCAAAAGTCAACATATGTTACTTCACTGCGCACATCTTTTTTTCTCTCTCTCTCTCTTTCTCTCTCAAAAAAGTCATTATACTTACTAATTGAACACTATTATTTATAACAACAAAAACAGCCGTATGCAGGAAGTGGTGCGACATCGGCTGTCGGATCCTCGGGTTTAAACAAGACGGGCGGTTTCGGCGATTCGTTTTACTTGAATCAGCACGCCGGGAGTTTCGCGAATACAAACGATGCCGCTTCGTTGACGTCAAATGGCGGCAATGCAAATAGTCTGTTAGAACCAAGCGGTTCGAGTGGAAAGACCGCTGCTCAAAGTTACGGAGCGGCTTTTAATAACGATGCTCTCGGCACGGACGTGCATCGAGGGTTGAATCCGACGAGCTCGGACGGTTTAGCCTCAGCGTTTGGTAACATCGATTTGGCTGGAGTTGCGAATAGTTTAGCGCGACCATCAACTGCTCCACTACCGCCGCATAGTTCTAGAAATGGATTGAATTCTTTGCAAGCGCATCACTCGTCTCGGCTTGGTGATCAAACGACGAATTCTGCCGGAGTTGCGGCTGTCGCTTCTGGGATGGGCGGCGGCATGGCGGGAGATCTTTCTGGGTTGCAAGCACAACAAGCACTATTGCAGCAGCAAGCCGCGCAGCAAGCGCAAATTAATCAATTCTCTATGCAGCAGATGCAATATAATACAAATGCTGGCGGGGCACACCATCTCCAACAACAAGGGCTTGGCGGCGGTGCTGGTAATTTACCTGGGTTTGATACCTCGGCAGTGAATCAAGTTGCAGCAAACGGAGGTACCGTGGCGGAAGTGTATCAAGCTGCTTACGCGGCTGCCTTGTATGCTCAGCAGCAACAACTCCAGCACTTGGTGCGCATGCAAAGTGGGGCCGGTATGGTTAATCCGCAAAACATGGCGTTCCCCGGTGGAAATGTGAACGCAGCTGCGGCAGCAGCAGCTGCTGCTGCGGGAATTAACGGCATTGGCGGAGCGTACGGAGATTTGACGAACAGCGCGAATGCCGCTGCAGCTGGAATGCTTGCCTCTCAACTCAACGGTAATCCACACTTGGGTTTCACGAACATTGTCAACGGAATGAATCCGCTCATGCATCAGCAACAAAACATGGGTGGTAATCTTGGACGAAACGGTCAAAGAAACGATGGAGGTGGGAATAGGAGAGGTTCCAGAGGTGGACGAAACAACGGAAGAAACTCGGCGTGGGGTAACGATGGGGGTGGCGGTGGTCCGCGCGGCAATCCATTAACGAACAACGCAGAGCTCGCTACTCTGAACTCTGCCGTGCCTGGTGCAAACGGATCACCGACGGCGGAAGAACTCGCGGAGATGGATTCGAGATTTGGGTCCATCGAAGAGTGCGTGGGTCAAATTTCTATCTTGGCCAGAGACCAATATGGTTGCCGCTTCCTCCAGCGTAAGTTTGACGAGGACGGTTCTGCCGCTATCGACGCGTGCTTCGACGAAATTATCGAAGAAGCTGTTGACTTGATGATGGATCCGTTCGGAAATTATCTGTTGCAGAAACTTTTAGAGTGTTGTTCGGATAAACAAAGAGCTGATGTCGTGCGCGCCGTTTCGGTAGTCAACGAGAACGCAAATACAGGCTTACCTGAGTTGGTCTCCATCGCTTTGAACGCACATGGAACGAGAGCAGTACAGAAGCTCATCGAAACTTTAAGCTCGGACGAGGAGATTGAGCTCACCACGAAAGCTTTGCGTCCTGGCGTTGTCACCTTGATCAAAGATTTGAACGGAAACCACGTGGTCCAACGCTGCTTGCAGAGGTTGTCGGCTGAGGATAATCAGTTCATCTATGAGGCCGCGAAGAAGCATTCGGTTGAAATTGCTACTCACCGTCACGGCTGTTGCGTGTTGCAACGATGTATTGACCACGCGACTGAGGAGCAAAAACGACCGCTCGTTCAAGAAATTGCCGACCAAGCGTTGACTTTATCGCGCGATCCTTTTGGGAATTACGTGGTGCAATACATTTTGGACCTCGGATTGTCTTGGGCAAACGCTGAAGTCATGATGCGATTAGTTGGGAATTATGCCGAGTTATCTATGCAGAAGTTCTCTTCAAACGTCGTTGAAAAGTGTTTGAAACTTGCGGATCAGCAATTGGAGGAGCACAGAAACGTCGTCGTTCGCGAAATCATGTCGAGCCCTTTGTTGGATCGACTTTTGATGGATCCGTACGGCAACTACGTCGTTCAAAGCACACTTATGGTCACGAAAGGACCATTACATGCGGATTTAGTGGAGAGAATTCGACCCCACTTACCGCTCATTAAGAATTCGCCCTTCGGGAAGCGAATTTTAAGACTTCTTCTCGAGAAGGCGCACAACAAGTAAAAAGTGTTCGATGCGCTTTCTCGAAGAACGAAATTGTTCAAACAGAAATTAAAATACATTTGTAAATAATGTAGAAGGTTTTGCTTGTTTTATGTCATAAGGAAAACAAGCCAATTGTACGAAAAACATTTGGAGGGTGTTTAGCGGAAAAGAGAGCAAGAGAGAAATAGATTATGTGGATTAAAACTAGAGGTGGGTAATGTTTATAGTCTAGCACTCTAGGGCGAATCAGACGCGAGAATGTGCTTTTTGCATTTCATCGCGAAAGACGAACCAAAGAGAAAGAGAAAAATAGAAAGAGGGTGAAAGGTAACGTTCGAAGCAGAGTTCGAGAAAGCGTTATCTTTGCTGTATACAGAAAGAAAATTAACAAAATTGTGTTTGTATTAATCAATTGTAAAGCACCGCAACTACTACTAAAATTTAACATTATATTGAAACATATCTCGTCCTCTCCGCATACGCGACTCGCGCCCATATCAACATTTTTTCAAGGCGTCCAAGACTTCTAAGAAATCTTGCGGAGGTTCTCTAGAAAAATCCAAACTCTCGCCAGTTCTAGGATGGGTAAATCCTATGGTTCTCGCGTGAAGCATGGGTCTCACGCTTCGTTTCCCTACTGCCTCTGCGTTTACTTTCTTTATTCCTGGATTGTTCAACAGCTGTTTCTTCACGCGTTCCTTGTTCCCGTCGTACGTTTCGTCTCCGAGGATACCACATCCGAGAAATTTAGAGTGCACGCGTATTTGATGCGTTCTTCCAGTATCTAACTTCCATTCTACGAGACTTGCGCTAGTCGCAGTATCCGCTGAAGTAGGGAATGTCTCTAGTGTTCTATAATTTGATCTTGCGAAACGTCCTGTTCTGAGACTCGAGGCGATGCTCATGCGAAGCCTATTTTTTGGATCACGACCGATTGGCTCTTCTACAACTCCTGCAGATGGATTCGGATGGCCTAAAACTAACGCGACGTAAAGTCTTCGGACTGATCTCGCGGCAAACTGATCGCAGAGATGTTGATGCGCCGCGCCGTTCTTTGCGCAAACGAGAAGTCCAGATGTCCCTTTATCCAGTCGGTGAACGATTCCAGGACGAACAGTCGTATCCTCTTCCTCTGGTCCTAAGTACGGCATAATTTCATCATCATCATCGTCATCGTCATCATCGTCTTCTTCTTCTTCGTTCTGTACTTCTGCAAAATCTAAACTCTTCGGAATCTTCCTCCCTTCTTGGACGACTAAGGCGGGGCATCCGCAGTGATATAACAACGCGTTCACGAGCGTCCCGCTCGAATGCCCAGGCGCTGGATGCACCACCATCCCGGCCGGTTTATTTATAACAATAACATCCTCGTCTTCGTAAATCACGTCCAATTTTATATCCTCCGGTTCAGCCGTTAACGATTTCGCTCGTTCAATCGTCAATCGAATAACGTCTCCTCTTTGCACTTTGTACGTTTTCTTCATCGTCTTTGTTCCGTTCACGAAGACGTTCCCGTTGGCGATGGATCTCGCCACCGCGCCTCGGGTTATCTTCTCCTCGCGTAAATTTTCCGCGATGAACGCGTCCAATCGAGACGGTTTAATAACGACAACACCATCATTCGCACCAAAAGCTGAAGCAGAAGGGGCGATAATCTCTCGAACATTTGTGTTGTTGTCCTCCTCCTCGGAAACAACGAGTTCGTTAGACGAGGACGAGGAAGTAAAAAATAAACTCTCCCGTCTCCTGCTCTTTTGATCGTACGAAGAAGAAGACAAAGAAGAAGCCGACAAAGTGCGAGTCCACCACGACGAAAACACGCCGCGCTGCTGCATGGTGGTGGTGTAATGATGCGACGAACAAAAGCACCGTCTCGCGAGTAACATTTTTTCCTTTGTTTTGGGGAAATTCACTCTTCATAACTCCATTTATTATCCACACGCACACACTACTACTGACAGACATACGTCGCACTGACACGTATTTAAAATAACACAGAAGAAGAAGTTTAAGACGAAAGAAGAAAATGGGCGCGTGTTGTTCGAAACCGGTCGAAGAAGACACCCCGGAAGTCATCGCAGAACGGAGAGAGCAGATGTTAAAAGCGGCTGAATTGAGACAGAAACAAAGCGAAAATCGAGGCGTGAAAACGCAAAAGATGAAGACAAAGTTGAAGACAGCGCAACAACAACAAAGCAGAAAAGGAGGAGGAGGATTAAACGAAGGCGAGAAGAGAAGAGCGGAGGGTGTGGTGGCCGATTGGAACTCTTAGAGAAGAAGATAAGAAGAAGAAGTAGAAGAGAGAATAATAAATATGCGTAAATAGAGAGAGTGATGATTCTTTTGTATACCGGTATGTATGTAATTGTATTTTATAGCAGAGAGAAAAGTGTTTGAGATGTTGTGGATGTGTTGAACTGTTGTTGCAGTGTAACTGTTGTTGTTCTCATTGTTGTTGTTGTTATTGTTGTTGTTGTCGTCGTCGTCGTTCTTTAATCCGACCCTTCGGTCGTTTTCACGGTCAACCCAACTCTCTCAAACTCTTTCTTCAAGCTCCCGTCTTGGTGCATGGTCATCAAAATATCGCTCCCTCCCAAAAATTCCCCGCCGACGAAGACTTGCGGAATCGTCGGCCAGTTGGAAAACGATTTGATTCCGTTCCTTAAAGCGTCCGAGGCTAACACGTTTCTCGACGCGTACGGGATCCCGTAGTGGTCTAAAATGCGACAGGCGACGTTTGAAAAACCGCACTGAGGGGCGTTCGGACTTCCTTTCATGTAAATCACCACGGTTTCTTTCGCAACGTCCGAGGCGATTTCCTCGTGCGCGTTCGACGCGTCCACGTGCGACTTGGCCGCAAAATCGTCGTGACTTCCCGTCGTCGTGCTGAATACATGCTTTTTGTTGTTAATGTTGTTGTTAATGTTGTTGTTCTTAAAGACCAAGTGGTGTTGTGCTGCTCCTACCGAAGAAAACGAATGAGAGGAACCAGCAGATGAGAAATAACTCGTCGACGCGTATCGAGAGAGCGCGCGTCTGCTCGTGGAAGACAAGAGACGTTGATGAGAAGACATTGTTAGTATGTATATGTAGATAATGTGTTGAAATGTATGGAGTTTTTAGAGTGACGTCTCTCCTCCCTTTTTCTGTGTTTTCACAAAATTTCTCAGATTTCTCAGTCTCAAAACGGTCGCTTTTCTACTTTCCTAAAAAAAAAAAGAAATCGCACTCATTCGCGTTTAAAGAAGAAGAAGCTTTGATTCGTCAGAGCACAAAACGACACAAAAAAAGCGTGTCTTCTTCTGCTACTGCGTATAATACTCTTGGGGCGAGGACGAGAGCGCAAAAGGGGCGGATGGGCGAGAGAGATTTGTGGGACGTGATTGTGAATAACGACGATATTTGTTTCAAACACATTCTTCCGAGTTTGAATCGAACGGATATCAAATTCTTGTACGAGATGAATAGTGAAACGAGAAAGTTGATTAAGAGATCGTCTCGCGCGGGTGATTTGAAGAAGAGGTTTAAGGTCGAAGAGATGTCGTCGATATCGACTTTGGAAGTAGCGTGGGAGCATTATCCGTGGGGCACGTATGACCACGAAGTGGAAGCTGAGATGGACGAAACACTTTTCTGCTGGAAAGTTGCTCGAACGAATAAACTCGAGTTGCTCAAGTGGATACGAGAGGAGAAAAAGTGCGAGTGGGATGAAGAGACGATTTCAATCGCAGCACGTCAAGGTAATCTGGAAATGGTAAAGTATTGCGTTGCAAATGAGTGTCCTATCGATGAGTTTGCGTGTGCAAATGCTGCCGAAGGCGGTCATCTCGAGTGCCTCAAATACTTACACGAAGAAGCCAAAGCGCCTTGGGATTGGAGAAGTGCCGCTTGGGCGGCTGCAAATGGTCATCTCCACATACTCGAATATCTTGTTGAGCGTAAGTATGATAAATATGACGCATATGCGTGTGAGTTTGCAGCCGAGAACGGCAACTTGGACTGTTTGAAGTACTTACACGAAACCGCCAAAGCGCCTTGGAACTATTGGGCCGTACAAGTAGCGCACGAGAACAAACATCCCGACTGTTTACAATACCTCCTCGACAACGACTGTCCATTACCAGACGGTTGGCGATACGAAAGAGGAACATTATACGACTCGGAATAATCGACGAGGAGTTCAGGACCGCGCGCGCGAGCGAGAAAAAAGAAAAGCCCGTCTATCGGAATACGCGGAGCAGAGAGACAAATACATAGATATGGTGCTAGAAACAGCTCAGAATTGAAATCGAGAGAAACACACATACAAAAAGCAAAAAGAAAACCTGTCATCACGCCGACTTCTCACGTTATTACTAACCGCAATACTATTGGCGCCCAACGTGGCTTAAAATTGCGCTGTGCTGATGGGAAGCGATGGATTTCACGTGGTATGAACGACAGATAGGAGTAGTTTTTCATTTTAAGTATATATCATTCTAAAGAAATAAAAGACATTGATATACACACGTCCTAAAGCCGCCGCACCCTTGTAATACTAAAGAGAGAAAGAGAGAGACACACAACAAAACACTCTACGCTCTCTCACTTCAACTCTCTCTCTCGAGGAATTCGACTCTAAACTTGGCCAACTCTTGCTGAACTTTCTCTCTCGCCTTTTGCAACCACATCTGGTCGGTTTCCTCCTCCTCCTTTTTCCTTCGTTTACTGTTTTCTCTTTCTTCTTCTTGGTCTTCTTGGTCTTCTTCTTCTCGTTGTTCGAACAGCGCGTTCAACGCGCTCGTCACACTCGAGTCCGTCGTCGTCTTCTCTAAAGCTTTCCTCTTCTTCTCTTTCAACTGCTCAAACTTCCGATCGTCTCTTTCCAACCACGCGCGTAACTCAATCTCTCTCACTTTCTCCTCCCTCTTTTTTGTCTCCATCTCCATCTCCATTGTACTCGTTCTGAGTTTCCTCTTCGCCACTCGAACTTCCGTCTCTCTCACCTGTCGTTCTTTTCGTTTCGCGACGGCGTCGAGAAAAAACACCAACTGTTGCAACTTTGCGTTGTTTTCCTTTTGCGTTTTCAGCTTCTCTTCCGCGCGGTCCACCGAGCGAGACAACGACTCCGCCGCGGAGACCAAGTTCTGGATCAGTTCTTCGTTCATCTTAAGAGCAGCACACAAACAGCTCTTTGTCGTCGTTAGTAATGGTGTGTGTGTTTTAGTGAGGCTTTTTGTTTTGCGCGTATTTTTTTCCCGAATACTTCATAAGAATCCTAAAAATGATGGGCGAAGAAGAAGACCAAGCAAAAGAAGGAGGAGGAGGAGGAAAAGAGGAGGAAAACGAAGAAAACGAAACCTTTAACAAAAACGACGACGACGATGACGACGATCGATCCTCGAAAGAATATCACGAGAAGTGGAGCAAGTTTACCGAGGAAGAAATGCAGAAAATCCAACTCGAAGAGGCTGAGTTGAAGCGAGAGATGGAAAAACTGAGCGTCGCGAACGAGCTTGAAAAGAAGACGAAAAAAGCGCAGGAGGAGAAGAAACAAATGCTGCGAGAGGCGAAAGAGAGGTGGGAACACTCGGAGGAAAAGGAAATGTCGAGACGAGTGACGATTGAGAAAGAAACGGAGGTGACGAGAGCGATTCGCGCGGAGGAGTTGGAACAGAACTCGAAATCGTTGCACTTTCGCGAGGTTGCGAAATGTTCGTACGAGATTAAGAAGTGCGCGAAACCGATCAAGATATTCATCGAGAGCGCCAAGGATACGACGATTTCGTGCGCGGGGACCGTGAAGACGTCGACGATGGAGATTTGGAACTGTAGCAATTGCGAGATTACGTTCGAAAGCGGCGCGGCGTCGACAAAGACGACGCAAATAGACGAGTGTGAAAACGTTACGTTGTTGTTTCCATCGAGAGATACGATTGGATCGATTTATCACGCCACAACGAGTGGGTTATCGTTGGTATTTACAGATGAGAGCATGTTGGATGGGAAGAACATTCACGTCGTGGACGTGGATGATAACGATTTTAGGGAATTACAGAAGAAAGAGGAGAACGAAGAAAACAACGACGGAAGTAGTAGTAATAGCAGAGTCAGGCAGCACGTCACGAGGTTTGTGAACGGTAAAATTCTAACCGAACGCGTCATACGCGGTAAAGACGAGTTTCCAACGACAGCGAGAGAGCTCAACGCGAATTCCGTGGAAGAAGCCGAAGCAAAAGCGAAAGAGGAGAGACGCGCGGCGAATAAGGCGAAAGGTAACGAGGCGTTTAAAGCCGGTGATTACGGCTCCGCAATCGCGCACTACGAGCTTTCGCTGCAAGATACCGAGTTAGATTCGGATAAATCAATCGTTCACTCGAACAGAGCGGCGTGTTTCTTGAAGCTCGGAAGATTAGAAGAGGCTTTGAAAGAGGCTGAACGAAGCGTATCGCTGGACGAAAAGAACGTCAAGGGGAATTTTAGAGTAGGATTGGCTTTACACGCGCTCAAACGGTACGGGGAAGCCGTGAAAGCGTTGGAAAAAGCTCAGTCGCTTGAAAAGAAGAAGCAGAATAAAGACATAGAAAACGCAATCAGAATGGCTGAGTTCATGGGAAGAAAGCAAGCAGCAGAAACATCGGCGTAGATTTTTAGTAGAATTAGTAAAGAACACACAGAGACAGAAGAAAAGAAGCCCAAGTCGGAGAAAATTTAATGTCACATTAGATACGTACCAGAACAAACTCAAATACAGAAAAAAATTGCAGAAATGTCATACAAATGCTAACAGTGTTCGATTAAATGGCTATGTGAATCTATTTACCGCGTTTCGGCAAAAAGATGAAATTAATGTCGCGATTTGATTTTCTCTCTCCTCTCGTCATCACATTTCGTCTCTGAGAGCCCACTCGCTCGTACTTGCCACGTTTCGATCTTTCAGACTCAACGCCCACATGATGGCTGAAAACGCGTTACATTTCGTCGCATCCGCTTGGTACGCGAACACGCACCTCACCTGCTCTCCTCTTCTAACTATTTTTTCAATCTCCTCGTCCGGAATACTCTTCAAATACGTCAACAACGACTCGTCGATTTTGGCCTCGGGCCATTTGATGGAAATCAACGACCAATCTAAAAACTCTTGAAACGGTAACCTCACCGAATCTGAAATAATCACCGGCACGCATCCGGCAAAAAAGGTCTCGTACGTTCTCAACGTCCACGGCGATAAGCCTCTGGGAACGATACAAAACTTGCTATCTCCTAAAATCTCGGCGTACTTTGGCGTCCGACCCGAAATCGCGAGCAAATCGTCCGGATACTTTTTCGAAAGTTTCAACAACCGTTCTCTCGGGTGCGCTTTTACGTGCTTCTCGTCCCCTTTCAACGCTTGCCCATCTGGTACGGTCCCCGCAAACGATGCTAACTTTGTCCTCTTACTCGTTCTCTTGTTTGTTTCTAAATACGAATCTTTCCTACCGTCCATAAATCCCGGCAACACGACGTCCTTCCAAGGATCAAAATACGGCGCTAACGTTCTATACGGATCGGTATAAAACCCTTCCGGAGTTAAAAATATTGAGTTTGGTATTTTACACCGCCAATTCTTGTACAAAGTCGGCCCTCTTCCGCTCGGCCAGACGAAAACGTGATCTCTCCCCCCGGATTTCTTAATATACGGCAGCTTCTCGATGACGCCGTTCAACCTCTTCGCTAACTCGTCGTCGGTTAATCCCGCCCCGTTCGGCGGCGCGTCCAACATGCACTTCGGCCACCCCGGGAGGAAGAAAAAATCCGCATCCGAAGGATTCTCCGTCCTCAACTCTTTCGATTTCAGCAAGAAGTCCGCGATGTGCACTTGACTCCCGTACATCTTCATCCCGCACACTCCAGACTTGTACGCTTGCGTCTCTTTCCCTGGGAACAAGAGTTTCTTCACGTCCGCGTCGTTATACACGTATATTTTAATCGGTGGAGAGATGTCATCTTTAATAGATTCCTCCGCTCGAGATGGAGCCGCGTTGAAGACCTCTCGCCACGTCCCAAAAGCTGTCGCGGATATTCCAAACTGATTCGATGATGATGATGATGATGATGATTCCGAAGCAGCAGTTTTCTTCGCCGAAACTTCAACAAAGCCCCCTTTCGAGGACACCGAAAAATGAATACAAAAAAGACAACAAAAAAGAAGCGTAAGAGAACAACTGCTCTTCCGCCGAAAAGCTCTCATCATCTTCTTCTTCTTTGTCTTCTCTTCTCTCTCTCTCTCTCTCTCTGATGTGTTGTGCGGCGTAAAATTCTTTCGACTCCCCCTTACAAAAAATTCTGCACCAAACAGTTTAGGGTATACAACCCTAACCTCTTATCCACCCTCTCCCTCTTTGTTTTTATCCAAAATCTTTACTTTTTATATCCCCAAGCGCATATACGCGCACATACGCGAGGTAAAGAAGTCAGAGAGAGAGAGTTTAGAGAGATTAAAAGAGAGAGTGTGTGTGTGTATTTATTATTCTTCTTTTTCTGAGAGAAAAGAGGTAAAAAGCAATACTATATATAATAGCAGAGAGGAATGATGATGATGAGTTCTTTACCGATGGTGTCCTCGAGACTTGATGACGCGAGTACGACGACGAGTAGTGCTCTGAACAACAGAAGAAGAAGAAACACGAAGACGAACCTAAACAAGAAAACGAATAAAACATATACGACTATTACGAGGTGTCAAACGTCGCAAACGGCGTCGTTTACGCCCAAAGGGGCGAAAATTTCCGGCGTCGGGAAGGCGTTGCCGAAGAAATTCATCACCAACGACGACCTCGCCAAGTTGGTGGAAACCAACGACGAGTGGATACGCACGCGAACCGGAATTGGGAAAAGACACGTGATTTCTGGAGATGAAACGTTGACATCTTTAGCCGCGGAAGCTTCTCTTGGTGCTTTGAAAATGGCCAACGTGAACCCAGAAGATATTGATTTAATCATCGTCGCGACGAGTTCGCCGGACGACTTGTTCGGGTCGGCGTGTTTGTTACAAAGCGCGATTGGCGCGAAAGGCGCGTTGGCGTACGATTTAACCGCCGCGTGCTCGGGATTTGTCGTTGGATTAGTCAACGGTATGCATTTCATCAGAGGAGGTGGGTATAAAAACGTGCTCGTGGTTGGAGCGGACGTTTTGAGCAGATACGTGGATTGGCGAGACCGAGGGACGTGCATTTTGTTCGGCGACGGGTGCGGCGCGGTTGTGTTAACCGCCACGGAAGAGGTGAGCGAGTGCTCTTTGTTAGGTTTTGACATGCACAGCGATGGGTCGCAGAATCATCACTTGACGGCGAAAGTGTGCGGAGCGAAAGTGGGGAAAGTCTGGGAGTCCGATTCAGAAGCCGGGGAACGCACGGCGTACGAAAACATTGGCATGAACGGCCAAGACGTGTTCAAATTCGCCGTTAGGGCGGTACCGATGACCATCAAAGAGAGCTTGAAAAACGCAAACATGCAACCAGAGGAAATCGATCACTTAGTTTTGCACCAAGCGAACCAAAGAATCATCGACGCCGCCGCGCAAAGGTTAGGTCTAGGAGACGATAAAGTGGTCTCGAACATCGCGGAGTACGGGAACACCTCCGCGGCCTCCGTCCCGTTGGCTTTGTGCGAAGCCGTCGAGAGTGGGAAGGTGAAGAGAGGTGACGTCGTCGCCATGGCTGGGTTCGGTGCCGGTTTGACCTGGGCCTCTTGCTTGTTGAAATGGTAAGAAAGAAGACTACTACTCATTATCGGATGCTTGCGTTGAATACTAATAAAATTTACTACTACTCCGTTTTGCCTTAAAAATTTTACATCATCATACAGTTACTCACACTCTTCATAATAGTTTATGAATACGATGCCACCACCACCACCACCACCGATAAAACCAACTCCCGGGCAAAACTCCATCGCGTTAACTCGAGTGAAGCAATCCTCAAACTCTTATTCTGACTTATTCTCCGAGGATAAGAAGAACAACACCAAATCTGTCGCCGTGTTGAGCTTGACGCGATGCGAGTTGAAACTCTTCCCGAAATTTCACGACGAACACGAATACATCTCCCCCGGGCACGCGCACAACGCGACCAGATGTCAAGTGGAACGAACAACAAACGCAGCATCAATGAGTCGTAATTTTTGCACGGCGATTATTGCCAACAGCGGGAGCGTGTTTAAACGGAACGTAAAGTTTGCAAACGAGACGGCGGCTTTGGGGAAGACGAACGCGAGCATTCCTCGAGACGACGACGAAGAAGAAAACGAAGAAAACGAAGAGGAAGAGGAAAATGGAAAGAAGAAACGAAAAAGAACGACAACAACAGATGATAGAAAACATCGAAAACACGAAACAGAAATGATTGAAGCGTTTGAAGGACAGGAGTTCGAAATCATGTGCTTGAAAATTAGAGAAGTAGGAGAAGCGGGAGGACAGACGGAGGAGCAACGCGTGGCGACGGTAGACGCGACCGGGAGGTTGACGGTGTGTAAAGTTCCCAAGACGAAAGTTGCAGATGATGATGAAGAAGAGGAAAAAGCGGAGTTGTTATATAAAGCGACGCCGAAGATGTATAAAGAATGCGAGACATTCGAAACGCTTGGCTCTCCAGGTTGGGCTGGACTCTCGTTTTGTCCTCTCGAAGAAAACAACATCGCCGTGTGCAAATTGTGGACTCGCACGATCGATTGGTTCGAGCAAGACCGAGTCGTTCGAACGAATAATTTGTTAGAGTCACCGACATCTATCGCGCACATGGAAACGCCACATTCTGGACGCTCGGTTTTATGTATAGGAGAGAACAACGAAGTGGTCGTGTACGACCACAGAGTCGATAAGAAGAACGGCGAAGTTGGTCGCGTGAAGCAAGTCGCAAGCGACAACGCGAGGCACCAAATCCAAGCGTTGGAACCAGCGAAATTTTCTGGCAATTCAGTCTTGTGCTGCGCTGGGAAAGAGAGAACGGTATCTGTGGTCGATCCGAGAAAATGGACGGCGAGGTACAGGTGGAAGAATTGCGCGAAATACGAAGTCACTGGATTATACGCGCCTCGCACAATCGAAGGCTTCGTGTGCGTCGCGTCGTTGGATTATGAAATTTTATGCGGCAGTTACGAAAAAGGGAAATTGGGTGGCGGGTTTACGTTTCGAAACGACGCGAGAGTAGTTGGCATTGGAGGCGCAAAATTTGGAGATAAAAGCGACGTCGTGTGTACGTGGACGGATACGGGAAAGCTCACCGCCGCAAAGATTTCCGTAGCATCATCGGTATCGACAGAAGAAGATTTAAAAGTAAAGTAGGTAGAAACTCGTTGTAGATGTAGGTTGACTATAGTTAGAGGGGAAGTCATGTGATGTGTGTGTATTTCTTTCTTAGTGTCAAAATAGAGAAGTACTAAATTAGCGCTTGCAAAACTCCGAAACGAACCGGTGGAACAATCGCACTTTGTTTGCATACATCTCTTTCTTCTCTACATCCAACGCGACGTCGAAATCCTTATCGCCGTCGACTACTAAAACCGGCACAAACGGGAACGTCTTCTTCCCGCTCAGCGTAATCTCGATGAATTTGACCATATCCTTCAACTCTTCCGGTACATTCTCGGTTAACTCTTTCGGCGCCGACGCCGTTCGATCGTCCTCTCGAAACCAATTCTCGTGTTTCTCGTGCAACTGCTGCAAATACTCCAACGTCACTCCACTCTCCTCTCCTCGACTTCGAAATCCTAACCGTCTTTTACACGTCTCCGGAGACGCTCGTAAATACACAAACGCGTCCGGTACCAACGACTCGTCCCCTAACGCGTCGAACCAACAGTTATACAAATGAAACTCCATATTCGTCAGCCACTTCGCGTCCATCAACGAGTCCACGAAGACTTTCCTGTCGCTAAATATGGAACGTTCGCACACTCGAAATCGACTTTGATTATTCTCATTTTGTGCCTCAAAATCTTTCGACGCGTTGTATTGCAAACATCTCGTGATGAACACATAGTTCTGAAACGTATACGCGTACCGTTCTGGTTCCTTATAAAACGCGTCCAACACGTTATTCTCGCCTTCGACGCTCGCGCCCGGGATTTTCTGCCAACTCTCCACCGGTTCCGGAACCACGAACGCTTCTTTCTTCAGCGAAGAACTCTCGCCTCCAATCACTTCAAAGAGGAACGTAGATTTCCCGGAGGAGATGTTCCCTTCCACGCACAACGTCAAGCCTCTGTTTTTCTGGTTTACAAACGCGTCTTCCGTGCTCGCTACTGGATGATGACTATTGTTGTTCTCGTTGTTGTTGTTGTTGTTACTGCTATTATTACTGCTATGAAAATTACTCGTACAAAACTTGCTCCTCTCGATCCGCGTGTACCTCTGTTTCGCCATTCGTCTCAACTCTCTGGTCGTTTGGTACGCGCGGACAAACTCGTATCTGTTCCTCGGCATCCTCGTCGTCGTCATCGCGCGAGGAGGGGAGGAGGAGGAATAGAAGGAGGAGGACATCGAACGATGCATCGTCGAATTCGACGACGCTGATGATTTTTCTGGAGAAGAAGAAGAAGAAGAAGAAGAAGAAAAAGAAGACGCGCTATACCAGCGCGGCTGAAGGCGTTCAAGTTTTTGGAAAGTTTGTTGTCGTGATAGAAGTAAACGAGCGAGAGTTCTTTCAGCGTTCTTCGGTCTACTCATGGAAGTGCAAATGAGTGCAAATGAGAGAGAGAAGGGAGAACGCGAGAGCACATTTTTGGCGATTTCAAAATTTTTCTTTTCTTTTTTTTTTTTTAACGAAACGACTTGACAGTCTCTTCGAAACTCCTCTTTTTACCACATACATGAGATCACACATGCGAGTTGTTGTTGTTCTCGATTATTATTTACCAACTCGTTTTAGTACTACTACTACTACAAATAATAACAACGAGTGATGAGACGAAAGAATCCACATCCGAAAAGAGCGGTGAACGCGAGGACGGTTTTGAAGGGAGAGAAAGAAGAACCTTTGGTGTTGTGTTCGAGGATTCCTGACGAGGAGGATGATCTCGAGGCAAATCATCATCAGATACAAAAAGAAGAAGAAGAAGAGGGAGAAGACGACGACGTAGAGCGATTGCGGAGGATTATGTGCGTGCCGTGTGACGATGTCGTGGAGCAAAATCAGACGCGGAAAGACGCTAAAGGAGTGAAGAGAAAGAGAGGGCACGAGTGCGATGTTTG
>Ga0209335_10000613_pt1 | contig 42901 bp, 28 predicted proteins | sample COG_09_FD_184753 | JGI IMG/M metagenome (GOLD analysis project Ga0209335, IMG submission 184753) | Pelagic Microbial community sample from North Sea - COGITO 998_met_09 (SPAdes) (version 2) | ecosystem: Environmental > Aquatic > Marine > Neritic zone/Coastal water | place: Helgoland, sampling...
TACGGTACAGAACGTGTTGCGCCGTTCCCGGGTGGAACCGCAGGTGGAAAAGCTACGTGCGATGGTAACGGTGATGTTATCAAACCGTTCGGTTCTCCGGAATATATCGGGCTTGGTTTTTCAGTCGTGCTCATGCTCATTCTTGTTGAATTGTTCGGCTCGCCGTTCATGAAAAACGCGAACGTTATCATCGCGTTGCTCTTTGGTTACTTCGTCGCCGGTGTTTCCAGAGCGGAAGGTAACAAATTCGTTCCGGACACTAAGATTGAAAATGCTGAACCGATTACGTTTGCGTGGGTGGAAAACTTTCCGATTGGCTTTTACGGTCCGGCTGTATTGCCGTTGTTGATTGCTTTCTTGGTCACATCGGTTGAAACTATCGGTGATATCCACGCCACGTACGAAGCGTCCGAGGAAGACACTGAATCGGAAGAATTTGACAAATCTGTCCAAGGTGGTTTACTCTCGGACGGCTTGTGCTCCTTCGCGGCGGCTTTGGCCACCGGCATGCCTAACACCACGTTTTCCCAAAACAACGGCGTTATCGCTTTGACCAAGTGTGCCTCCAGAAGAGCTGGCGTATGCTGCGGTCTCTGGTTGATCGCGTTGGGCGTCTTATCCAAGATTTCTGGCATCATCTCTTCCATGCCTGATGCCGTGGTTGGTGGCATGACGACGTTTCTCTTCTGTAACGTCTTTGTCTCCGGCTTGTCGGTCGTCTCCAAAGCCGACTTGAATTCTCGCAGAAACCGAATCATCTTGGCCATCTCCATGGGCGTTGGTTTGGGTGTTACCGCGGTCCCGTGGATCTTCGGCGACCAAAGAGAGGGTGGTGGTACCGCGCCGTTTTGGCCGTGCACCGGTCCGTTCCGCGAAGGCGCCGACTGCAACAAAGGCGAACGAGGCATCAGAGACGGTATTCTCATCTTATTGACCACGCCGTACTCCATCGGTACGCTCTTGGCCATGTTCTTGCACGCCATCTTGCCGACTGACATGGAAGTTGTCGGCTACGGCACCGATGCTGGTAAAGCGTAATATTCCACACGGAATATTTCGTTCACCAAAAGAAAAACCGTCTCTCCCCGCCGCGTTCAACAACGAATGCGCTTTCTCGAAAAGAAAGCGTTTCGAAAACGACGACGCGATTATTAAACGTATACATACATCAACAACAAAAAAAAGAAAAGAAAAAGAGAGGCGTCGCTTTGTCGCGACAAAGTGAAAAGAAAGCGAGAGAGAGAGAGGGAGAAGAAGAATCGACTTCTTCTTCTCCATCGTCTCTCCGCGGTAAAAATTATTTATTATTATTACGACACTTGTTTATATAAAATCAAAGACATAATAAAGACAGTGGAGAAGAAAGCACGAAGGAAGCGAGAGAATGACAAGAAGAGCGCACCTGGAGGAGCCATCATCGACGTATACGTTTTCTTTTCTAACGCGAAAAGTAATTCTTTTGTGACGAATTTTGTCGTTGTTTTTGTTTTGTTAACATCTGAGCACACCTCTGTTTTGTTTTGTTTTTTTTTTCGAAAGACTTGTCGTTTTTTATTCCTTCGCAAAAAATCTTCACTTTTTTCCTTCCTGATATACTACGTGCAAGATGATATCTTCTTCGTCTTCTTCGTCTGCTGCTGCTGTGTTAGTATTCACGAGAGCCAAAACTTTGTCGTCGTCGTCGAGGATGAGGTCGTTTTCGCACCGCGCGGCGTCGTGTTCTTCTTCTTCCTCTTCCTTGTCTTCGTCTTCGACGAAAAGAAATGCGATGACGTTTCAAAGATATCCCCGTCGAGACCATCCTCATCACCACGAACAACAAGAACAACAACAACGCAAGGTTTCGGTTTTAAAACGAACGACGCGAGGACACTTTTTAGCCACGATGATGGCAACTTCAAATGATGGCAACGAGAGCAGTAAAGAAGAGGAAAAGGAAGACATCCCCCCGTGGGAGCGACGAGAGATGGAAAAGAAACTTTCGAAAGAATCAGGCGAGTTCCCGTGGCCTGTGTTCCTTTTGGGAAGTCTGATCACCTTACTCGCCGCGACGGGGAGCGTGTTCGAGTGGACGTTTTCGAAACCAATTTTCGGCGTCGTGGACGCTTCGAGCGGGATGTACAAACCAATATTAGGGTGGTTCATCGTGACGGGGTTCCCGTTGAGCGCGATTTTGTGGACGAAAGGGATCGAAGGCGCGAATAAAGCGAGCGAGTTGACGGATAAAATGGACGGATACGATTAGATTGCGTTAGTTTATTTTCGTTGCTATGAATACGTGTACGCGTACATACTGTTTGCTGCTATCTTCCTCTATTAGTTCCAAAACTCGTTCCAACCCCCGTTGAAATCGTCCAAAGCGCCGCATCCGTGCGCGACTCTTTGTAACTTTTCCGTATTCCCGACCGGGCGAATTTGGTCGTCCGCGGCGTATTCTATGAACTTCAACTCCTTTTCCAAAGTAATTTCGGGAACGCCGGAGCAACAGGCGCACTGTCCGACCGCTTTCGGTTTTCCAGCACAAACGAAAGCTTTATACCCGATTTCGTTTTGGCGAAAGTACGTGTGCGTGAAGAGGATGCCGTTCGCGTTACCCGAGTTGTTTTCGCACGCGTCGTCGTCCTTTTGAGTCGTTGTAGAGTCTTCGTCCAAGCGCCACCATCCTAACGCGCGCATTGCGTCGACACGTTTCTTTGCTTTGCTGTATACGGCGTGGACCGCGACTAATCCGCCACCTCTCGCGGCTTTTCCAGGCGCTCTCATACTCGTTCCGGCGCGCGGATTTGCCGGGCACGTGTCCTTCCCAATAGGATATTCGGATTTGTCTAAGTTAGCTTTTGTCATCATATCGCGAATAGAGCGGACGGTTTTCGTACCATCCGCGACGCCGCGAAGACAACCGCGTCCGAAAAACCAATCCGGAGCACCCAGAACGAGTTCCGGAACGATGGCGTCGCCGAGGTTTCTCGGCTGTTTCGAGATTTCAACGAACGAAAGTGCGGTTACTTTTCTTTCCTTTTGAATGATTTCGCACTCATTCGCGTCGTCGTGAGGACACGCGTTGTGTTGGTACATCGATGTCATTCCATCTCCAGCGGTGGCAACTTTAAAGCTTCCGACGAAGAATTGGTTCATAACGTCGCGAAAGATTGGTTGATCGAGCAATCGTTCGGCGTTCCCGTCGGCGTTTTGATCTTCCAAAATGCTTTGAAACTTTCCGTTCAATTTCACGAAAAAATCGTACAGTGCCGTCTCTTTGTGCGGCGTTAAAGTCGACTTACGAAAGTAAATCAACCCAATGTTTAAGGGCGCGTTTGGTACCGCGTCGTCGCACAAAACGATATCGTTTCCGAGAGCCGCGGAGTACCGCTTTCGTTCCTCCGTCAACGTCGCTTTGTCAACTTTCCTATCGCACTTTGGCCGCGTATTCGCGGCGAACAAATCCGTCTGCGAAATCACCCGAAACGGAGACATCAAAGGCCCGTTTATAATCTTATACGGGTCTTCTAAAAATACGACGTCTGAATCGACTCTCATGACGCTATAACCATATTCCATCGCCTGCGAGACGAACAACCACTGTTGCATCCAGAGTAAAAACATATCGCCTACTTTTAAGTTCCACTTTTCCAGCTGCTGCGCGTTCTCGGTATACGCGGTAGAGAACCCGCACGAACCGTATTCCCCGAACACTTCCGCGTATCTCGTTTTTAACGTCTCGCACAACTCTTTCGAACTCGCCACGACTACGTAATGTTCGATGCCCATCGCTTTCAAATTCAACGCCACGTTGGCGACGAAATCGGTACTAATCGTCGCAATCGCCGGATCTTTCGTCACTCTTCGGTGATCTCTCGTGTCACCAACTGCGAAAACGATCAACTCGTCGTCCTCTTTCCTCGCTCGAGCTTTAAAAAATCGCTCGCGAGTCGCCCGGTCGTTCACGTCGATGTTTTCGTTATTATCAATACCGCCGTCGGTACGAGGGATCGTACTCTCATCGCTATCATCACTACGTCTATCGTCACCACTATCTCTATCACCGCCCTCCTTTCCCAGCATGCTCTTCGCCCGTTCCAGCTCTTCGTGGTGTGCCCTCGACGCCGCTCGATACTCGTCTCCGATTCGATCGAGATCCGCCAACGACATGCCTCCTCCTTTCTGTTCTCGAAAATCAGACATCATCTTCCCATACTTTTGCTCCAACTCGAGCAAGTTCGCGAGCGTTTTCGTTTCCGCGCCGCGCCATTCATTTTCAGACTTCTGAGTTTCTTTCTCTCCTTTTTCTTTCTCTTCTTCGCCTTCTTTCGGTGGTATAAACAGCGACCGGTGAAGATGGATGCGTGCGTCCGATGCCGTTGGTTTTTCTTCCAACAAATATCGTCGTCGTCCCCGCTGCAAAGCCTGCGAGACGGCAGTGTTTTTGGTGGTGGTACTACTCGCGAAACAAAAGCTCTCGCTAAAAACAACGAGGACAGTGACGAAGAGGAGAGAGTACACGACGCGTGCGCGCATATTTGGGGCGTTTTTAGATGTACATTCCCAGAGAGGAAAATGTTTTGAGGAATGTGAAGAAAAGCAGCCCAAAACATGTGGAAAACGATTCGCAGATAATATTCGCGCAAACTCTCGAGGAATCCTTTAAACGAGACGGGACGAGTACGAGCGCGCGAACGCAACGATAACATATTTAACTTTAGTGCGGTGAGTTTGTTTTTTCGTGTTGTCATAGTTTTCGTTCTCTCTTTCTCTTTCTCTATAGTAGTATGCGAGTCTTCTCTCTTTCGCTCTTTGGTCTCGACGCTCTGATGGGAGAGTCCATCATCACCGCCGAGTGCGCCGCGTGGAGTACATCAAAAACATCACAAACAAAACACCCATGACGGCAAAGACCTGTTGCATTTGGTCCACCCAACGAGCGCCGTTTTTCGGGTTCAATCCCATGCTCTCGCGCATTTGTTCCAAGTTGAACGCGTACGCGGCGTACCCGCCGAATAACGTCAACAAACCAACTTTAACGCCCATGGACAACGGTTGGTCGTTATTCGCGTTTCGTAACTTTTCCAGTTTCCCTCGGTCGCTCGAATCGATCATCTCTTGCGCTTTCTCCGTGGCCAAATCGCATAATCGCATGGTTTCCTTACGGTTCGGGTCTTCTTTTCGCACTTTGTTCTTCAAAATCTTCACAAAGTGTTTGAAACCTTGCCCGATTTGATACGTGTCGTTGGACGATAACATGATGCGAGCCGATAAGCCCCTTCGGATTTTAACCACGCCTTCAAACACCTTCCCGTTATCGTAACACTCCGCTAATGTCGCTATAGCCATAACCTGCGGAATCGCGCAAAATCGAAAAATAGACGGCGTTTTCACTCGGCTCATGTACTCTAACGAGTCGCACGCGTGCGTCAGCGCGTTCGTAATCAACTCGTTCAAACAATGCACCGCGTTCGTTCGATTCTTCTTGTATTGCAAGTCGTCCAAGCTCGTCGCGTATTTTCCCCACACCACTCGCGGCCAAAACATTCTCGGTCTCGGAATCTCCTGTATGTCCTCCAAATAATCTCTCACGATGTTCGTCTTTTGTAAAAACAACCCCATGGCGTTGCTTAAATCCTCCATTTCAGTTTTGAACTTCTTCTCTTCCAACTTTGATCCGGCCCATAAATCTGACAGACCAATCCCAACTAACCCGGCGACGTAATGGCAGTACACGTCCCAGTCTTTCAACGTGTTCACTTCGCTCTCGATGAAATCCGCCATCCCTTTTCCCATGCGTCTCGTGATGTCCGCGATGACGTCTTTATACGGCTTCTTCAATCGTAAGAAAACGTTCGTCACTTTCGGATATTCTACCATCAGCGTCTTGTAATGTTTCTCTCCGCACGTTAAGTGTTTATATTCCGGATCATATATGTCCTCGTGAAACTTCAAAAGCTGCGGTACTTTCTCCGCGTTGTCGATGGCCATGTCGTCCTCGATCGTATCCAACGCTCGTAACACCAGATAGAAGATGCACACCGCGTCTCGTAACTCCTCGTCTAATTGTTGAATAACAATCGCGAACGACCGCGAGACTTTGTTCAGCATGTCGTAACAAAACGCCAAGTTTTCTTCTTTCGGGAGTTTCTTCGCCTCGTCGGCCATTTTTTTCACCCTGAGTAAGGGAAACACATCGAACGGATGTCTCAGGAGGACCGAGATGGCACCCATTCTTTTCTTCTTCCCGTAGTAGTATGTATGACTCTTCTTCTTACGATGAAATGAAACGAAGAAGAAGACAAAAAGAAACCTTTACGCTTATTATGTAAAAGGTATTCGTCCGTATCTCTCCCACTCTCTCTCTCTGCTTCCTCTGCTCCTACTCTTTATATTTATATGCACACACACACACACAGAACACACTTTGACAAAAAGTCTGTCCTTCTGTCAAGAAAGAAAGAGTGGTTTTGTTCTAGGATTTAGGGTTTCATTTACAAATTCGCGTGAAAAAAATGCAAAAAAGTTTTGTGTTTGCGCCTCTTTCGGGTTTGGTCTCATCCTCTTCCTAAAAAAGAGAAAAAAAAGATCTCCTCTTTTCTCTTTTTTCCTGCGTTTCTGGTCCTCGAAAAAAAAATCTTTTCGGAGATGAGATGCACGCAAAGAAGCGCTTATTATAAGTCTCTCGCCTCGTTTTCCTCACTTTTTACTCAACATCGTCTTCTACGATGGCAGCCTCTTCTTTGACAGCGGCAGCGCTCGGGAGCAAAGTCGCTTTTGCAAACAAGGTACGCGGTAGAACCTGCGCGTTGTTGTTTAGACTCTGGTTGTTCTTTCTTTTCTTGGTGTCGTTTCGTGCGCGCGCGCGCTGCACACGGAAGGGTACATACGAGAGAGAGATAATTTTCTCTGTAAAATTTTATCATCTCTCCCTTGAAAAGCTCTCGTCCCAAACAAACGCGAGGAAAAGGGGCTACAAAACGCATTCTTTTCCTACGAAGAGTGCGCGTCTCGCGATGTGAACGACGATCTTTTTGTGCGAGAATGAAAGACTTGATCTCGATCTCGCGTTTGGTTCTCGGATCGTCGATTTTACGTCCGTTTGAGGAGAAAAAGAGCGCGATGAATGGATGATGATGAGAAGTCGACGTCACACATTTTCTCGGGAAAGATCAGATATCTTTGGGGAGCACTTTTCACTCTACTCGCTCTTCTCGCGTGTAGTATCAGCATCAAATCGACCATCAAACTGACCAAAATCATCAATACCTCTTCTTTACTTTTACTGTCTTTTCGAAACAACGACATTATCACAGAGCTTACGCGCGAAGACTACCGCGAAACAAAGCCAAAGACTGGTGGTCACCAAAGCAGTCATCTCTCCACCAAATGGGCCTTTGAAAAAAGCGGGAGCGAAATCCGAGGAGGACAAGTTGTTGGCGGATGCGGACAGCAGCTCGAAAGGAATGTTCACGAACGTCGACCCGGCGATTCGTACGATTATTCCGGAAGCGAACGGGAGAACCGTCGTGAAGATGGTGTACGTGGTTTTGGAATCGCAATATCAGTCTTCCTTGTCCGCCGCGGTGAAGCAAATCAACGCGACGAACAAAAACGTCTGCGTTCAAGTCTCCGGTTACTTGTTGGAAGAATTGAGAAACGAGGATAACTTGAATCAGTTCAAAACTGACGTGGAGAACGCGAATGTTTTCATCGGTTCTTTGATCTTTATCGAAGAATTGGCGGAAAAGATTGTGGATATCGTCGCGCCGTTGAGAGACTCTTTGGACGCGTGCGTGATCTTCCCGTCCATGCCGGCGGTCATGCGATTGAACAAGTTGGGTACGTTTTCCATGGCGCAGTTGGGTCAGTCCAAATCCGCGATCGCTTCTTTCATGAGAAAGAAGAAGGAATCCGGTGGTTTCGAAGAGGGCATGTTGAAGTTGGTCAGAACTTTGCCGAAGGTTTTGAAGTATTTGCCGAGCGATAAGGCGGCGGATGCGAGAAACTTTATGAACTCTTTGCAATACTGGTTGGGCGGTTCCTCGGAAAACTTGGAGAACTTCTTGTTGATGATCTCCAAGGCGTACGTTCCGGAGTTGGCCGGAGTCGACGTCGGGGAAGTTGCCGAGCCGGTGACGTTTCCGGATATCGGTATCTGGCACCCGATGGCGCCGACCATGTTCGAAGACGTCAAGGAGTACTTGAACTGGTACGATACCAGAAAGGACATCAAGTTCAAGAAGGACGCGCCGGTTATTGGCGTCGTTCTCCAAAGATCGCACTTGGTCACCGGTGATGCCGGTCACTACGACGGTATGGTCATGGACTTGGAAGCGAGAGGTGCCAAGGTTGTCCCGGTCTTTGCCGGCGGCTTGGACTTCTCCGTGCCCGTGGATCGCTTCTTTTTTGATCCGATCACCAAAGGCGCTTTGGTCGACACCGTGTTGTCCTTGACTGGTTTCGCCTTGGTTGGTGGCCCGGCCAGACAAGATCACCCGAAAGCGATCGAGTCGTTGAAGAAGTTGGACGTGCCGTACATGGTTACCGTGCCGTTGTCCTTCCAAACGACCGAGGAGTGGAAAGACTCTACGCTCGGTTTGCACCCGGTGCAAGTCGCGTTGCAAGTCGCGCTTCCGGAGTTGGACGGTGGTTTGGAACCGATCATCTTTTCCGGCAGAGACTCCAAGTCTGGTAAATCCCACGCTTTGGAAGATCGCTCGTCGCAAATTGCGGACAGAGCCATCAAGTGGGCCTCGTTGAGACGCAAGAAGAACGCGCAAAAGAACTTGGCCATCACCGTGTTTTCGTTTCCGCCGGACAAAGGGAACGTCGGTACCGCCGCGTACTTGAACGTCTTTGGTTCCATCTTCAGAGTCTTGCAAGACTTGAAGAAGAGAGGTTACAACATCGGTAACTGCCCGGACAACGAAATGGACTTGATCAATTCTGTCTTGAACGACAAGGAAGCGCAATTCCAGTCGCCGGACTTGAACGTCGAATACAGAATGCCGGTGACTGAGTACAAGAAGTTGTGCGACTACGAAACGGAACTCCACGAAAATTGGGGCCCGCCGCCTGGGAATTTGAACACCGACGGCCAAAACATGCTTGTGTACGGCAAGAAGTTTGGTAACGTCTTTATCGGTGTCCAACCGACCTTTGGCTACGAAGGCGATCCCATGCGATTGTTGTTCTCCAAGTCCGCGTCGCCGCACCACGGCTTCGCCGCGTATTACACGTACATCGAGAAAATCTTCAAAGCGGATGCCGTCTTACACTTTGGTACCCACGGCTCTTTGGAGTTTATGCCGGGGAAACAAGTCGGTATGTCTGGCGTCTGCTACCCGGACTTGTTGATTGGTTCCACGCCGAACATTTACTACTATGCCGCGAACAACCCTTCGGAAGCGACCATCGCCAAGAGACGTTCGTACGCCAACACCATCTCCTACCTCACGCCGCCGGCTGAAAACGCTGGCTTGTACAAAGGATTAAAAGAATTGAAGGAATTAATTGCCTCGTACCAAACTTTGAAAGATTCTGGTCGTGGCCCGTCCATCGTGAACACCATCATTACCACGGCAATCACGTGCAACTTGGACAAGGACATCAAGGAGTTGCCGTCCGCGGACGCTGACGCTGCTGAATTTGAGCAAGAATTCAGAGACTTGATCGTCGGTAAAGTGTACGGTAAGATCATGGAGATTGAATCAAGATTGTTGCCGTGCGGTTTGCACGTCGTCGGTTGCCCGCCGTCCGCGGAGGAAGCGGTTGCGACTTTGGTCAACATTGCCGGCATCGACCGCGAGGAAGACGGCATCATCGGTATGCCGCAATTGTTGGCACAAGCTATCGGCGAAGATATCGAAAACATCTACCGCAGAAACGATGCCGGTGAATTGGAATACGTCCAAATGTTGCAAGACATCACGTTTGCGTCCAGAGATTGCGTCGGTTCGTTTGTCAAGAACGCGGCTGACCCGACTGGAAGAGTCGCGGCTAACGCGCTCGGCCAACTCGGCAAAATGTTTGGCGATGCCTCCATCGCGTTGCCGTGGGGCGATGCCTTGAAGGGCACCAAGTTCGAAAAGGTTGACAACGGCAAAATGCGCACGTTGTTTGACTACCTCAGATTTTGCTTGGAGCAAGTTGTCAAGGACAACGAGCTCGGTTCCTTGGCGGAAGCTTTGGACGGCAGGTACGTCTTGCCGGGCCCGGGCGGGGATCCGATTCGTAACCCGAAGGTTTTGCCGACGGGTAAGAACATCCACGCCTTGGATCCGCAAGCGATCCCGACTGGTGCCGCGGTTGCTTCCGCGAAGGTTGTCGTCGACCGTTTGATTGAACGTCAACGCGTCGAGAACAACGGCGTCTACCCGGAGTCCATCGCTTTGGTCTTGTGGGGTACCGACAACATCAAGACGTACGGTGAGTCTTTGGCGCAAGTCATGTTGATGGTTGGTGTCAACCCGGTCCCGGATGCTTTGGGCAGAGTCAACAAATTGGAATTGATTCCGTTGGAAGAACTCGGCCGACCGAGAATTGACGTCGTCGTCAACTGCTCCGGCGTCTTCAGAGATTTGTTCGTCAACCAAATGAACTTGTTGGATCGCGCCGTCAAGCTCGCCGCCGAGCAAGACGAACCGCCTGAGATGAACTTTGTCCGCAAGCACGCCTTGGAGCAAGCCGAAGAGCTCGGTTTGTCCGTCCGCGAAGCCGCGACGAGAATCTTCTCCAACGCGTCTGGTTCTTACTCATCCAACGTCAACTTGGCGGTTGAGAACTCGTCGTGGAACGACGAATCTCAATTGCAAGACATGTACTTGAACCGCAAATCCTTTGCGTTCAACTCTGATTCCCCGGGCAGTGGCATGGAAATCAAGAGAGAAATCTTCGAATCCTCCTTGTCCAAGGTTGATGTCACTTTCCAAAACCTTGATTCGTCCGAAATCTCCTTGACGGACGTTTCCCACTACTTCGATTCCGATCCGACCAAGTTGGTTGCCGGCGTGAGAAAAGACGGTAAAATGCCGGCTTCCTTCATCGCCGATACGACCACTGCCAATGCGCAAGTCCGATCGTTGTCCGAAACCATGCGCTTGGACTCTAGAACGAAGTTGTTGAACCCGAAGTGGTACGAAGGCATGTTGGCCTCTGGCTACGAAGGTACCCGCGAAATCCAAAAGAGATTGAACAACACTCTCGGTTGGTCCGCGACCTCCGGCCAAGTCGACAACTGGGTCTACGAAGACGCCAACAACGTCTACATGGCCGACCCGGAAATGCAAAAGAGATTGATGGAAACCAACCCGAACTCGTTCAGAAAGATGGTTGCGAACTTTTTGGAAGCGAACGGCAGAGGCTACTGGGAAACCAGCGAAGAAAACATCGAGCGCTTGCGACAGTTGTACATGGAAGTCGAAGACAAGATCGAAGGTGTGGAATAAACATTTTTCGTATTAATGAGATGTAAGCAAGGCGATAGAGGAGGTAATTTATTGAGGAGGTGAACAAGTGAGTGAGTGAAAGAGAGAGAGAGAAAGAGAGAGAAAGAAAGAGAGAAAGAGAGAGTGAAAGGCTAATACATAAAAAACGCGGATGGTCGCGAGACGAAAAGCGCGTCCACGTCGTAGAAAACAAGTGCGAGTGAGAGAGAGAGAGAGAGAGTAAGTGAAACAAAATTATAATACGATTTTTTAATGATAATATTAAGAGTACGAGCAAAAATACGTAAAAACAAACACGTCTGCGTGTATGCGCTACTAACGCGTGCGTACTCACCGACGCCTCCTCCTTCGTTCGCGCGTTCCTTTGACGCTTTTGCGCTTTCGAAATTTTCCATTTTTGCTCCATTTTTGCATCAATGCCAGAGGGGAAACACTTCTCTTTTCTTCATAAAAAAAATGAATATTCTCACGAGAATGAACGCGTCGTCCAGGTCGCCTCCTTCTCTGAACGACAAAAAAAGTGGGAAAGACGACGACGATTTGGATGAGGATGATTCGGAGGACGAGATTGTGGTGCAGCACAGGAGTAAGAGCGCTTTAATGCGCAGGAAAGTACTCGTTTTGGATGATTCAGAAGACGACGTAACGGACTCAGATATCGAATTTACGACTGAAGATGTGAAAGAAGAAGACGAAGATGATGCGTTTGAGGACGCTTTGGATGCGAGCTTTAGCGAGAGCAGCAATAAGAATGATTTGGTTGTTCCTTTTTCCTCGATGACGCCGACGTTGCGCTCGTCGTCATCATCTGACGACGACGAGGAGGGTGAATTCGAGACACCAATAATAGAGACGGTGGTGAAACGACCGACGGCGAGGAAAGAGAAGACAACCGAAAGAGGCGGCGGCGCTGGGAAGATATCGCTCTTCCAAGCGTTTCGGAGTCCGGAGGCGAAGAGAGCGTTTGCGACGACGACGCCATCGCGAACAGCGACGTCGGCGGCGAAACCGATGGTAGGAGCAAAAGTTGCTTCTCCGGCTTCGCGTCCCGACGAGAGCATGGCTTCTCCTTCTCCTCCTTCTCCTTCTCCTCTTCCTTCTTCTTCCTTTTCTCTTCCGGCGCCGGCGCCATCCTCGTCCACGAAAAATAAACCCAACAACAACATGCGATTAAAAGGGAAAACGTACGAAGACAAGCAGTTTTCCTTAGACCATTCCGTGGCGATGAAACTCTACGATCACCAACGCGACGCGGTTCGTTGGCTGTGGGATTTGCAGTTGAAAAACAGAGGAGGGATCTTAGCCGACGATATGGGTTTGGGTAAAACGATGTCTTCCGCGGCGTTCATCGCGGGCAGTCTGAAGTCGAAAACGATAAAACGCGCGTTAATATTAGCTCCGACGACGTTATTACCACACTGGAGGAAAGAGTTTATCGTGTGCGGCTTGAACGAGAAGCGGGAGATTTTCTCGTATACCGGGACGAAAGAGCAACGCGCGAAGGTTTTGAAGAAAGTCCAGTCGCGAGAAGGCGAAGGGTCAGTGCTTTTGTGCACGTACGGGATGTTGTCGCACAACCCAGAGGAGTTTGGGATTGTGCTTGAGAACGATGAAGGAACGAATTATCGTCAAATTGAAGACATCGAACGAAGAGAAGGTCGTGGTTTCGAAGTCAGCGCGAAAAGCTACAGCGGCGACGGCGTTCGATTCGGATGGGTCGTCATGGACGAAGGCCATCAGATGAAGAATCCAAACACTAAAATCGCGCAATTCGTGAGACGGTTACCGTGCGATTTGCGGTTGGTGGTTTCTGGAACGCCGATTCAGAACCATTTAGGAGAGTTATGGGCGCTTTATGATTTAGCTGCGCCGGGTTTATTAGGAAGCGAGGAGCAATTCAGAAAAAATTTCGCGAGAAAAATAACCTCTGGTCGGTCTCGCGATGCGAGCGAGTCAGAAAGACACGAGGCGAGGGAGTTATCGAAAATGTTGCGGAAGATGTGCGCACCGTATTTCTTGAGACGCGAGAAGGAGGGTGTTTTGAGAGATGGCGAACCTAATAAGGAGAAGAAAGATGGAGTCGAGAAAGACAAGGAGAAGAACGAAACGGTATCAGAGGCGGCTGCGAGGGCCGGGAATATAACAAAATGGGCGTCCACTCATAACGCCCCGAAGAAATTGGGTAAAAAGAACGATATCGTCGCGTGGATTCCACTCTCAAAAGCGCAGAAAACGTTATACGAAGCCTTCCTGAAATCGCCGGCGATCCAAAAAGTGTTGAATAAAACTGGATCTGCTTTAGCGGCGCTTTCCGCGTTGAAGAAGATATGCGACGATCCGTATTTGGCGTTTCGAGAACTCGAGAGTGTTAACGCGAACGAACGAGAAGAACCGAACGAGGATACTCGCTCCATCAATACCACCGACGCTTTGCGCGAAGTTGCTTCTTCCATCGGCCTCGACGTCGATCAACTTCGCGAGAATCCACTTCTCTTCTCCGCCAAGTTGAAGCGCCTACACGCGCTCCTCTCTGAATTTAAAAAGAACGGGAAGAAAGTCTTGGTCTTTTCCCAATCCCGATACGCTTTGGATCGATGCGAAGTTATCGCGAGGAAGATCTTCGACGTTGACAATCAAGTCACTCGCATCGATGGTAACGTTTCCGCGAACGTGCGCCACGATCGCGTCACCGCGTTTCAAGAAAGCGGCAGCCCGAACCAGTTGATGCTGTTAACCACGCGTGTAGGAGGCTTAGGTATTACGTTGACCGCGGCAACGAGAGTGATCATTTTCGATCCAAGTTGGAACCCGACGACCGATAACCAATCCGTCGATCGTGCGTACAGAATTGGCCAAACGGAAAACGTCGTCGTGTACCGCATGATTACGGTTGGAACCGTCGAGGAGAAGACGTACCGCAAGCAAGTGTTCAAACAAGGTATCGCTAACGACGCGCAGAAAGGTGGGGGCAACGAAGACTTCAGTCCATCTAAAGAGAGTAATAACGAAGAAGAGGACGAGTTTAGATACTTCTCGACAGCGGAGACGGATGGGAACGTCATGTTTACATTCGATGTAAAAAATTCGGAAGTATCGAGCACAGCAAAAACGCTCAACAGTTTACACGCTCACCATCGAGAGTACGACGAACAATTGAAGCGAGAGCTGGAGTCCACGAAAGGGATGTTTGAAGTTTCCGATCACGATTTGCTGTTTTCGCAAGGTGACTCGACGGCAGCGGGTAAAGGAGCAGCTAAAGTACCGGATTCAAAGTTAGGCGGCGGGAAGAAGAAAGGCTCGTCGAAGACCGGTAGCGGAGGAAGTGGCGGTGGCGGCATTCTCGGTAGTAAAGGAAACGCGAACAACGCGAATTGGGGCGGCGCTGGATTACTCTCCTCCTTGGCCGCCAAAGCTGATGCCGTCGCAGTCAACGTCAAACGACGAGGGAGCGACGCTGGAGAAGAGCGAGACGAAAAATCCGTCGCCGTCGCTCGCCTTCAAAAGTTACAGAAAGAGGAAACGCGAACGAACGAGTTGCTTTCCAACCAAATATTGTTATCGAGACTTCCCGATAACGGCGAGCGCGCGCAATTAAAGAAACAAGATTTAGAAAAGCAAATAGAAGATTTGACGCGATCCATAGAATCCTTGTAATTACTTCATCTTCTAGTAGATGAGAAAAACAAAAGCTACCTGCTAACCATAAATACTACTACACGTTCCCTACGGACGAAGAAAACTCTTAAAACGCAGCCTTGATGACTTCCGCAACCTCTTCGCAACCTTGCATGGCCAACTCCTCCGCTTTCTTCAAATTGTTCGCGTTTCCCCACCTCCCAACCGATAAAATATTGGTCACTTTCTTCACCCTCGGCATGTACGCCACCGTCACCGCCCCCACCGCTTTCCTCGCCGACGACGTCTTCTTCCTACCACCGCTATTCTTACTACTCTTACTCTTCGCGTCGTTCGTATTAGTATAATCTTCAACTAACCGAACCTCCCCGTCCTCTTCGATAACTGCCGTGCACGCGCACAAAATATCCCTCACTTCCACCCTCGCGTGCATCAACGCTGAACTGGTCGCTAAAACTAACCCTCTTAACTCGTCCCCGTTTGCGTCCGCTATCGCGCATCTCACCTCCACCACCGCTTTCGGGAAGGATTCGAGGACAACTACCCCTCTTAAGCATTTCGTCAACTTTTCCGTCAAATCCATCTCGATATCTTTTATATTACGAGAAGACGACTCGAGCGACTTAAACGCAAACGAGGCCAGAGTCACGGACACGTCCAGAGTGCCTCTTAACTTCGACACGCGTTCGTCTTGCGCTCTCGACGTGGTCTTTTTTGGACCGAACACGGAGACGAAAATCTTCGTCGTCGTTCGTCCATCGCCGAGCTGAATGAACGCGGAACCAGAACTGTTCGTGATTGGGTTTAAAGAGAGAAAGACGGAAGAATTATCGTCGTCGTCGTCGTTTATTTCCTCTTGGTCTTCTTTAACTTCGTCTGATTTTAATGGTGGTGGCATCCTCGTTCGCCGTTTTTAAACGATGATTAGAATTTTACTTATAAGAATGAAGAATTTTACTTATATTTACACGCAAACACGCTACAGTAGTTCATCAGCCTATTGAAGGATGATTCAAAAATCCTCACTCATCGAGCGTGCCGTCGCAACTGGTCGCTGTTGACCTTTTCTCCGAACATGTTCGTCGCCGTCGATGGTGAATGTGTTTCCTCTTTCTTTTTGTTATTGAACGCTTCTCGTTGTTTTTTCATCTCCCTTACGCTCCCGTCTTCAAACTTGGTTTTGATGTGATTGCTGAGAGAAGCACCACCCATGGCGATGAGGACTTCAGTTGGGATGTATCCAGGTTTCGGGCGTTCCATGGGTTTCGGGATTAAACGGTCTCGCTCCGGGATCGGGTTCGTGTAGTTGTTGACGTCGTGTCGAGGCGCTCGTAATTCGTCGTTTGCGTTTATCCCTCTTCTGTGTTGGTTGTAGACGTTTTCGGCTTCCGGCGAGCGGTTGGAGACGCGGCGTTCGTACTGGTCGCGAGGGTCCACGTAGTTTTTCAAAGCCTGCGTGCCTTTGAACTCGTACCCCATTTCGCGGCGACGCTGGCCTGGGGATTTGTAGGAGCCCCACGATTCGTTTCTGTCCCACTCGGGCTGGGATCCGCCCAGTCTCGAGGCCGAAGAAGAATTTTCATAGTAATCGACATCAGACGGGCGAGGAACGTGCGCTCGCGGATCGACGATGGGGATTTCCGGCGTCCAAGAATCGTACGCTTCTCTCGCGGCGCGTTTAGACGGCGAGGATGGTGGTCGAGTCGGATGGACCATGGGAGGCTCGTACCGTTCCACCGCTTTGCGTCGTTGTTGATATTGTTGTACAGGTTGTTGCTGTTGATAGCTTTGTTGTTGCTCGTTGCTGTCGATGATGTATTCATCATGATGTTGTTGTTCGTAGTTCGTGACGACGTTTTGTTGAGTTTGTCTCGGTGGTGCATTACCACCATTCTTCTTCTTTTTAGTAGTACTCTTCTTCTTCCTCCGCTGCGCGTAATTCGCGTTGGCGCTCCTCGTCCTCGCCCCTCCGAAATCGGCAAACGCGCTCGCCGCCACAAAGAACCCACTCATAACGCTCGCGAAAACCGCAAATCCGGACAGTATCACCCCAGCCGTCGTCATCCCCGTCGCTAACTGATACACTTGACTCAACATCGTGTACCTCGCGCTGTTCATGCTCGCCGCGGCGACGCACGCGCATATCGCCGTGAGCGGCACCGTCGTCTTGAGCGCCATGAAGCATAACTCGAACCAATCGCGAGCGGCGGCGGAAAACGAAGAAGGTAAAGAAGAAGAAGAAGAAGGGGAAATCGCGATACCGCCGCCGCCGTAAAAGTCAGGGTTTCCATCGTTTCGTCGTCCGCGTGTGTGTTGTTGTGGTTCGCGAGGCGTATTCTTGAAGAAAAAATCCTCCTCCTCGTTCCCCGTTGGTTGCCACCTACCGTTGCTCTGTGTCTCGGGTTTTCTTCCTCCGCGTGCATCGTTGCCCGGGAGTTCATCGTACGTCGGGTACTCTCTCGCAAACGCACGCGGTACACGCATACGTTTTTTCTTGTTCGTCGTGTGAGTCGTATTCGCGTCTGTGTCCTTCGTTCTCCTTCGTCTCGTCACCGTCACGCGCGTTGGTCCTCCTCCTCCGGGGTTTCGTTGTCCATTGACTCCCCCGAGGAGAATTTTGCTCGTTTTCGTTGTCCACATTTTATATTATATCTCACGTTGTTTTAACGCGTATACTATATACACGACCACTCAAAAAGAACGCCCAAAAGTCTCTGTCTCTGTCTGAATGAATGGACAAAAGTAGTAAAAGCGCTAAAAGCGTCTTCTTGGGATCACGCGGAGAGAGAGAGAGAGAGAGAGAGCTCAGCACGCGCGGAGAAAAAGTCTCGTAAATCTTTGTCGTCTCTCTGTCGTGAAATGTTTTCTTTTTTTATTTTATTTTTGTGACGAACGGTTTTTTCTAACTTTTGTGTTCCCCTTTACTTTCCAGCCTTTCATTTAGGGTCTGACACCCTAAAACATTAGTCTCCACATCTGATGTTTTTTTTCTCGTCTTTACTGTTCACACGTGTTGCGTGACGACGATGGAAATGTGTTGATGCGACGATAAACGACGATATAAACGACGATGGTGGAAGAAGAAGAAGAAGAAGAGTTTCTTTTTCTTCTTCCGAAAGATTTCGACCCGCGCGCGATGCCGACGTGGCTGCTCCCACCGCCGTCGGCGGAGATTCTCTTTCGCGGTCCACCGAATGTAGGAGTCTCGCGACACCAACGACAACCTTTGGTGTCGTCTGATTCTTCTCTCTCTTGGGAAACGTTCGTGTCTTGGCCGCCGCCGGAGAGGAGGAGAATGAGGAGGGAGAGGGAGAGGAACAAAAACGAGAATTTGAGCGCGAACGCGTCTTCTGTCGTGTTCTTTAATAACAATAATACTAACGATGATGATGAAAATGAAAATGATGAAGAGGAAAGAGTAGAGTTTGCGTTGGACGAAAGGTGGGCGAAACGATTCGCGGAAACCGAATTGAAAAGACGAGAGCGAAGGAAAGCGAGAGAGAGAGAGAAGAGGGAAGAACAACCGGTGAGCGGGAGAGTAGAACGAGCGCGAGCGAAAGCAGAGGAGACCATGCGGACGTGGGAAGCGTTGGAATAGTTTCGTATGATAAAAGATAGTAATTGACGTAAAAAAATAGAATAAATAGTGTCTCCATCCAGACATCATCGATAAAGCACGTTTTGAATCTCTTCCTCCCCTCTTTTAATCTTCGTTTGTTTCTTCCTTCTTTTCTTCTTTCTTCTCCTCGGGCTTCTTTTCTTCTTCCGTCGGAGTGGCGGCGGCGGCGGCGACTTCGGGAACCGGTTTCGGTTTCGGCGGATTTTTCTTCGCCTCTTCCAAGCGTTTCTTTTCCGCATCTTCGGCTTCCTGTCTCATTTTAATCGCGTCCAACTGCTCTTGCGACATTGGTTTTTCCTTCTGCTCCTCCTTCTTTTCTTCGACGAGTTTTGACGCCGGAACCGCATCTGGCGCGACTTTTTCAACCTTCTTGACTGATTTCGCCCCGATGCCAAAGAAGCCTTTACCTTCTCCGGATTTGTTGGTTCGTTTGTACGCGCGCCATCGCTTCAAGACGACCGACGCGGCGCTTCTTTCCGCCGCCAACGGCCAAATGTTCGACGGCATGTACCCTCGCCACGCACCGGAGTCCAAAAGTTCCTCGACTGATTTGTGCTTGTCCAAACCCAAATCGCCTTCGTGCGCTTCTTTGATTTGTTGCGCGCGAATGACGCCCATTCGTGCTTTTTTGATGTCCTCTTCGGTTTCGCCGACGTTGTCGACGTACATTGGTCGTTTTAGAGCAATTTGTAACAACTCTCTCGAGCGCATCGTTTGCAAGATGGTAATCACCGGGATCGGGACCAACCAGATTCGGTATTCCTCCGAGCCGTACCCCAACGTGGGCATGCCTAAAATCAACACGATTTGCGCGAAGAACAACGTGAAGATCATTTGACGCACGAGCCAGGCCCACATGGCGATGTCGCCCATATACTTTTGCAAATAGCTGTACACGTACATGTGCTTACCGAAAATGTACATGGTGTAGAAGAAGACGAACGCAAACGGTAAGATAATTGGTGCGATGACGCAATAAATCATCGAAATGAAGAAAATCATCATCGCTTGCGGCGGGACGAGCATCATCGGCGTCGCCTTCGGTGTCGCCCATTCAACTTTCTTCTTCTTTGGAGGCCATTGTAAAGAACGAACGCGGTACATGATAGATTTCACAATGTAACCACCAATAGAACCGATGTTCAACAACTCCATGATCGTGGACGTGGCCGTTCTCATGATTATAAACTTGATGAAGTAGGTGGACGTGGCAATCATTTGTCTCGTAAACGTGTACGCGAACAAGTGAGGTTGCTGCAACCAATCTTCCAAATCGAGCCACAGCTCTCTTTCGGACATGTTTCCAACGACCAAATTGACGATGACGATATAAAAATACGTCGAGGCGCCAAAGGAGTCCATCAAAGAGTACGAGGTCAAACCCGTCATGCGACTGGTAATCGACGCAATCATACCGGCGACAGCAATCAAGACGGAAAGCAACACCGCAATCATGATGGAATACAAGGTTTCCCCGTACTCTACGCCGACATATTTCACGATTTCATCCTTGTAATCGTTGAACAATTTTGTCGCGTACGAGACTGGGAACATGAAGAAGATGGTGATGAAAATGGTAAAGAACCGAATTTGGTTCGTTTTCCAATCTCTCACCGGTTTCGAGCTCGCGACGTTGTGCCATACCAAATCGGACGGACCAGGCGCTTGCATCGTTTGCCATTGGCCAAACTGGTCGTCAATCTGTACGGAACCCATGACCAAAGCATCTTTTTGATCTTTGAAAACAACCACGGCCCCGGCGGCAGGTTCGATGGAGTTGATTTCCTTTTCGCGAACGGCGTTGAACTTCTGGAAGAACTTTGCCTCTTTCTTGACGTACTTCGTGTAACCTTTCGTCGCTTGCTTCAATTCGAATCGCAAAATACGGGCACTTCGAGAAGAACCTTCGAAAGACTTCGGGTCGACCTGTTTTTGTTTCGTTAATTCGTTGTACGCTTTCGTGTACTGAATCATGTAGTCCTGCACCGCTCTCCACCTGCGCGCGACGGCGTCCAACTTTCGCGTATCCGAGGCCAGCATTTTAAAAGCAATCTTGTCTGGGCCGACAATGCGTTCGACTTTCGAGGTTAAGATAGAATCAGTTTCCCAACGCATCAACGCTCGAACGCGTCCGTCGTTGGCAAAAACGACATCCGCAGCGGATTCTACGCCGCCTTCGTCGCCGCCTTTGTGACCTTTCTCCATGGCGCTACCAACCCTCTCCATGGCGCTACCAATTAAACCTTTCGAATGTTCCTCGTCTTGCGCGAACTCCGCGCCCATCTTCTGTTGCACTTGCGCGAGATTCGCCAAACCTTTGAATCGCCCATAGATCGACGTCGTCTCTTCCTCCTTCTTTAATTCCTTCCCGAGTTTGTCTTGCATCGCGGCAATCTTTTTCATTTGTGCGTCGCTCATTTCCGTCGTCGGGAACGGCGAGGTGGTGTATCTCGGAATATCCGTGATGACCACGGCGTGCGATTTGATGCCAATCTCTTCCGGTTTCAAGTTCCACATCAAACGCGCAAACTTGACGCACTCGCGTTCGATGAGTTTCACCAAAACGACCGATAATAAAACCATCTCGGCGACGACTAATTGCCACGTCAAGTGACTCTTCGCCGACGCCATAGAGATTTGACGCACGTTTCCATTCAAAGCGGCGTCGATGGTCGCTTCCGTGCCGCTCGTGGCTTCGTCACTGTCCACGAAATAAAAGTACACCAAAACCGGCGTGCAAAACACAGAGGCGAACAAAAAGAAAATGGAGCACATGCGAAACCATCTCAAAACCATGTATTCGTCCAAAGTCATGTGCGAGCGTAAATACGGCATGTCCATTCGTACCGCGTGCCACAACCACGCCAAACCTAACATTCCAGTAGGCGCTGGCGGTAAATCTGGATATATGGAATAATCCGGGTTCGTTCGATCCAAATGCGCGCACGGATCGACCACTGATTTCAGCCAAGGTCTCCCGCGCAAGAATAAGAAGATCATAAACGCGAACCAAAACACGATGACCAACGCACCGACGTACTTCGCCGCGTCTATCCCGCTCAAACTTTCTTGGCAATTACCGCCGTCCGCGCACTTGTATTGAAACACGCACGCGACGCCGGTACCGACCGTCCCGATACCTTCTTGCGAATACGCGCCGGAATACCCAGTGGCGTAGTACCCTTGCCCGTTATTACAGTGGAAACATACCATTAAACTCACATCTGGACACCCTTGTAACGTCATTCTTTCCGCGGTTCCCGTGGTGTTCGTATACCCGGCGAACGTCGCCGAACCCCCGGTACTAATCGCCACCGTCGGCATCGTGCTCGTTGAATACAACGTTTTCACCGTGTTATCCCCGCCAAACATGGAAGAATCTTGAAACGCGCAATTCATGCATCCAACCGGGCAAGGACACGATGTCTCCACGCCGCCGTCGTTAAACGCGAGCTGGACGGTGGCCCAAGCTCCGCTCGAGAGAAATTCGCTCGTCTCTTCACTCGCTTGGACGAATACATTAATTCCACCCCCAAAATTGGTGTTACTACTCGTCGTCGTCAAAGGCGCGTCGTTGAACACGCACGACGAGAACGCCAGAAAACAAAGAAGCGCGAATCGGGAAATCATCGTTGGAATCGTCTCGTTTATATTCTCTCTCTCTTCTCTCTTCTCAGGACGAGTAAATAAATAATTAATAAATACTGTACCGGGGGTAGGGCAAAAGATTTTTTCTGAAGGATTGGACAACGAACAAAATTACAAAAATATCTTCTTCTTCTAAATAACTACACTACGATTAATGAACTCTCTCTCTGTGTGTGTGTTTCTGATAAAGACTTTAACGATACAAGGCAAAAGACTAACCTCTCCGCTTGCTCAATCGCCAGGCGTCTTTTTCGTTGAATCTATCGAAGAGAGGTTCTAACTTTTCCATGCGTTTGCGCTTGCTCATGATTCTGGCGTCCGCTTGTTTGAAAAATCTCGGAGCGAGTTCGACGAGCCATTTCGGGTCGATGGCGACGCATTCACGCATGTACTCTTTGGACGTCAGGACGAGTTCGTGGTAAACGACCCAATCTGGTTGGCGTTGAAATAAAGAGGAGGAGGGGTGGATGTATGTTGGGGTGTTTTCGACCAAGGTTTTGAAGCCTTCTTGCGGATCTTTTTTGGCGGCGTGGAAGAAGAAACCGGAAGTGATGGCGCGGCGGATGCGGTTGAAGTTGCGACCGGCCGAGGTGACTTCTAAGCGGTAGCGATCCATAATTGTCAACAGTTGTTTCCGAACGTCTTGCGCACGACGCAAAGAGCGCGCTTGAAGGTAGTTTTCAAAACACCACGGCGAGGAGAAGTTGTTCGCTTTCCACGCTTCGTAGACGGTGAGCAACGTGAGATGGTCGCCTTCCGGTTGGAAGAATTTCGCTTTTTTCTGATCGGCTGGGCCTTGCTTTTCTTTCGGACGGTAGAAGATGTTTTGCGCGGAAAGCATGGCAACGATGGTGAGAATTTCCTCGGCGCACCCGAGATCGACCGATGCGATGAGCATTTTTGACATTGGCGGTTCGAGCGGAAACTCTGCCATTTTACGACCTAAACGGGTGAGTAATCCTTCCTCGTCTAACGCGTTCAAGTTGTATAACTGCTCGAGTGCTGTGACTAAGGTTTGCGCCGGTGGCGGGTCCATGAAATCGAATCCACCCGGTCCTAAATCGTTGATACCCATTGCTTTCAAAGTTAAACACGTCATCCCCAAGTTCGTTCTTTGAATTTCCGGTACCGAGGTTGGTAACATTTCGTTCTTAAAAGCAGCTTCGGTGTATAATCGGAAACATTTCCCTGGACCAGTACGCCCAGCTCGTCCCGCGCGTTGTCTCGCGGACGCTTGCGAGATTGGCGCGACGATCAAGGAATCCATGCCAACTTTCGGGTTGTACACTTTTTGCTTTGCGAAACCTGGATCGATGACATAGTAAATGCCGTCGATCGTCAACGACGCTTCTGCGATGTTCGTTGCGACGACGCACTTGCGACTTCCTGGCGGTGCCGGCTCAAATATTTTCGTTTGCATTTCAGACGGTAAGGAGGAGTACACTGGTAAGATGTGCAAATCTGGAACGGACGGGCCTAAAGCCTTGACGCGTTCAAAGAGGATTCCGCATCCGGTGTCAATTTCCTCTTGACCGGTTAAAAAGAGCAAAATGTCACCTTCAGGTTCGGTCAAGTGAATTTGCATGACAGTAATCAATGCCGCGTCTAAATAATCGCTTTCTGGAGCTTTTGTATACATCACTTCGACAGGAAAGGTTCTCCCCGGGATGGTAAAAATTGGGCACTCGAAGAAATACGTGGAAAATTTTTCCGCGTCCAAGGTTGCAGAGGTGACGATGATGCGTAAATCTTTCCTCTTGGCGCAACATTTCTTCAACAAACCGAACAAAACGTCCGTATGGATCGTTCTTTCATGCGCTTCATCTAGCATGATGACAGAATATTGCGACATCTTGTCGTCCAACAATGCTTCTCTTAAAAGCATACCATCAGTCATGTATTTAATAACCGTATCTTCACTCGTGCAATCTTCAAAACGAATGGCGTAGCCAACTTCTTCGCCAACTAAACAGCCAACTTCGTCGGCGACTCTCTTAGCAACGGACATGGCCGCAACTCTTCTCGGCTGCGTGCACCCAATTCGACCTTTGGTCGTGTACCCGCTCTCCGCTAAATACTGCGTCATTTGCGTCGTTTTTCCCGACCCAGTTTCACCAATGACGACCAAGATTTGGTTTTCGTTCACGGCTTTGATCAACTCTTCACGCAATTTGAAAATCGGCAACGATTGTCGCTGTTCGAGAATGGACCCTTTTTGTGCGAAACCAAACTGCGGGGCTTTCCCGACAGATTGCTTCTTCCATTCCGGCATATCCTCCGCAAGTACGTTTTGTCCTCGAACGTCTGCGACGAGTTTTCGATCGTCCTGAGCCGCCATTGGATCTAACCACGCTTGATTGAGATTTTCCGGAACATCCTCGTCCATCGCGGCTCTTTTTTGTGTCTCTTTCATCTCTCTCCGTTCTTTCGCCAAAGCGCCTTGTGTCATCGCCGCTCTTTGCATAGATCCGTCTGGATTCTTCACGATTTTGATCGGGGAAACGTCGCCTAAAGCCGCATCAGTTTGACCGGCAAGAAACGGGGCTTCTTCGTCGTTCATTTCGATATCGAATTCCTCCTCCGCTTCCTCTTCATACGCCAACACTCCGTCGTTTTCCGGGTCAAAGTTCGGGTAATCTTCGACTTTCAAAACGCCGCTCGCGATCAATTGTCTCGCCTCCCATAACTCAGGAGAAGACATGCGCTTAATCGGGCGACGTCGATTTAACCCGTTCTTATCGTCCACCATGCGTCCGTCGGCCGCAAAATCTTCCTCGGTTTGCTTGATCCCAGATAAGCCTTTCACCGTATTCATATTCGAACCTTTCGCGCCGGCGCCAAATCTAGGCACAATCGGATTACTACTACTATCGTCAATACTACTTCCAGCGGCACCGCCGCGCGGCGGCGCTGGATTCGATCTCGGTGGCGGTGGTGGAAGATTGTTCGCGTAACTCGTCTCTTCCTCTCCAGTCTCTTGATTCACGTCCGACATGGACAAAGCTATCCTATTGTTCGTCAGCGATAACACTTTCACATACACCGGGTTACCTCTCTGCACGACATCTCTCGCGGAATTTCCGTTCGATACTCTTGGTAATTTGGAAACGTGCGCTAAACCTTCCGTTTTATTCACAAACTCGACTAATTCCACGAACGCTCCGAAATCCATCACGTTCGTCACGCTACCTCTGTATACCTTCCCGACTTCCGGTTTGCCTTGAATCGTCCGTTTTGCCGGTTCTGATGTTGACTTTCTTTTCTTCTGTCCAAACGCGGAATCATCGTATCCTCTTCCCGAACTCGACGCGTTTTTGTTCTCGTCTAATCGCCCGGGATTCATTTTATCCAACCTCGGATCGTCGCACGCGTTTTCAATCGGGTTCCTGTCGCCGTACAACTCGCGCGACAACATCTTCGCGTGTTCTTCCGCATCCGGTCGGTGTAAACCCGGAAATGGATTCTCCTTCGTCGGTTTTTCTACGATAACTTTCTTCTTTTCTCCTCCTCTCGCACCTCCGCCACCTTTATTCGCTAACCGTTCAATCGTCCCGACTAACTCGTTCGCGAACGGTTCCGGCAACTCCGCCCCGTTCTTTTGCAATTCATTAAAAAACGTTTTCGGATCAAACTTCGACGCCTTGGCAATGTCCACGATAAACTCCGCCAACGTCTTATCGTTCACGCCGAGGTTCTTATCCAGTTCTTTGGTGACTTTATTGATGAGCGAGAGGTGTTGGAGCTTTTGCATCGCCGACGTGACGTTGTTTTTCGGCTCTAAAGACGGCGCCATTTTCGCTTCTTCGATGCAATTCTCTTCTCTTCTCTTTTATGTTTGTGTGCGTGGGCAGGACAAGAATAGTCGCACAGAGAAGACAACGCGCGGGAGCGTGCGCGTGCTTTATGACGCAACGCGCGTCGTTGTGCCTTTTTTCGTCGCGCGCGGCGCGTTTCTTCTTCAAAGTGCTATTACGACTGCGCTTGTTGAAAACGGAAGGTAATGGTGTTTTTTAGTGAAGCGATTGCCATGATTTGCGCTCTTCTTTTTCAAAAAATACTACTACTTTCTCTCTCCGCGTCGCATCAATACTCGTACTCGTCGAAAACGTCCGCGAGATCTACGTGCGCGTCCTCACCGTGCTCGTTGTACCACTGCTGGAGCAATCTCTCGCCTTTCTCGTTCGCTTCGTCCCAGTCGATGTCGACGTCGTGTCGCGGAAAGCTTCCGTTTTTCTTTCTTCTTCTCGGTATATCTTTGCGAGAGAAGAGTTTGACTTTGTATTTTTTCTTCTTGTTGCTGATGTTGATTGTTTTTCTTGGGGTGGCTATGTAGAGGAGATCAAAGTATACGCTTGGTTTTTCTGGGATTGTTTTTCTTTTCGGTATATCTTCTTCTTCTTCTTCTTCTTCTCGATTGGCGTCCCTGTGAATTAATCGTGTAAGATATGATCGCTAGAAACCTTGGTCAGTATTTTTATCACGAGCGAAAGGAAACACGAACAGATGATGGTTTCGGGTAAAACATAGGCCACAACGCGAAGGCTGTTCGCGCTAGCACGAGTCGAAAGACATCTTTATCAATCGCAGGCGCGCGGATGTCGAGCGCTCCCGAAGAAGGAGAATAATCTTGATAAACGTCGCACCGTCTCTTTTGAAACTCTTTGTCCAACATGAGCGAATTTTGAATCAAGGGTTCCCAAATGTCGCTTCGCGTGATGATTCCGATTAACTTTCCCGGGTGCGCGTAATCTTCGCCTTCCTCGACCACCGGCAGACGGTGGATCTTATGCTTTAGCATCAATCCCGCGGCGGCGGAGATATACGCCTTCGGCCCTACGGTTAAAGGCATCGATGTCATCGCGTCTGCAACCGTGCGAATATGTCTCTGTTCTTCGCCGAAGGAAATGTACGACAATCGTTTGACGTCGTTCCTCGATATGACCCCGACCAGGTTTCCGTCCTCATCGACCACCGGCCCGCCGTGATATCTCTTGATAAAGCTTTGCACTTTCACGTCCGTCAACTTCAAACTCTCGCACAACGTCTCTGGATCCTTCGTCATGAATTCCTCCACCCGACTGTACGGCCACGAAATCGCGGCTTCGTCGCTCATGTCTGGGTCTTCTGCTTTTGATGCAGACATCGATCGGCCGCCGTCGAGGTGGAGTTTGCCGATCTCTTTTTCTCCACCTTCGAACGTCGTTTCGTTGTCCGAGGAGGAGGAAAAAACTTTAACCGCGCGCTGCCCACGCGACTGAAAACGACGACGAACGAACTTTTGAACGTCGCGCGAAAGGAACGAGGCAGATGGTATCGTGAGAATGGAGAACATTTTGCGTGTTGCAGTTATTGATGTTACGACGTGGCGCGCTTAATCTTTCAAGAGATGTGACGAGTATTTTTTTATAGATACAAAGATATTTCCTTCCTCTTGGATTGAACTAAAATTACAAATCGAGCAAGCTGCGCGTGACTTTCGCGGCCCCGGCAGCGCTATTGGTGGGATTGCTATTGGTGGTGGTGGTAGTATTTGTGGTGGAGAATAAATCGTTCAATTGCTGATGGTGAGTAGTCGCGGCGGTGTTCCCGGAGGAAGACAGTAAACATTTCACGATTTCCTGGCGACGGACGAGCGAAAAGGTCGAGGCGTCTGCTTTCGAAAACCAGGCGTTTGCAAAGGCGCGACAGACGCTTTCGAGTCGGGTTGACGATGAAGGAGAGTTTCTGCCGACGTAGTTGGTTAAGAACGCGAGAGTGTACGTCGCCGACGCGTACGCAGTTTTCTCCAACGACTGGCGCAAGACGTTTTCGAGGCGTTGCTTTCTCGCCGCTTCGTCCATATACTCTTCATCTCGGAAACATCCCGTAAAGAGAGAGCCGTCGCCAAAGAGCGGTTCGGGTAAAGCGTGGAAGAATTCCAATAACGCAAGCGCGAGTTCCACCACCGAAGAGGATGGTTTCGATGAGGACATCACGGACAAAGCGGTGAAATCGTCCAACAAGGAAGAGGAAGAGGAGGAATGCATGTCGTTGAACGCGCTCTGGGAGACTCCGCACAGACGCAAACAGTTATTCACGGCATTCATCCTTTCCTTTTCGCTGCTTTTCTGCGTAAACAAATCATTCTTCGATATCGAACCAAACGCAAAGAGCGAGTCGATCAGTGTAGAGATGACTGACGGAACATCCGGTGGAAATACGCTCGGAGGTAAGGAGCGCAAAGGCGCGCCGAAAATCGGATTTTGCGCATACACACCCGTGAGTGCAATGTACGCGTCTTGACAATGTTCGGCGCGGATTACTAGAACGGCGTCGAGCGAATTCGATGCGCCTACAGAACGAATAGTTCCTGCTCCATCAACAAACGCAGAGATGTCTACAAACACGGACGTTTCAGCAGAAACGGTTGCTTTCGCTGGCGTAATATCGCGCACCCATTTTGGCGCGTCGTCTTCGGTATCGTTGACGAGGTCGTCGTAACTTCCCCCGCGGCCGTGAAATCCAACAGTAAAGGACACCGCGTTCCCGTGATTGTTTCGTGGGAATTTGAACTGAATCCTCCTCGTCACTCGCTCGCAATAATGCACCTCGCCAAAATCACACATGGTGCCGCTTTCCAAAACTACCTTCGTCGCGTGCGCTCTGTTCGTCTCTTCGGCATCTAACTTCCGCTGTAAATCTGTCAGCATTCGCTCTAAACGACCGTTATAATCGACCGTACGACACTTCAACTCAAACGTAGCAGATACTGGTTTGTGGTCTGAGTGGTAAATCTCGTCGTGGTCTCTGTATCCCAACAGCTGTAAATCGTCGCCTTTCCATAAAACTCGATCGCACCACGCCGGCGCGCGCTTCTTTTTCTCTTCCTTATCGTCTGCTTTGGTGCTATTGCTTTCACCGTCGTCAAAGTCGTCGTTGAAATCGTTCTCGTAATCGGATTCGTTGTTGTTTATGTTGTCTTTTGACGATGACGTAGCAGCGCGTCCGATGCCGGAATACCGCGACGTCCCGGGTTTAAATTTATACGTCATAGGGAACTCAATAGAACCTTCTCGATAGCCTGGGAGCACATTCCCGCTTTGCATTTCGTTTAATAACTGATCGTGCTTCAAGAGTGGAATATAATTGCTCGCGCTCGCACGAAACGATGACGCGTTCAATTCGGCTTCGTTCGATTTTAAGCGAACGTGTTCTAACACGTCATCTTTCGGAGCGTTTAAGCGATAGTTCAGATCGCCAAAGAATATCGAGACCGTCGCGTCGTGTATAGTTCTCGTTCGCGAGGGCTTTTCCCATCGAATACTATTCGAAGAACGAAAATCTCTTTCATCCTCTCCTTGTTCGTCTTCGTCCGGAGCGAACACGCACTTTTGCAAAATCTCCGCCGCGTCCGCATTCCTTCTCTTCGCGTCTTCCTCTTTAGACCCCGCCGCTAAATGCGCGCATACGAACGCAATCGTCGTATCTCGTATCTTTATCAAAGCGCAACACCCACCTTTATTCCCTAACTTTACGTTCATAGCTCCCGTCCCGAATCCCAAAGAAAATCCAGTCGCGACTTTCGTCGCGATTGGTCTCTCTCGTATAGAACCTTTTCGAATCAACTCCTCGCGAACAAATATCGTCAAATACACCCCAACTAACTGCACGGACGTTATTTTCACGTATCCTCCCCCTACCCCATTTCTAGCGCTAACACTATTCAAACATCTCAAAATCTTCTCGTCCCACATCCGCGCGTCTCGCTCCACGTCTTGCACTTTCAATACTTTCTGCACTTGCAACGGCACAATCTCTTGAAACCCAACCGCGTAGACGTCAACCACAGCATCATCACCTTTGTCATTCATCAACCAGTCTCGAACGTCCAACTTTTCGTTTGGTTTCTTCCCGTTCGCGTTGAACGTATTCGCTCGTATTCGCGTCGTTTCTGCGACCGAAGAGTACACGGAAACGTCTCGCTGAAAAAACAGATTTCGTAACCGAAAGTCGTTCGGTTTGTTCATCCGCGCGAACGCGACGTCCTCGGATATCGGATGATGATTTCTTGCAGAAGCAGATTTTTCAGCTTTATTATTCTCCTCGGTTGTTCGGTCGCGGTTCGAAGGTTGCGCGTCGGCTAAAGAAGGACGACGACGCACACTTCGACGCGTTTTTCGCGCGTCATCATCATCGTTTTCATCGTTACAGTGCACGTCGTCGTCGTCGAAAGTTTCCCAAGAAGAACACGAATTTTGTGGAGAAGAAGACGACGCGAAAGCGCCTCCTCTGGACGACGACGATGGAAATTCCACCTTCCGTAACGACGACGACGACGAGTTCATCCTCTCTCTCGCTCTCTCATTGGGGAGTCTTCAAAGGCAGTCGTCGGTGAGATTCATTTTTCTTTCGAACTTTTTCTTTTAGGGTTTCGTCAGAGAAAAGTTTTAGGGTTTTATGAAAACCCTAAAGCTTTTTCTCTTCTTCTTGACGTGACACCCAAGGCATAACAGAACGACTACATTATTCAGAGCACACACAAAGGATGAGCGCGGTATGATGATGTCGTTTTCGTCTTTTAATCGTCGTCTGAACAATAATCGTCGGTTTCAAATCTCTCTTTCGTTGTTGCAAAATCTCTCGTATTCTCTCTCTCTCTCTCTGACAAATTGTTGTCTTCTTCTTCTCTAATAAACTTCTTCTTCTTTTGAAATCTCAGATATTCGAGAACTACGCGGTGGAGTTTTATTCGTTGCAAACGGCGTTGGAAACAGCGATCTCTTCTTTGTCTTTGTCTTCGATCGGTGATGAGGAGGATCACGTGATAGGGGGGCTCGCGCAAACTCTAAAAGCTGCTTCGACAGAAACGAACGACGAAGGAGAAATTGAGGACTCGTTGGCGGAGATGGAACAACTCGTGAGGAGAATGGATTTAGAAGCGCGAAGCGTGGGCGGGAACGACGCGAAACAGATGAAAATTTTGAGAGATTGTAAAGCGAAAGCGCAAGAGTTGAAAGCGAACGCGCGAGAGGCGAAAGAGCGAAGGGCGCAGACGGAATCGAGAGCGCAGTTGTTCGCGTCTTCGAGTGGCGGTGGTGGTGGAGGCACGGGACCGGCGATGTTGAGCAGTAGTAATAGCGGCGGGGAACAAGATAGAAGACGAGAACAAAACTCGGCGTTGGATTCGATGATGAAGAACACGGCGCGGATCGAACAAACGGGCGAACGCATACGGGAATCGAAAGGGAGATTAATTGAGACGGAGGATTTGGGTGCGGCGATCTTACAGGATTTGCACAGGCAAAGAGAGACTATTGTAGAATCGAGGGAGAGTTTGAGAGGCGCGGACGATACGTTGAGCACGTCGAGGAAGATTTTGCAAACGATGAGTCGAAGAGCACAGCAAAATAAGCTTTTGTTTTACGGAGTCGTGACTGTGTTGGTTATCACGATACTCACGGTTGCATACAAGAAACTGAACGGTTAATGTTGATTTTGATACGAGTGCGTTATATATACGATACGAGCGAGAGATGTAGAGGTTGTGTACAGTTTTGAATCTATTTTTTCGTGGACCTTTATATCATCTTTTAGATTGAAAAATTGTCTCTCTGTTTGTCTCTCTTCTCTCTCGCTATACTACTACCGTCTTAGTTTGACTTCTATGTTTCCAATCTGATGATGTATTATATTGGTCGCGATGGATGGTGTATTGCTTGCATGTTGTTGATGATGATGATGATGTTGTTGTTTTGCTAAAAAAAATCGATGACGTTGTTTGTTCTTCTCTCCTTCCTCCTCTTTCCTTCTCTTTCCTCCTCTCTCTCTCTCTCTCTCTCTCTCTCTCTCTCTTTCTCTCCCCACCCTTCTTACGTACCGTTACGTTTCGATGATGAAAAAGCGAGTATTATTGTTCACCTTCGGTATTAGTACCGTTAATGTTATTTTCCATCGTCCCGTCGTTTCCTTCGTCTCCCGTCTCCTCACCTTCTCCGTTCGTCGATTGTTGTTGCGAGGACGTTTGCTGCGCCGACGCCGTGGCAATCGTCGGAAACTCCTGCGAGTTCCCGTTGAAAAACCCAAACCCAGAGTTATGTCTGAACCCGTTCCCTCGTCCGTTATTTGGAACGTCCGCATCGGACAACACTTTCGCCTGCTCTGGCTTGTGCACGCCACATCGAAAGCACTGCGGCTTGCTCGCGTACACGTTCCCGCACCCGTTCGGACACAACCAATCTCCGGCTCGCGGAGCGTTTCTATGATGGTGGTGGTGCATACCATTGTTCGCATTATTATAACCACCACCGTTGTGATGATGACTCGCTTGCCCGTTGCTATATTGTCTCCCACCTCCTCCGATGTTGTTGTTGCTCCCGAACCCGTTGCTCCCGAATCCGCTCGACCCGCTGTTCGAGGACGTTTCCCCGCCGTATTGTCGGTTATTATACCCGCCCGCTCCACTCGTTCTTTGTTCTTCGCCGTTGCTAAATCCCCCTCCGTTGGCACCGTTGCTCTCTTGTAACGAAGACGCTTGGATTTCCTAATGTTTTGTAGAGTAAAGTAGAAGTGAGGAGAGAAAAAAAAAGGTTCGTCAGTTTTCGTCTACTAAAATTTTTCTCTCTCTCGGGAGTTGTGTTCTTCGACACCAAAAACGTATCTTAAAACCAAGAGTGAGAAGGATAAGGAAAACTCATCGAGACGCTCCCGCGACGAACGCATAGATGTAAAGGTAGTAAACGTACCGACCCGGGAGGCTTCAACACTCCACACCTGAAACAGTTCGTCTTGCTGGAAAACACCAACCCGCAACTGTTCGGGCACATCCAATCCCCGACTCGAGCTCTCGGGGAAAACTGTGTTCCTCTTTGTACGTTCCCGAACGGATGATGATGCGGATGATGCATGAATCGCGATTGTGGGTAGTGCATCTGATGATTAAAGTGTTGAGGATACGGCTGTTGGAAGTATTGGTGGTGCATTTGCGGCATCGCGTTGAAGAAACCGTTGTTATTGTTGTTGTTGTTGTTCTCCTGTTGTTGTTGATCAACCGCCCCGCCCGAAGGAGGCGTTTGCGCAGACGACGACGACGGATGGAAGCTCAACTCCTCCATATCTTTGTTTTCTTCTTGTGTGGGGTCTCCCCAGAAAAAACAAAGCGACGTTTGAAAGTGTAGAGGCAGAGAGACAAAGAGGCATACAACGTTATTAGTTATTATATTATTTCTGGTGGTTCTGCCTTTTTTCAGAGAATCACAAAAGTTGTCGAGTTTAAAAAGCGGCCGCAAAAATGAAAAAAAAAGACACAAGATATTTATTGAGAAAAGAGGGGAAGAATGAGGAGGCGGAACATTTGCCTCATACCTGGCTCACACCCCCTCTCTTATAGTACACATCACAACGATCAAAAGGAGTAGATACTATATATATAAAGTTCGAACAACAAATCGCGCGATATATATTTCTCCCCATAGATTGATATAAGAAGGGCAGACGAATCGAGTTCGCGTTCTTGAAACACGGAACGGAATTCGATTCGTATCATTGTAGTAAAAATTTGTTTGAAAAGAAGCGCTTTTACACGTGGTTGTGGAACCGAAAAGTGCCCGTTTGATTTTCTAATCATCCTAAACTTAACGAGAGAGGAAGGAAGACATGCCCTCGACGCGATCATCCCGCGCAGCGATCAAGGACACGGACGCGGTGAAACCTACCGATCTTGAAGGAAGAGCCAATGCGAATACTGTAACCGCGGTGGAAAAGAAAGGAAATCATCGCTCGTCGCAACGATCGAAAGCGTCGTCGTTGGTGAAAAAAGAGGTGCCGCCGGCGGCAGATATTTTATCAAACAAAGGAAGAGGAAAACAACAACTGATGCGCCATCAGTCGCAACAAAAATCAAACTCTGGCTCCAACGAGAACAATAACAACACTCATACGCACACGAATAACGATAACTCCGATAACAACAATAACATCAACGACGTGAACGTCAACCGAGAAGGAGGACAAAAGAAGGAAAAGTTATCGGTGATGTTAATCGAAGACGACGTTCCGACGCTGTTGGAGGTGCAATCTATGCTTTTGCGAGCGGGCGCGACGGAGGTGCACACGGCGTCGAGCGGGAAGAAAGCGCTGGAGTTTTTAGATCGAGATTCGAAGAAGGATATCGATTTGATTTTCGCGGATATCATGATGCCAGAGGTGAAGATTGACGAGGTGAAGCGGGTTTTGAAAAAGAACGAGAAGTTGAAGGAAGTGCCGGTGATTGTCATGAGCACGGTGGCGCAGTACGATTCGAACAACGATTCCGGGCGGAGAGAAGGTGGCGGAAGCGGGAACGGCAGCGGGAACGACTTAGTGAACGAATACGGTGGGAGTTTAGAAATGGCGGCAACGACGACGAGGTCTTCCAAACGCTTAAAGACGAATGATAACACTCCTCAAGGAAAAACAAACTCAAACGAAGTTTTACAAAAGCCGTTGTCCTTTCGAAGAGTTGAAAACGTGGTGTATTCGCACAAACGCTTGTTGCGTTCGCACAATTCTTCGTCTTCTGAAGCCGAAAAGCAGCAGCAGCAGCAACAGCAGCAGCAACAACAACAGCAGCAGGAAGAAAACGATGCGACAGAAGTCGATCCCGCGAAGACTCTCGCCAATCCAAACGGGGAGGTAAAAGCTGACGGGGGAGAAACGAAAGAAGGTTCCGCCGGCGGTTCGGGAGGCGGATCCGGAAACGGTTCCGGTGGCTCCGGTCCAACTACCGTCAAGTTGATTAACAACGAATCTTCGGAAGAAGATTTACGCAAGAAATCGAGCGATGGTGTGAACAACGCCACCGGGGCTGCAGTCGCGCCGACGACCACCGCCTCGGACGAGAAGACCAAGACGAAAGATGACGCCGGCGGCGTGACCACCGCTCTTCCATTAAACGACGTCGGGGGACTCGCAAAGAACAATTTGCAACACAAACAAGTCGATGGGAACAGCAGTCCGCCGTTAGACGCGGACGTTTTGAAAGTGCGACGAGCGGCGGCTACGGCTGGGAACGAGCGACGACGAAACGACGAAAAGCGTTGGAGAAACAATCGAACGCACACGCGCGACGACGGCGACGGTTTAGACGAAGGTTCGGGTGCTGGTGGACGAAATCGCTCGAGAAGCTTTTCCGCGGAGGACGACAAGACCGAATCTGATTTGAAACCACCGACGGTGACGAGAAAGAAACGTTCGTTGCGCGGCTCCTCCGCCGGCGCCAAGAAAGTCTCCGGCGGTTCTGGTTCCGACGAAGCCGGTTTAGAAGGCAAACTCGCAACGATTGATGGCGCGACGAAAGTAACCACCGCTGGTGCTAAAGCTGCCGAAGGTAAAGACCATCCAGGTTTAGCCGTCCAGCTTATGAACGAACACGACGGCCCGACTGCGCTTTTGCAACTCGCGCTCGCCGGTTCCGCCATGGATTCGAACGCCTCCTTACGTAGATCACAGTCGCGCTCGGCGTTTCACGGGATTATCGAAAAGACGCAACAGAAGATGCAAACTCAGTTTCAGAAAGTCGCGGCGGCAAAAGGTAAGAAAACAACGTCGGCGCAAAAGAAAGGAAACGGCACACCGACGAGAGCCGCCAAGACAACCGCGGGTGGTAAGAACGACAAGATGATGATGACGATGAATAATAATAATAATAATAATAATAATAACAACAACTTTGGTAACGTCGGATTAACCATGTCCGCACCGACTGGGTCAATCGAAACAGAAGAAATGCGCAAGGCGAGAGAGTTGCATTCGATGCAGCAACATCATCAAAACGCGTTGTATTTGTTTCACACGCAACAGCAAATGGCTGCGCAGCAGCAGCATCTCATGCGCCAAATGTCGAACTCGCCCGGTGTACCCGGCGCCGCTCCTGGACAGTTTCCGAACCTCGCTGCACACATGGGAGTAATGGGTGCGATGCCGCCGATGCAACCGTTTGGGTTCCCTCCGCCGCACGGTCAGCACAATCCGTTTATGATGTTCCCGATGCAATCGTTTCCGCCGCAAAGCGAATACGTGAATAATTTTTTCCAAGGTTTAGCGAGCACCGTAGCAACGCAACATCCGCATCATCAAATGCACAACCACATGCAAAATATGAATATGAGTCATAACATGGGTGGTGCGAATGGTGCGGGGAATAATACTGCTACCGGTACAAACAACGGAGGAAGAACGAACAAGAAGGATAGTAACAATAACAACAACAACGTGTCGACGTGCGCGGACCGTCGGGCGCAAGCGATTGCGAGATTTTTGAAGAAGCGCAGAGAGCGAAAGTTCGAAAAGAAGGTTAGGTACGAGAGTCGTCAGAAGTTGGCCGAGTCTAGGCCGAGAGTCAGAGGACAGTTTGTAAAGTTGGACAAATCTTTGAGCAAAGAGCAACAGCAAGAAGTGATTGAAAAGATGAGACGCGAGGGCGAAAAGAAAGCTGGCGCGAAACCGACATCAACCGCGACTGTTGCCGCCGGTGGTGTTGCCGATAAAAGCGCAAGCAAAAAGCAATCCTCCGACGAAAAAGGCGGTTCGAACGACAAAAGTAAAAGCTCTTCGAAAGAGTTGAACACGACGTCCGACGACGACGACGGTTCCGGCGGCTCTCTCAATAATCTCACCTCCTCGGACGAGAAAGGATCCCGAGGACGATCGAGCAACGAAAGCAAAGATGGTATGGACAACGACATCAATAACATCAATAACTCATCGGAGAAAGGTTCAGACGGCCACGACGGAAGCACGGAAAGAAGAGAGACGCCTTCTGTGTAAAACTTTTTAAAAAAACAATAAAAACCAGCGAAGCGAGAGACATTTTTTCACATAAAAACAATATTATAATTTACTAATAAGATTATTCAGTGTACTACAATTACATATATACTAATACATGAGACTATTATGCTCTATTATGCTCCTTCTCTTGTTTTGTTCTATTTCATACTACTCGTTCGCGTTTAATCGACCGTTCGCAATCAGTACGATTCGTCCCTCTCGATTGCTCTCCCGTTTGCTCTCGAAAACCAACTGCGCTCCGCAACAGTGACACTCGTGCTCTACGATCGAGCCTCTTCCCTCCCCTTTCTCTTCGTTATCAAAAAAAGTATACACTTCCTCGTCGCATCCTGGGCACAAACCTTTCATCGCGACTTTCCTTGCTCGCGTTTGGCCGACTCGCTTCGAGCTCGTGTTGGTTATAAACATTCCCGCGAGCGCGCCGACGACTCGCGCGAGAGAGATCTCTTTACGACCGTTATTATGATCGTCCAAAATACCCAGAAATGAAGAACTAAACACAGAAACGCCAAGGAATGTAATCATAAAGTACAAATTGACCAAAGCTTTCGTCATCGATGGATCTTCTTCAAACTTTCGTTCTCTTCTTTGTTTTTTCTTTTCCTCCTTTACAGTTCCGAGAGGAGGAACAAAAAAATCATCATCTTTTTCCTCGTCGTCGTTTCCAATCATCGCTCTTCTTCTTAGCTGCTCTCTCGGTCGCTGAAACTTCTTTTTTAGTTGATGATAATTCTGCTGCGTCCTCCTTGTTTTTCGATGCCGATGATGATGACGACACAAAAACGCTCCTGAAGGTGTCGATGATGCAACAAAAAACATTTTATATAACAAACAGTCTTGCAAGAAATGAAGAAAAAAAGGACAAGAAAAACAAGAAGGAAAAGACAGACACATTCCTCAAAATTCATACGCGCAAAAGAACTGCGAATAAAGAAACAATATAAAACGCGAACGATGAAACTGGTCAAGTTTCTCCAAAAGTTAAACAACGAAACGGTGACGATCGAATTAAAAAACGGGACCACGTGTTCGGGGACTATTTTAGGTGCGCTTTGCGAAAGTTAGAATACGCGTGCATTTCGATTCAAATTTTGATGTGTGTGTCTCATCACAACTTGCAGCCGCTTTGAAAGATCTTCTTCTTTCTCTTTTGTCTTCTTCTTCCTCGTGGTAGTTAAACAACAAACCCGCTGACCTTCTTTTCTTTACTCACGCATTCATCGAAACAACAACAAAAACAACTTTAACAGGCGTAGACATTAGCATGAACACGCACTTAAAATCAGTCAAGCTCACCGTCAAAGGCCGGAACCCGCAAACGCTCGACCATCTCTCCATTCGAGGGAACACCATTCGGTATTACATTTTACCGGAATCGTTAAATTTAGACGCTCTGCTCGTCGAAGACATGCCGACGAACAAAAGTTTAAATCGATTGCCGAAAGAAGACGGAAGTGGAGGAGGTGCAGGTGCTGGTGCTGGTGCAGGGAGAGGACGAGGACGGGGACGAGGACGAGGGAGGAAATGAACATTGGATAGTAGCGCGATAGTAGAGAGATTTAGTCTTCACACACATGTTGTTGAATGTAGTCATTGTTTTAGAGCTCACACTTATTTATATTAATCGCACACACACAATAAAAATGAACAAAACGCGATGCGAAATCGCGCTCGACCTTTCCTTGCGCGCGGTAGAGCACGATCTCGACGGCGACGACGCTTTGGCGTGCAAACTGTACAAAGACGCGTCGCGAGCTTTGGAAGATGCCATCGCCCACGCGAGGAATGGGGAGACATCTTCGATGGAGGAAAACGACATCGAGCAGATGCAGAGGAAAGTGAAGGAGTACAGAGAAAGAGCGGAGACGTTGAGTAGTCGTAGTAAAGGAGGAGGAGGAGGTGAGGATGATGATACGAAAACGAACATCGTCGCCGGTGCCGCAGCAGCCGGGGCGATGATTGGATTTGCGACGATGGGCCCTTTCGGTGCGATAGGCTGGGCGTCTTCGATGGCGTACGCGTCGACGAGAAAAAAAGGAATCGCATCGAGCGTATCAAAAATAAGCGGCTCCGCGGTGATTAACACGATGGAACGAGCGAAATCGCTCAACCGGAAGTATAAAATCGACGAGAAAGTGAAAGAGAACGGGAAGATTGCGTTGGAGAAAGCGAAACAGTTGGACGAGAAATATAAAGTTCGCGAGAATATGAAAACGCAAGGGGAGAGACTCGGGAAGATGCTGGAGGAGAAGTTTTTGAGCAACAAAGAGAGCGTGTCGAAATTACCGGAGACGCCAGGGAAGCGTCGGTAGTAGTACTAGTATGAATAGTATGTTGTATTTATAGCTATAACATTTTCTAATCTAACTCTCGTCGAACCTCATTCTCTCCCTCTTCCGATTGCATCACGTACTCTAAACATTTCAAACTACCGTCCGTACCCGCCTCTCGGCACAAACGAATGACTTGCTCTCTGTCCCACTTCGTCTTCGGCACCTCTCTTAACCAACGCAAACAGTCCAAATGTCCCAGTCTCGCGGCGTATTCGCAGTGTTGCGGCCAAAAATCCGTCGTCTCGCACACCTCTTTTTCTAATATCCACTCTAACGCGTCCAACCGACCTTTAGTGAGTGCCGCCCCGACTAAAACTTCCTCGAAGAGACAGTCGTCGTCCCATTGACATCCTCTCTGCAAGAGAAAATCGATGGCGTTCAAGTGCAAGTTTCGACACGCGCGCGCGAGCGCTCTCGGCGACCATCTCCCAATTTTCACAATGTCCCTCTCTTCCAAAAACTCTAACACGTTCACTCTTCCGTTCTGTGCGGCTGCAATAGAAGCGAAATCGTTAATCGGACACCCTTTCTCTAGTAACCATTTCAATAATTCGACGTGTCCAAACTCGCACGCTTTTTGCGTCGTTCGCCAATCCCACTCGCACAAATCCTTCTCTTCGACTAAATATCGAATCACGTCGATATTTCCAAATCTCGCCGCAAACGTCGCGAATCTCGTGCGATCGATCGGACATCCGCATTCGATGGCGTATTCAATCAAATTGATCGAAGACGCGAACTCGGACGGTTTGAATTTATGATTTTGCGTCGTTGACAACGCTACCGACGACGACGATTCAGGGGAAGAAGAAGTTAAAGAAGACGAATTTCTATCCACAAACTGTTGGACGCAACGGCTGCATCTTCGCAATAATACCAGAGAAGTCGGGTCGATTTTCGAGAGAACGTGTGCACGCGTCACCTCTGGGTAGGATTTGATCAGTTGTTCGAGCATTTTATGACGACATTAAAGAGTCGACGACGAGAGACGGAAAAACAACAACAAGCAAGGGAGGAAAAAATGGCGAAAATGCTCCATTTTTCCAATTCACAACGAACAACTTTTCTTTTTGACGACCGGACGATGAAAGCGACCGGGACGTCTTCAGGCGACGAAGAACAAGAAGAGGAAGAAGCAGACCAAGAGAGCTCTCTAACGGTTGGTGTTCGGATTAATAATAATACTAACAACGCGAGAACGAAGAAGAAGCAACAACAACAATCTCAATCTCAATCAGTTCGAGCAGGAAGCGGAGACGAATGGAACGACAGCGCTTTGGTGAACGCGTATAACGTCGCGATTAAGAGCTATCGCAATAAAAAGAGTCTCACGACGAGTGTTAAACCCAAAGGCAAGAAAGGAGGAGGAGAGTATTTGGCGGTACCAAATGCAGATGAAAGCCAACAAGAAGACGAAGAGAAGAAGTTAAAGAAAGAAAAGAAAAAGAAGACAAAGAAGACGAAGGAAGACGAAGAAGAGGTTTACCGAGAACAACAACAACACGACGGACGACGCGGTTATTACGAGCAGGAGGAGGGTGAAAACGAGCATCATCATCGCGCGAATCATGGCGAGTATTATTACTTTCAACAGCCGCCGCGCTATCCTCACTATCCTCCTCCTCGTTCGCCGTCTGATTACTACGCGTATCCTCAACAATATTCTCCTCCTCCTCCTCCTCCTCCTCCTCATCCTCAACAACAACACGTTCCTTATTATTATCCTCCTCCTCCTGGACAGTACTATTCGAATCCGTACGACTACGCGTCGTATACCAACGACCCCGCCGCAAAAGATGAAAAGTCGTCCAGAACGAGGAGCGGCGACGAAAGGAAAACGAACGACGCGAACGGTTCAAATCTATTCCATCCTCCGGATATGCGAGACTCGGCGTTACGAGCGGCTGGAAACGATGAAGAGTTGGCAAATTTGTTGTTAGCGTGGTATTATGCCGGGTATTACACCGGTCAGTTTCGAACGAACAGAAGAGCACCGTCTGTTAGAGAATCAAAGAAAGAGGATGGTGGTGGTAAAAGCGCAAAAGGCACTTCTTCGAGCGAAGAGGACGACTTTTAGAACGTTATTATTATTAACAATATATTAGATAGATGTTAGATATTATTAGATAATGAATAAATATGATTAATTTAGCAGTGACTCGTCCCGTGAGTTACTGAGCACCATCACCGCCGGTGGCCGCCGCCTCCGCTTTCTTCGCCTTTGCCTTTTCCCTCTTCTTCGCGTTCCTCTTTTGCGACTTGGTTCTCGTGTCCTCGCCCATCTGCGGCGGTCTGTTCGGGTTCGTGTTGTTGCTACTAGATTCCTGCGGTTGAACTGGTTTCGGATTCGGCGCCGGAGGTGTAGGAGCCGCTTTTTCCGCCGGTTTCGCCGCCGGTGTCGGTGTCGGTTTCGGTTTCGGTGTCGGTTTCGGCGTCGGTTTCGGTTTCGGCGTCTCGACGACTTCTTTCTTGGACGTTTGAGCTGCTGCTGCTGCTGCTGCAGGTTTTTCTTCTTGTTCAATCACTTTCTTCGGTTCCTCTTTCTTTTCCGCCGGTTTCGCCGCCGGGGCTTTCGCTGCCGCTGAAACAGCGGCGGCGGGTTTCGTCGTTTCTTCTGGTTTGGAAGGTCCGCAGCCCATGAGTGACGCTAACTTTGTGAATATTGATGTGGATTGGTTTTCTTCTGATGAGGACGAAATGTTGTCTCTCGTCTGTTCTTTTCAATTGATCGATCGGTCTCGAAAGAGGACTTTGAGAAGACGGTCTGTTTCTCTTCTTCTGCTAAAAGTCTGAACGTGAGTGATTCGAACTCGCGCTTGCGTGCGTTTATGCGTGCGTATAAAACGGTGGTGTCCGAACGTCTGTCTGTCTGTCTGTGCGGTAGTATCGCGCGTGCAGATGTAGGAGTGTCGAAAAATTCAAAGAGGGGTCACAGGTCTCAGGAAACCCCTCGAGGAAAACTTTCCTCGATTTTTTCACGAAGCAGTTCAATGAAAATGAAGCACCCCATTTTGTCAAAAGCGACCTTTGGTGAAATTAAGAAAAGATCATCATAACTCTCTCTCTCTCTCTCTCTTTCTCTGCTGTCGTTGTTGTTATTGTAACCATACACACAACGTACCACCACATGAAGGGGGCAGAGATACACACACACACACGCGCGCGCGCGCGCGCGTAACGATCGAGTCTTCTCGAAGAATCCAAGAACAGCGAGATACAGATTCGTGTGTTGGATTTTAAGACGTCCAAGGAGATACTTCCAAAGGAGATATAATCAGGGCACACATCAAATAAATGGTGATCGAACCGGTACACTTAAAATTTAGAGACGAAATGGTGATCGAACCGGTACACTTAATATTTAGAGACGAGCAGTTGGCTTTTATCGAAGAGCGGGCGACCCGGCTTGAGGCACGAGACCACGTGATGAA
>Ga0209335_10000617_pt1 | contig 42545 bp, 31 predicted proteins | sample COG_09_FD_184753 | JGI IMG/M metagenome (GOLD analysis project Ga0209335, IMG submission 184753) | Pelagic Microbial community sample from North Sea - COGITO 998_met_09 (SPAdes) (version 2) | ecosystem: Environmental > Aquatic > Marine > Neritic zone/Coastal water | place: Helgoland, sampling...
CGATCGTCCGATACAATTTGCACGCACTCGTTCAAATCTAAAGGCGTGCCGACGATTTCAACTTCCCAATTTCCACCTTCTCCTTCTCCTTCTCCTTCTTCTTCTCTCATCGTTTTAATACTAGTGATAAGTCTCTTGCTCTTTCTTTTTCGTTGTGAAGAAGTTCTTCTTTTGCCTTAAAATTTTCTCGTTCAAAACGAACCATCGTCACTTGTCATCCTCCTCTCTTCCTAAACCTAAATACACGCGCACGGCGCATCAATACCCCCGATAAAAAACACAGCTCAAGAGTATATTTATCATGTGTATCGCAGCGACGACTGCACCAACGGCGAGGCGTCGAACTTCGCTCCTGTACGAGCAACACAAAAGGAAAGCAAAATTTAGATGGAACGTTGTCAAGCTTTTGTTCGCTCTGCTCGTAGTTTGGTACGTAAAGTGGACGACAAAGACGGTACTTGAAGGAACAGACGGGACGTACGGAGAAATGGACGAAGATATATCGGCGGCGTCTTCGCATCGGAGGAAAAACCATCCGGTATCTTTGCAAAAAGCAAACGAAGATTATGCTAGTAACGATGATTACTCCTCCTCCTCCTCCCACGACAAAAATACGCAGACTACAGACTACGACGGCGCGACTAGCGAACAACAACAACAACAACAACACAGAACACAAAACCAACAGAAAAGCTCGAGCGTTCCAGATGCATTGCCTGCTGTGCGAACTATTCCGAGACCGATATGCGGCGCGCATAATCAACCATGCGCGCACGGAACGTGCAACGATGACGAAACCATGTGCACGTGCTCGAAAATATACGTAGGCGACTTGTGCGATAGTCCAATCAAACTATCCGGGAAGAAACTCGGCGGCTCGCTCTTGCAAAGTTGGAACCTACCTTACACCGGTCCAATCATCATGTCGAAATATAACTTGGGCAAGCATATGAATACGAGGAAAACGGGCGTATTGCAATTGGATTTACCAAACGAAGTTCCTAGATTTTTAGGCCCGATTGGTCCACCTTTGCTGAAAATATTACCAAGCGATGATATCTTTAGAGGCAACCGGCTCTTTTTTCCAACGTGCGCCGTAATCGGCAACTCTGGGTCCATGAAATCGCGCGTAAATAGAAATCGCGCGGCGGAGATTGACGCGCATACCGTCGTCATAAGATTCAACGACGCGAAGACAGACTCGAATTACGGCGACATCGTGGGAAGGAAAACGTCGATGCGTGTGGTGAACGCAAAGCATTTTGGGTTTCGCGAGACGGAAGATGAATTTGTCGTGCAGCAAATGCGTTCTCCGCAAGCGTTTCGGTCGTTCATGGGCGAGCACAGAAGGAACCCGGGAACGCCTTTATACTCTTTACATCCCGATTTTGCATCGTACGTGATTAAATCGTTCCCGAAAATTCAAACGAGCGTTGGCTTTCAAGGGGTTTTGATGGCGTTGATGTCGTGCGGGACAGTGAACGTGTACGGATTTTCTCTCGGACCGAACGAAGGCTTTTCGCAATCGTATTACAGACCAGATTCGGACGAAGATCTCGACGCCGACGATGATAGCAGTAGAAATGCCGAAGTTCAAATGCTTCGTAAACGAGAACAAACCGAGTGGAAGGCTTTGAGCGCGATGAACGGGGCAGGGCTGATTACGTTTCGCGATAAGTGCGTTGAGAACTGTCATGTGAGTCGATCGCGTTGTGGTCAATGCATGAAAAAACAAGAAAAGGTGATCACGGGTGAAGTAGACGACGTCGACGATGGTGACGAGAATAGCGGTAGCAATGATGACGAGGATGGTAGTAGCGAAAACGATGTGCGAGCGGAAGAAGAAGCGTGAATTAGAAGATAGTCACAATTCGAGTCGATCGATTCACCCAACGCTGGCGGCGATAGCGATTCGATTTATAATACAATACATCGTTTGGTTCATGAGAACTACTTTATTTCCACGGTTTCAAAATCGGCAGCAATATAACTAGGAGTACAATCATCATGAGTATCGTAAACACGCAGGCCCATTTCCGCGTGTTCTTTTGGTATTCTCGAGCACTCACTAACGCCACTTGCCCTTGTTTTACGTACTCGGTCGACTTGGAAACTTGTTCCTGTATATCATCTATCATCTCTCCTTGCGCGTCGACTAGAACGCTCATGTCTAAAAAGATCTGATGTAAATCTAACAACCGCCGCTCTAACTCTCGAACTGCCTTGTGTCGTTCCTGAATTTCTTCGACCGTGTCTAATATCAAACCTCTGCCTTGATCTAAAATCGCTTGCTTAAACATTTGTTCATCGGCACCGTTTTCAATCATTGATTCGAGTTTTTCTTCCTCGATTTGTTCCCCAGTCAACGCAAAGAATCGCCTCTCGATGACTTCCTTGTGTTCGGTGCGCAACTTCTCGCGAAGGACTTGAAACTCAGCCATTTGCTCTTTCAACTTTGTTTTCAAAGCGTTCGAAACAGTTTCTCTGGTTTGTTTCTCGCTTCCATCCGCGCTTATTTTTTTCTCTCGTAGCAATCTTTTCAAGTCTTCGTCCATGTTTTGCACGCGCAGTTTAGCTTCACGCGCTAATGTTTTCGCCTTCTCCGAGCACGCGTTCATTTCGTCTTTGATTTCTGACATTTCTGATGATTTTAAAGCAGACTTTCCGCGTTCGTGGAGTTGATGCAAGTTCACGAGCTGTTTTCGTATGTCCGAAAGAAGACTCTTAATCAATGTTGCGTCTCTTAAGAAGAGTTCCATCGTCGTTGGAGACGAAGTGGTTGATGTTGACGGCTCTGAAGAAACACCTCTTTCAACGTCAACGAATTCGTCTTTGTTAGTGCCTTTTGTTGATAAAAAACGACTCATCTGTTTGTTGTTGTTGTTCGTTTGCTCATCCCGGTCGTCAACTCCCGTCTTTTTTATCTCGCCGAGCAAATCGCTCATGTTGATTTTAGTTTTCGTTGCGCTTGAGACTTGTGAAGCGTTGTTGTTGTTGTTGTTGTTGTTGTTGTTGTGTCGCTTTACTCGTACGGTTTTTTGTGGAAAGGTGTGTGAAATTCAAAAAATCAAAGGAGTGAATTGTTTTAACTATCTACTTCACAACTTTAAACACAACCACGATGTATCGCATGATATTAGTATAAAACAATGGGAGAGAGAGAATAATGAGTTCGTGCGCAGTTTGTTTCGACATCGTGTCAGGAAAATGCGTTGCATTATCCGAGTGCGGCCACGTCTTTCATCCTTCGTGCATAACGAAGTGGTTCGAAATCAAAAAGAAAATCAATCGACAGAACGGTTTTGCGATTCCAACAGCTCCTTGCGTCGTGTGCAGAGTTGATTTCGATATCAGCGCGGCGCTTCCGGTGTATTTAGATGTCCCGTTATCTGCGCTTAAAGCAAAGAGAAGAGACGACAAGAAGCGAAGCGGCGATACGAAGCAGAAGAAGAAGAAGAAGAAGAAGAAGAAGAAGACCAATTTTGAAAAGAAAGAAAAAGAGAGAAGAAAAACAAACGTCCTCGAGAAGCAAGATGATGAGGATGTTGTCGTATTGGTTAGCAGTAGCGAGAGCGATGGAGATGAGAGTGATGACGCCGCTAATGATGATGGTGAGGAGCACTTAGAATCAGAAAATGAAAATGCAGAACTTCGCAGGCTTTTACTCGAAGAAAAGCGGAAAACCCGCGAAGCGGAAGATGCGGTCGTTTTGAATAGGTGTAACAACGATGCGTTCGCGCAAAGTAAAATGCAGCTGGAAACGCTACAAGTGGAGTATATGCAAGTGCAAGAAGAAAACAGAGTTGCGAAAGCGCGAGAGAAAATCGCAGTGGACAAAGCTAAAAATTTTGAATCGAGAGTCACGAGAGCTGAATCAGACGTCAAAATGCTTCGAAGCGAAATCTCGGCGTTGAAGCACCAAAGAGCGGTGGAGATGGACGTGTTCGCGGATAAAAATGCTGTGAGTAGTAGTCGCTTTTTCGAAGAGGAGCAGATTGCTCGATTGATGGATCAGAAGGATAAACGTATGGCGCTCGAATCCCTCGCTCGTTCTTTACGAATGAAAACAAAACACATCGTGACGCTCCAAGACGAATATTTCAAAGTAAATAAAAGTTTAAGAGTCGCGGAAAAGTCACTTCGCGATTTAGAGATGAAATACGCGAAGCGAAAGGCGAGAGAGAAGCAAACGAGGGAGGAGTTACAAAATCTTACGAGAGTAGAAAAGCAAAAGCATGGCGAAGTAGAAAGAAGCGGAATCAAAAATGGGATTAAAGAGGGCGATGTTGTTGTTGTTGATGATGATGACGACGATGACGACGACCTTTTGATTCTCGATGATGATGATAATAATAAAAGAAATAAACCGTCGAGTAACGTCTTACGCGACTCGAACAATAGGAACGATAGTATAAGCGGGAAAGCAATAACGCGGCTAGGTGGCAATGTAAAGAGTAGCTTCAATAGAAAAAACAATGCTAGTGGTGGCTCTTTCATACAAAATGGGGACGACGGCCGAGGCGGGAGAGCAACAATATTGACCACCTCTACAGGGGGAAAGCTCGAACGCAACAACAGAAATGATCGAGTGCCGTTAAGTCGAGGTGAGATGATGCAGAAAAATCTCTCCAGCTTCGTGCGTAAGGGACGATAGATAGATTTGTAGCATGTAGGTAGTAAAAAGTTGTGGGCGGTTAAACAGAGAAAGACGGCTTTTATGCCAAGTGGCATTTTCAATTTCTCCTCAGTACACCACAACTCACAAAGAAATCTCTCTCTACTTATTAGTGTCCCGAACACGATAACATCAACGCCTTTATACCATGACCCCATCGACAACTCTCTCCGTGATTTCCTCTCGCATCCTTCCGTTCAGCTCTTCGTTCTCTTCGAGCAATAAAAATCGAAAGCAGATAAAGCGATCCCTAACGACTTCTGCTGATTCTGCAGACAACGACAAAAACAACGCCCGTGTGGAAAGCGAGAACAGGGGAGAAAATGAATCCACGCGACGTAGCGCCATGGTTTTAGGAACGTCTGTCGTTACTTTTACGCTTTTTAACGCGCAACCAGCAACGGCGAAATTGCAAGGCCGCACAGGAGGAATTCCAATCGAAAACTTTCGAGATTTACCAGGCACAAATCCTGCAATAAAATATTACGACATGAAAGGCGGAGGTGGTGATAGTGCGGTCCCTTTCCCAAAAGGAACGCGGGTCGCAGTTCACTACGATCTTAAATTTCGCTCGTTGACGATTGCTTCTTCGAGAGTTGGGGCTGGTGTGACTGGCGGAACACCATACGGATTTAACGTTGGCACGCCCGCCGCTACTCCGGGCGGTCCGTTCTTACCAGCTTTCAACTACGGCATTCAAGGAATGGGAGTTGGAACCGTTCGACGAATGCTCGTGCCTGCGGAGTATGCGTACGGTAATAATCAAGTGCAAGAGATTCCTCCAAACTCTGAGGTGACGTTAGATTTGGAACTCTTGAGCATCGCAAAAACTGGTTTAAGCAAGTAATTTTGGAATGTTTTAAGAATAACAACAACGAACGCGTAACTTTATCTAGAGAGAATGTCTTGAACGAGATCGTCGCCAAGCTTTTTATCTCTTTGGAAATTACGCATGTGTAAAATAGACACGCATCCTTCCTTGGCGACATTATTTCCTTCATACTTTTTTGGCTCGCGCAACTCCAAACCAAAATTCTTCTTCTCTCCGCTTTCACCTCCAATCATCTCCAACGTTTCGGTCAGTGCCGCTAAGGAATTCATCTTCATATAAGGACACGATGCGCATCCGCCGTCCATGCCGCACCCTTCACCCGATGCCGGTCCCGGGATGATGGATAGACTAGACATTGCCTCGCTCACAATTTTCCCCGAAGAGCTGCTATTGACTTGCGTGATGGAATCTACGGAAACCGGGAACACAATTTCACACTCGACGCTCGAATCGTTCTTCTCGAGCTCTTCGGTAACAGCTCGCACGATTGATGTGACCATGCCAGTTTCAGTACCGAGCACGAATTTCATGCGTTCTGGAACGTACACTTCTCCATCTTCTTCCAGCGCGCTAGTGCTATTGTTGTTCTTGTTGTTCTCGTTCTCGTGCTTGTTCTTGTCTTTAGGCGTCGAAGAGGAAGAAGCAGAGGAAAAGAGTTCTCTGCTCTTGCGCTCTTTTTCAATACCACCTCGGATTTTGGCTAAAATGAAATCTAAAATATTTTGCGTCGAGCCGACGACGCCCATATTTCGTTCGCGAGCTTCCATTGCTAGGGTGAACATTTCTCCCGGAACTTCAAAATGTGCCGCTTGATAGGCGTCGGAATAACAGTCTCTCACAACTCGACACACTTCGCCACCGAACAAGTGATGCACCACGCACGCTCCGTCGCGGAAGTATTCCATGTTATCCAGCACTTTTTTCACTGACTTTTGGTCGTGTTCAGGGTGTAACTGTTTGATTTCTTCGTCCGACCACGTCGTTGATGCGCGCGTCAAAAGTTCGACCAAGTTGCCGCCCATGTACGTATCTGGACCGTAAAATATCTTGACGTCCGGAATTTGAGCAGCAGCTTGTAAAACCGTGTTGACGACGTTCGAAGACGTGCACGCAATGGTTGGAACTTTTGCGTTCGCGCTCGCCTTCGTGTCCAATCCAGTGTTGATGTAGATGACGTGCAGAGAATTTTTCGCCTCGCCGGCTTCTCGCAAATATTTTTCGTACGTTTCTGTTTGCGCAGCTTCTGCTAAGGAGCACCCGATGGCATCCGAGGACATGCGGTAAACGTTCGCTTCAGGAAATCCAGCGTCGTCAATAATAGCTCGCACGTTCTCTGACATGAAATCTACACCTAAGACGCAGATGTTTTCGCACTTTTCGTCTCTCACCATTCGCACCGCCGCGTCCGCCATGACTAAAGAATCGGAGATGAAGATCCTCGACGCGCACTCTGGATGTTTCGCTTTACATCGCATCAGCACTCCTTGGACTTCTGGGTCCATGTAAAAATGCGCGACGATTCCACACTTTTTCTCAATCAGTAACTTCGCCAACTTGTCCACCTGTTGGTCGTCCGGCGTTAAATATTTCGCCTGCGCTTCCGCGAACGACCCTTTCGGTTCGCATCCGGACTTTGTAACGATTAATGAAGGGAAAGGATCGCTTTGGAAATCGTTAAGTAAACTTCTCGCTTGTCTTTTGATTGTTTCTAAAGCGTTCTTAAACCCGTTTTGTCGAGAATCAATCGCGCTCGTTTTCACTGCGCTTTCCGACACCCCTCGCAGAGTCGCAGCTACGATCGATTCCACATCGATGTCTTCGATTTGTTTCAGGGTGTACCCTCGAAACATTTTCGTCACGACGCCGAGGAAACCTCTCGTTATCGCTGAATCTGAGTACGATTGCAATCGCGGGGCAGATGAACCATCCGATCCTTCTGTTCCTTCTCCTTCTCGAGAGAGAGACACTTTCACCCACGTTTGGGAAGCCGTGCACCCCATCACTCGAGTGTTTTGGTTTCTCTCCGCGAGTGATAACTCGACGACGTCCACTTGCGACTGCAGGAGCTTCTTCGTGGCTTCTTTCTTCTCCTCTTTCGTCAAAGAAGAAGAAGACGACGACGATGATTCAGACGAGTTCGAAGAAGAGGAAGAAGAAGAAGAGGCGATGATGGATGAAACTCTTTCTCTTCTTTGTCTTCTTCTTCTTCGGGAAGATGATGATGATGATGATGATGATGATGATGATGTCGTCGTCGCCTTCTCCTTCCGTCGGACGCTACTCCTGCTACTTTTGCTCGAAGGAGATGAGAATATTTTGGACGCGCTGCTCCTCGAACAACAACACGACGACGTAAACGACGACGACGACATTTATTCTTCTATTATATGTGCGTGTACGCGTAATCAATCTCTCTTCTCGTAAAGTGTGATAAATAAAAGTGTGACGATGGGATGATGAGGCGGAAAGAGAAGAAAGAGAGTACGAACGAAAAAAATTGGAAGAAGACAAGCGACAAGTCTGTCGCAAGTGCAAGTGGATAAAAAAAAGAGAAAAAGAGACACACAAAAGAGAAAAGCGCTTTTCGCGCGCGCTTCTTCAGAGTTTTATCTTCTTTGCTGCTAAAGTATATAAAGAGAGCCATCATCATCATCATCATGTTATCATCAGCGACGACGATGTCCCTCTCGACGAGTGTCGCTCACGCGACCCGGGTGATGTCCTCTTCCTCCACCTCTTCTTCTTCTTCTTTGTCTTCCTCCTCCTCCTCCTCGATTTCATCCCCGAGTGCATCATCTTTTCTTTGCGCGACTCCTTCTTCGTACTCCTACTCTTCCTCCTCGAGAATACGAGCGACGAGAAGGAGGAGGAGCAACTCCGTCGTCGTTATCGGTAACATCGCGAGGAGAAACAGAGTCATTTTAGGAGCATCATCATCGACAGAAGGAGGAGGAGGAGGAGGAGGACCAGGAGAAGAAGAAGAAGGGGCGGTGGCGACGAAATCTTCGGACCAGCTCTTACAAGGTGAAGCGTCTGAAACGACGGCGTTACCGGAGAATTTCTGCATCATCGAAGGCGCGAATACCATTTTAGATTTCTCTAAACTCCAAGTGGACGATATTCAACAAAACTTGGAAAGTCGACGACAAAAAGTGTTCTTATTGATGGAAGAAATGCGACGACTGCGAGTGCAGTTGCGGATAAAGTCCACAGGAAGCGCGTATGAAGAAGAAAATATGGTGCAAAAGTCAGAGTTTCAGTCAGTTGTGCCTGGATTCCCAGTGTTGACGGAGGATTCAATTTCGGATTATCGAATCTATTGGGGTGCGACTGTGCTCTTCTTCTTACTGTTTGGCGGTTTGTTTGCGCCCATCGCGGAGGTGAAGCTCGGCGTCGGCGGTACCACATACGCAGACTTTATCGAATTTGTTCACTTCCCGAAGCAGTTGGCGGAAGTCGATCCGATCGTTGCGTCGTTTACCGGCGGTGCAGTTGGCGTCGTTTCGGCTTTTTTCGCGATTGAAATTCGTAGCGCTCAAGAACAAAGGAAAAAGGTGTGCATGTATTGCAAAGGGAGCGGCTACTTGACTTGTGCCGAGTGCGCGACGCCAAACACGTATAAACCAGGGAGATTGATCGATCCAAACACGGGATCTAAATGCGTGTGCAACAACTGCTTGGGGACGACAAAGGTTATGTGCACGACGTGTTTGTGCACAGGTATGGCTTTGGTAACAGAACACGATCCGCGCATAGATCCTTTCGATTAATCCGTCGTGGGCGAGAGCTCGCGGAGATGAAAAACAAAGAACGAAAATTTTATGCAATACATCACATTACTACAGAATCAATTATATCTACCACGTACATGAAGGTACCTACAATCTATTAGAATCTACAATTTTAAACTATTTGCCACGCAATCTTCGTCGACGCTTTTCATCTAATTGTTTTACCAGCTCTTCTGAAGACAACGGCGAGGAGGCCTTCTCAATCAACGCGCTGCTGGAACTTTTACCAACTTTTCCCGGTTCATCGTCCAAGGATGAGCTATAAGATAAATTTGGTCCCATCTTCATCGTCGCTGCCATCAACGATTTATCTTTTTCTACCACGGCTTTTGCAAAGATCTCGCAAAACTCTTTCGAGTCTTCTCTGGTTTCGATTTTTGTTCGCATCACCAAAGCCGGTCTTCGATCTTTCGTTCTTCCGACTACTCTGGCTGGATTTCCGGCAACCATACCGTTCGCCGGAACTGCTTTCAACACTAACGAACCTGCCGCTATCATCGCACCAGATCCAACTACAATGTTTCCTAAAATTGTGCTTCGTGCGCCAATCAATACGTTATCTTGGATCTTCGGATGCCTATCGCCAACTTCTTTTCCGGTACCGCCCAGAGTAACCCCTTGAAGAATGGAAACGTCGTCACCTATGGTAGCCGTCTCGCCTACGACACAACCTGTCGCGTGGTCCATCAGAATCCCTCCGCCAAATTTTGCAGCCGGGTGCACGTCAACCCCTAACGCTTCCGAGATCCTCGACTGTAGCATGCTCGCGTACGACTTTTGTCCTTTTTCCCACAAATAATGTTGAATCCTGTGCGCTTGAATCGCGTGAAAGCCTTTGAATAACAGCAACGCTTGGACGTACGAGCCACAGGAAGGATCTCTCGAGCGTACCGCGACCAGGTCTCTGCGTATGTTATTCCTCAGCTGTTCGCTATCTTTCGCCAACAAAACTTCATTAAAAATCTCAATCAGTTGCGTCGATAACAACGTCTTCGTGCACAGTCGATTGGCGAGCGCAAAACTCAAACTTTTCTCCAAGCAATCGTGAGACAAAATAGAGCTAAAGTAGAAAGAACTCAGCATTGGCTCTTTCGCAGCCTCTGTTTCTGCTTCTTTTCTGATTTCGTTCCAAAAATCTTCCCTCGACATCTCGTTCGATAAGTCTTCGCTGTTTGGCCGTTTCGGCGCGCGTATCGCAGACTTTGTCGTCGACGTTGAGTATGACAACGATGATGATCTAGATCCAGATGCTTCTACGTTTCCATCTTCTCGCGCAACGGCGAGTCGTTCTTTCTCTTTTCCTTTTTCAGGCACCGAGACAGCGGCGGAAGAAAACAGTTTTTCTACTTTGTCTTCCTCGTCGTCGAGTTCAGCGCATAACTCTTCGCCCCATTCTTTGTTGTCGTCGTCGTCCCAATCGCTCACGAGATATCTCGGGTGCGATTCCGCCCATAAGTTCGGTTCCGGCCATTCTTGTTTTTGCTGTTGTTGTTGCTGCTTGTTAGAGGTTGTCGCGTTCTCGTCCTTCCTCGCAGCGGCGGTGAAGATTGTCCGCACTCGCTCTCCTTGTCTTCTTCTTCTCGTCGTTGTTGTTGTTGTTGTTGTTGTTGATGGTGGTGGTCTTCTTTCTCTAATTATTTTCAGAGAAGAAAAAGAAGAAGAAGAAGAAGAAGAAGAAGACGCCGTCGATCTCGAGGAGTAGCAGCAGTAGCAGCTCATCATCATCCTCAGACTCTTATGTATATTATTATTATTATTTTCGTGTCTTGTGAATTCTATTTGTGCTGTGTAATTCGACGTTTCAACTCAAGGTTTTCTCAAGCAAGCTTGTCTTCAATTTTTTACAAAAACAACATCACAATAATAATAATAATAATAACATAACATATAACATAATGTCTTTGTCTTCTTCTAAACTCATCCAAAGACTTCTGCGCAACGGCGGTGGGCAGAGCAGAAACGACATTTTTTTCACTCGTTTACTCTCTTCGTCTTCACCGGCGTCGTCGTCGTCCTCGTCAAAACCATCCACAGCGACGACGAGGACGACGACGCCGACCAAATTTGGAAAAAAGGAAGAAAAAGAAACCTTTCTCGAGAATCTTATTCGAGAATCAAACGCTTCGTTTCCAAACTTGGAAGGAAAAGTCGTCTCCGGAATAGTGACAAAGATTGACTCTAGGAACGGATTCATTGACGTGGATGTTGGGTTCAAAATGCCATCGAGCTTTGTAAAAGAGGAGTTACCAGAGGATGTGAAGTTAGGCGATCGCGTACCTCTACGAGTGAAACGTTTACAAAACCCGTTCGGGGAGATGGACGTGGACTCGGTCTCGGTCGATCAGTTTAGAAAACACCAACTGGCGTGGGATGCGATTGCGAGGAAAAGAGAGAATAGAGAGCTTGTCACCGGGAGAGTCTTGAATGCCGTGAATGGTGGATTCGCGGTCGGCGTTTCCGGACACGTCGGTTTTTTACCGAAGAAGTTAGCGCGAGACGAGAAAGGAAGACGGTTGCCGCAAGACCGCGACGCCACGCCACCAATAGGAGACGCCATGCAGTTTCGAGTTTTGTCCATGAGTGAAGCTGGTGGGGCGAGAAATTTCGTAGTGAGTGGACCAGAGGTTGAGACTAAAAGACAGAGTCAACCCGCGAGTAATAATAGTGCGAGAACGGCGTTTTCTGCAGCGACGACCGGGTCTCGTAAAGTTCGAACGTGGGACGGTACGAAATGATAAGCTCGAAATGATTACGGCATATAGTGAATAATGTAGTAGCAGCACAGGTAGCAGTTTTTAGCGGTACAAATAGAAATATATTTTTACTCTCCTTTTCTAAACGTTTTCTTCTTTCTTCGCGCACAACTCGTACGTTTCCGAGAGTCGCCTTTGCTTATTCAAAGGCATTGCCGAGCGTCTTTTCACGACTTCATTGAGATCTAAATCCGCATACACAACACCCGGCTTTTCCTCTAATTCTTTGTCGTTTAATTTCTCCCCAAACGGACCGTATACTGAACTATCGCCATGTGCTTGGTACGACGCGCCTTCTACCCTCGCAGGCGAACACGTCGCAACAAACATCTGATTGTCCACCGCTCGACATCTTTGCAGTAACGCCCAGTGTAAAGGACCGGTCACGGTATTGAAGGCTCCTGGATATATCATCCCAATGCATCCTTCTAGCGCACACGCGCGCGCGTACTCAGGAAATCTCATATCAAAGCATATGCCAACACCAAACTTTCCAAAATCTTTGGTATTTGCGATAGTCACCGCGTCGCCCGCCGTGAGCGTCTTTGATTCAAAAAAAGTGATTCCATCTGGTATATCTACGTCGAATAAATGCATTTTATGATGCGTTGCTATGAGTGCGCCATCGCTATCAAACACAAAGCACGTGTTGAATAGCTTGCCGTCCTTTCTCGTCGGTATTGATCCTCCAAACAGAACGACTTTTTTCTCCTTGGCGATTTTCCGCATAGCATCGAAGGACGGCGACGTCGAACCTCTTCCTTCTTCTTCAGCCACAGAACTACCTCGATCTAACACTACATCCTCCGCGAACGGAGCGAAAAACTCGTTTCCGTAAGGACAGTTCCACATCTCAGGTAAGACTACGATATCCACAATCTTTTTTTCTTCTTCAGCCAATTTTAACGGTTTGTCTCCTGATGATGACGATGATGACGACGATGACGACGATGAAAGCGCTTCTTCGACTCTCGCCAGCATGTTTTCAATATTTTCATCCTTGGACGACGTCGACGCCAATTGCACGAGCGCTATTCTCGCGCTCTTCTTTTTGGTCGTGTTCTCTGTGGTAATCGTCTCATCCGTGAAGGAGGAAGAGGTGAAACGACTTTTCGCCGACATCGTGCCGTTGTGCGTGTTCTCGTTTGACGATGATGATGAGGACGCCGACGTTCTCGCCTTTGTGTTCTTCGCGACAAAGAGACGTTTCGGTTCGTTGCTTCTAGTACCAGAAGCAAGTGGAGTGCGGTGAATAGTAGTAATACCGAGACGGAAAAGGGACGCAAAAGGACAAGTCATTTCTTGTGAGGTAAGGGCGAACTGGGGAGAAGAGAAGAAGAACCCGAAAGAGCAGAAAATTTTCTCTCGCGTATGAGATTAAAACCTAAGTGCGTATGTATCTACAAGAATGCATTGCCCAACCACTCGCTCTTTTCTTCATCTCTCTGCGCTTCATTTTTTCCTCTCTCTCTTTCTCTCTACTAATCAACAAGAACGCTTCATTCGCACCCTTCTTCTCTTTCGCGCTCTCGCGCGAAGAAAGACGAGCGTCCAATTTTTTTCTAAGCGTTGTGTACATGTCGTCGTAATTTTTACCGGTATCTCTCTTCCTCTCTCTCTCCCTCTCTTTCTCTCTCTTTTTCTTCCTCTTCTTGCGTGTGAGGAAGTAAATTACGAGCCGTGCACCTTGATAAACTCCTTCTTCGAGATTTTCTCGTCGATCAAAAACTGGGCCACATTTTTGCGTTGGTCTCCTTGGAGCTGGATGATATCCCCGAGTTCCGAGTCTTCCACAATCGTTCCGTTGCAGTTGAACTTCTTCTTGCACTCTTTCAAGATGATCTTCTTGTTGATTTTGGGATTAATCCCTTGTAACGTCGTTAAGGATTTCCTCCCATTTCTTTGTTGCGTGCGGATGTGAATGTATTTGTCTTGAACCGAATCCGCGTTGATTTTCTCGGCTTTTTCTTTTTTCTTCTTCTTGAGTTCCGAGTCTTCTCGATCGTCTTGATTCAACAAGTCGGCTTGGTTCGCGAATGGGTCGATACCTGTCGTCGTGTTTAATTGTTACGCGGCGTAAAGAGAAGGAGAATAGCACGAGTGAGAGTCAGTTTACTATTCCATGGTGGTACGAAGACGAAGAAGAAGAAGAAGAAGAAGAAGAAGAAGAACAACAACAACAACAACAACAACGGAAGGGAAAGAAAAGAAGTAATAAATTCATCTTCTCGTTCTTCAAAACAAAGAGAAGAAGAAGAACTAAAAAAACGTACCGAAGGATGGCTCGAGCTCTTCCATAAAAAAACGGAAAGGTTGGTTTTTGAATGCGTGTGCGTGTGACTGCGTGTGTGTGTGTGTTTAATGCGCTTGTTGCTCGCGAAGACTTTTAATATCGTTTCTTTTGAGAAGAAAAGAATAAAAAAGAAGGTTTGTGTGCAATTTGTGGCGATTACGAGAGAAGAGAGAAAAAGGAAAGAGAGAGAGAGAGAGAGACCCTTGTTTTTTTAGAGTTTTGGTGTGTCGTTCAAAAAAAAGAGACAAGACGACGAGCGAACGCATTAACATCATCATATAATAATAAAGTAATAATACTATAGAATTCATATCCGACGCGGCGGCAAAAGAATCCGATATGTCCGCCGCGGAAGACGCACCAATATCGACGACGTCATCTTGGCACGATCGTCCGATTAGCAAACAAAACCCGATCGTTTTCTTCGATATCTCCATCGGAGGCACAGAAGTTGGACGAATAAAAATGGAACTGTTTGCAGACGTCGTGCCGAAAACGGCGGAGAACTTTCGTCAGTTTTGCACCGGGGAAACCGTAGATCCGAGAACGAAGGAACCGCTGGGGTATAAAAATGTTCCTTTTCACAGAATAATCAAAGACTTTATGATACAAGGCGGCGACTTTGTGAAAGGAGACGGGACGGGTTGTAAGTCAATTTACGGCAGTAAGTTCAAGGATGAGAACTTCGTCGCGAAACATACCGGCCCAGGATTGTTGTCGATGGCGAACGCCGGTAAGGACGGAAATGGATGTCAATTCTTCATCACGTGCGCAAAATGTGAATGGTTAGATGATAAGCACGTAGTTTTTGGAAGAGTTATCGGTGATGGCATGTTAACTTTGCGTAAGATTGAAGCGGTTCCAGTCTCGGGGGGTGCGAACGCGCCAAAACTAGCGGTTATAATCTCACAATGCGGAGAGATGTGAGCCATGTTGTAAGGAAAAGGAATATCGTGTGATATAAAGTAGAATAGGTACTGTAGTTCAATTAAAACTTAAAATGTAATAATAATCATAATCATAAAAATGGAATTGATTGAAGAAAGAAGGGGTGGATGATACATAACTTCATGGCCTTCTCGAAGGAGTTCCTGGCATACATTTACGTGGCGGCGACCCTTCCCATTTTTTCATCTTGGACAGTATCGATAGCAGAAGCAACAGCTTCTACCATAGACGATGATGATGATGAGCTGTGTGAGCTCTTGAACGTTTTGACGTTTGAGTATCTTCTCCACGAAAGTCGTTCGAGTTTGTATTCGATGAGCGTCCCGTTTCCGTCATTTTCGTAATCTTTCGGTCTCCAACCGTACTGAACCTTGAGAATTTTAGCTCCCGCACCGACGTGTAAGAATAGGCCGCGGTCGTTATATCCGCCTTCTTTTGACATAACGTGTTGTTCGTACGTGGGAATCGCGAGAGAGGCTTTGAGATGTCCCGAGATGCTCGCTTGCGTTCGCTCGGATACTTCCTCAATTTCCTTGATGGCTTTTTGTTGCACTTCGCGGAAGCCTCTCGTTCGAGTAACGGCGCAAACTGTTTGTACCATGGGAACTCTTTCTGCGAAGTGAAGCACAAAATCTCTGAGCTGCATGCCCACGTCGCCACCGTTTTCGAGCGAGTAGCGTTGATCGGCAAAAACATCCAAAAGTTGTATCGTTTGCGACGAGAACGGGTCAACTCGAGCAGACTCTTTCGTTGCCCAACAGTTTCTATTGGACACGTCTTCCGTGCTTTTGACAAACTGCGTATACATCATTCCTTTCAACGAGTCATTTGTCTCCTCGAGATATTCACCGTCCATATCAAATATCGCGAAGTTCATCACTCGATTATTCAACACGCGATCGCGAATCGTATCTTCAGACGTGCGCATCTCCGGACACGAAATCCAAGCCTCGCGCTCGATCTCAACCAACTTATCGACGTTAGAGATCGATAAGGTGTTGATGATTTTGAAATTTCTCTTTCGGAAGGTTGCAATGAAGAGAACATTTGCATCAGAGGATGGCGAAACTGGAGAAGATGACGGCCGCGCGGCTGGTTCGTCACAAAAATCGAACAAGGAGACGTCGTAAGTACCTCGCAAAGGATAAATTCCGAACGAAGCGAGCTTGAGCAAGAGCAAATGCGCAGAATTTTCGTGCTTAGCGATGGCATCGAAGAATATTCCACCATAGTTGCCTGTACTTTTCTCACCTCGAGATGCAGACGCCAAGAATGTCGCAGTTGCGAGTGTCTTCTCACCAGCGAAAGCAGCTTCTTCAGAATCCATCTCGCGACAGATCTCCGTCACCACAGCATCGAGTGAAAGTGAGCTCATCACATCGCTTCCCAACAAAATAACTTTTTGTCTCTTCACTTTAGCGATAATCGAAGAGTTTTGTGGAAGTTTATCATCGTCAGAGACGTCGCGAAAAAGCGACGACGGAGAGAAAGATCGAGCTTTTGACCACTCGTCCAAGGCTTTCGAAACCGCCCGCCCGTGTTCCGGGGAAACGCCTAAACATGGCGTAATCACGCTCGTTTCCGGCAGAACAGTCTTAAGACACGTCTTGTTGTTTGCCGGTGCAACTTCACTTTTTGCATCAAAAATAGACGAAGTGAATGCTTCGGACACGATATCGTGAACGAAAACATCTTCTTCGATTTTGCTTCTTCTTTGTTCATCCTCGCTCGCCGAGGCGAAGAGCGCATCGTACAACGATGCTACGAGAGAAGCATTCGCTTTATCTGCTGAACATGGTTGAAGACGCACGTAATTATCGGCGCTCACAGAGTTGCTCTTCCCATAGTCACCTTTGCTCGAGTGCGCGGCGACTTCCAAATTTGTCTCCGTAGCCGTCTCGAGAAGCGGATCGCGCTCTAGTGTCGCGCGAAGGGTGAAGGTTTTCATCGACGAGAACACAATTTCATCGTCGCTGTCTCTCGCGACACTTTCATCGTAAGATATGAGACTCGCATTCTCTGGAAGCATTGGTGGTACGCATTGGAGTGAAAAATAAACATCTTTCTCGTTATGCGCATCTTTTTGCGCAGCCGTTCGATTTAAGACGACCCGATGGACTCCATCGAGAAGAAGTTGCGAGAAGAAAGATATCGCCGCGTTTGCTCCCCTGCTCGTTACAAACAAAGCTTCGTTTGCAATGAAGAAACGATCGCATGCCGCTGCAATGTGCGCAATTGGATTGGCACTTGCAGTTTTGACATCAATGTCATCATCATCATCATCATCATCATCACGAGAAATAAATTTCACACGAGCGACTGCGAGAACATCCTCCGAGACCGGTCCAAAAATCCGTTCAATGGGACTCAGATTGGCTTCCTCTTCTTTCTTAACGACGTAAAGATACGAGTAGTTTTCTTCCAACGCGCCTTCTTTGTTCACTTCACAAGATTCTTCGTTATTGCTTTCATCCCGTTCTTTCTCGGCGACAACACGCTCGAGATTTTTTTCTTCTCTTTTTTTCGACAACCCGGGACGAACGAGAGAAGAAGGAAACACCGTCGCGCGTTTCAACACGCCCATAGCCGCGGTGCACGATCTCTCGCATTTCTTCACATCCTCCTCCAAAATCGCTTCGCAAACTTGGTAGACGATCGGATAGTTCTCGTCGTCGTCATTTTCGTCGTCTATTTTAGAGACGAGGATGCTCTTTTCCGCTCGAGGAAGTGGGAGCGTTTCCCCTAAAACAAACCTGTTATTGGGCTGCTCCTTTTGATTTACCGCCAAAAACGGAAATTTTTCTCTTTTGACCCCCTCTTGTTCTTCTTCCAATTTACCTAAATCAGAGGAAGAAGCGGAAGAAGATATGACGCTACTCCCGTCATCTGAACTGATCGATTTGTTATATCTTTCAAGCGTCGATCGAGGTGACTTCACGAGGAGATTCAAAGCCACTTTGATCGCCCGGCGCGATCGTTGCTCATGTTCTTCTTCTTCTTCTTCCTTTTTTACATGCATCTTTTTTTTTATAAAAAGAAGTGTGACGCAGCCGATTCCCCTTTTTTTTAATCACCTCTACGAGCAAAAGTGTCAACAAACTTTGTGTAAACAAGCGCGCGGGTGTTGTCGCGCACAAAGAGGAAAAAGATATCGCGCAAATGAGTGGAACGAGCGCGTTCTTCCTCTATGAAGTGTTCGCAAAGGATGGATGTGCAGTCGATCAAATCCACAAAGAGAGGGGAGGGCGGTGAGAAAAGTTTTTGAGGTTTTTTCCGAAAAAATATCTTTGATCTGTTTCGGGACGCTTTTTCTCTTTTTCGTGAAAACAAGCGTTACGACGAGTACAAATTTTTTTTTGCGAACACCCAACATTCATTGCCAGATTGCTAACCTCCTCTCCTCTTCTCATCAGAGTCTTCTTCTTTTTGGTGTTGTGAAGGAAGAAAGTTCGTCGTCCTACAAAAAACGTGAGAAAAAGAAAAATGATGAAAGACGCGAAGAAAATGCACCGGCTGTATTTCAAATCCAAGCTCGAGCTGGTGACCAACTGCGCGTGGACGAAGAGTGGTAGCAATAGTAGTACTGGTAGTAAGACGACGACGAGCGACGGTGGTAATGGCGAGAATGCGTCGTCATCGATCGTGTTTTTAGACGCGTTGGAAAAGGAGATCGCGAACGAAAAGAAAGAAAGAGGAGGAGAAAAAGAAGAAGAAAACGACGAGGCGGATGAAATAAACGAGGAGTTTGCGGACAGAGTGCTGATCTCGCGATTATCGTTATCGCTATCCTCGTCATCATCGTTAGGAGGAGCAGGTGGTGGTGGTGGTGGTGGTGGTGGTGGTGAACAAAGAAGAAACGAACACCAACTGAATCAAAAGTCAAAGTTCAGGTACCTTTTAGAAACGTTTCACAGAGCGGACGAGGAGTTGCGAAAGTCCACTCTCGCGCAGTTTGCAAACGAAAGGGACGCGAAAGATAAGTTCGACCTGTTGATGCAAGAGGTGAAGAAATTGTGCGTCTCTTACGGTGGATTGGTGTTGAATCCGGACGAGGAAATTCGAGGGACCCGAGAAGAGCCAGGGATGTTTCCAATATCAGAGTGGGAGGAAGAATACGGTGTGAATGAGTTTTCGTATCGATTATACACGGGCGAAATGAGCCAGATGTATTTGGACGCGTTTTGCAAAAAGTTTGGCGAGGAAGAACCTGACCTGCTGGATGCGATATTCTTGCACGAAAGGCAATGGACGTTTACGAGAGAGAAATCTTTACCGACCGAACCTTTTCTCGTCCACGGAATGTCCATTCTCGCGGATTTCGATCCATTTTTGAGGGCAATGTTTATGCTCGCGGCGAATCCAATCGCCGCGGCGAGATTGATAAAGCATCCGCTCTGGATGCCCAAAAACCGCAACGCTCAAATCTTTCCTACTTTACCGCCGCACGTAATGATGATACCAAACTTCAACGCAAACGCGCGAACGTCCGATGGATACGTGTTGGGTAAAGATTTTGAGGAGTGTTCAATATTAGGGCCGCTGTTTGCGCTTTCGCCGATGTATTCGAGGGTTCCGGTGATGAACATGTTGTCGCAAAGACGAGAACCAAACGTATTTCCAGCTTTATTTCCAAGCGTTGATTTAGGATCGAAAGACTTGAAAGTGAGTGTGCGCGAAAGAGACAACGCGCACGCGACGATTTGGATGCACATGGCTCGCGTCTACGAAGGCTTGCACGCAATCTTAAAGACTTTGCTTAAACACGGCGGGCCAACTCGTGATGGCGTTTTAAAGTGGATCTTCTTAAACTTGCACGTGAATAAGAAAAGAAGTCAACAAGAGCAACAATTATCTTGGTTTGAGAATTGCTCAGACGGCTACTTTGTAAACTTTTGCGAGACGATGTTACGTTTGAGTTTGCCATTCACGGACGTTCTCAACGGAAAAGGAAAACATTTGCCGAAAATTAAAGCGGAATACACGCTTTCTAAATCGTGCGGTATAACGGACTACAAAGATTGCACGAGACTTGGCATGACCGAGAGCGAAGCGGAACAATGCTATAACAGCGGGGAGTTTGAGTTGGAAGAAGGTGGCGATGCGAACGCGTCGTCGTGGGGATTCGTCTGCGAATGTTTTTTCGCGACTCATCGCGCTATGCATCTTGGCATCATCGCGTGTATCAACGCGCAAGAAGAGAGGCAGCGACACACCATACGCCGTTATGCCGAGAGAGTGAACGAATTGGAGGAGGAGATACAATCTTTACCCGGGAACGATCCGCGAAGACACGAGTTTGTTGTTCAACTCGGACAACTTCGCATGAAGAAAGATGCCTACATTCAACAGACGATGCTTTGCGATGCGACTTTGATGGATCCGCGCGTAGTATCGGATAGTTTTGCATTCTATCGTTTAACGTGCGTGTGGTTATTGAACGAAGCAAGAAGTGGTGGTGGAGATCAGACATCACCAGCAATTCCGACGACGACGACGACGCAACTCCCGGATGAAGCCTCGAAAGCTTTCCGAGCGATACCGGAAGAAATTGTGGAAGATACTTTGGACTACTTGGTGTACGTCATGTGCACGAAAAGTTCTTCGCATTCGTTGATTGAGAATGAAATTTTGACCGAAGTCGTAGACTTTCTCGTTCTCTTCTCCGGGGCGTCTGAGCACATCAAAAATCCATATCTTCGATGTAAGTTTGTCTCGGTCATACACTCGTTCTTACCAGACTATTCTGGCTCGGATAAATTAGGTCGAGTGATGTTCGAAACAAACGCGAGCGCATTTCAGTTTCTCATCCCGAACTTGCTCAAACTCTTCGCCGATGCCGAGCAAGCTGTTGGTCCTTACGAAAAATTCAACGTCCGCAAAGAAATCGGCGACATTTGCGAGTATCTTTGGGCAATCCCGGAGTACCGAAACGGTTGGAAGATTTTTTCAGAAACCAAGTGGCGATTTTACGCGAAGTTTGTTGACATGCTCATCAACGATGCCGTGCACTCTCTCGGCGAGGCTATGGAGAAACTTCCGCAAATTCGAGAAAGGGAGGCGTTGATGGGGGACGAAGCGCAGTGGAATCAGCTGACGGACGAACAACGCGACGATCACGAGTCGCGTTACGAAAGCAGCGAACGAGAACTGAGATCGGATTTGTTTTTCGCGAAGCAAAACATAGAAATGATGGCGTATACGAGTAAAGAGATCGCCACGCCGTTCCTAAGGCCCGAGATTATCAAAAGAGTCGCGGACATGTTGAACTACTTCCTCAGTCACCTCGCCGGCCCGGAGAGACGAAAGTTGAAAGTGAAAAACCCGGAGAAGTATAAGTTCGATCCGAAAGAGTTGCTGACAAAAATCGTCACCGTGTATCTCAATCTTTATAAAAACGAAAGCATTATCAATGAAGGCGCGGATAAGATGGATACGGGTGCGGAAAAGACGTTAGCCGAGGCGATTTCGGAAGATGGGCGAAGTTACAAGGACGAAGTCTTTACCATGGCCATCGACGTTCTCTCCAAACACTTTCTTCTTTCGCCGACGGAAATTGAGATTTTCCAAAAGCTACAAAAAGCCGCGAAAAAAGCTGCGGACGATGCCGTCGACCTCGAAGCCGATTTAGGCGAGATTCCAGACGAGTTCCAAGACCCTCTCATGTGTACTTTGATGAAAGATCCAGTCATCGTACCGATCACGAAAAACGTCTGCGACCGGGCCACCATCGAGCGCCACTTGCTTTCTAACGAAACCTGTCCTTTCAGTCGTCAACCGTTGAAAGTAGAGGATTTGAAAAGTGACGTCGAGTTGAAGAGAAGAATCGAAGAGTGGGTCATGGAGCAAAAGAAAAGGGCGAAGAAGTGATACTATAATGTCCGTAGTTAGTTTTAATCAGCAGTAGCAGAGAAAAGAGAGAGACATGCGAAAAAACAATTTGTTCCTTTCTCCTCGTACAGTCGTACAACATTACAATAAATTTCCTTCTCGTATTTCTTTTACTCGCCGTATTTAATAAATAGATATGTTCGCTGGGTCTGCATCATCGACGATGATGACGACGTCCTCCTCGTCGCTGGTGGTGGTGAGTAATAACACCTTTCAGGTGAAGAAGGAGAAGAAGACATCATCATCATCGACGAAGAGGAGAACCAAGAGAAGCGCGCACAGAAGAAGCGGCGAGGAAGAGGAGGAGGAGGAGGAGGCGATTGATTATTGCGCAAACAGAAGCGATTTCGATGCGTTCGAGCGCGCTCTTTCTTCGCTCTCTTCCTCTTCATCATCGAGAAACGATGCGAACACAACTGACAACGATAACGACTACAATGAAGACATTGATAGCGGTAAAGTGAAGAAGAAGAAGAATTTGAAAACAGCAGTTTCCGCGCTGTGCGCTTCCTTGTGTCTCTCGACCGAAGTTTTCCTCCTTTCATCCGGTTTTGCGTTTCCCCGGGAAGCGAGCGCGTTGCTATCGAACCCAAATTCGGGCTTACCGCGAACGCCGACCGCGGCGTTACGACGAGCCACGCCGAGAGTGAATGCGGAGTCGTCAGACATTCAGTATAATTTGGACGACGCGGCGTATCAGTTTCGCATCCCGCAGCGAAAACCGTGGAACTCGATGTTGAACGAAATCAAGAAAGCGAAAGAGATTGTCAAGGAGAAAAGAGGTGAGATTTTCCAACCGATCGTGAAGGAAACCCAAGCCAGCGCGGAAGTTGAGATTGAGAATTTAGTCATCGCCTTGGACAGATTAATCTTAGCGTGCGAAAACCAAGACGTGGAGAATTTTGATAAGTGGATCGCCAAAGCCATAGAAGCGAACGGAAATATCATGGTGAACCAAGTGAACGACTTGCCATTTTTGTTACCGAAGCGATACCAAGAGTTGCCAAGAATGACGGGACGGGCGGAGTTAAAGTTTACGATTAAACACGGCGATGGGAGTTCGTTTGGGAATTTGAACGGCGAGCCTTTGAAAACCGTGGATCTCGAGATAACCTGCGACGGTTTTAACGCGCCAATTACGGCTGGAAACTTCGTTGACGCGGTGAAAAGAGGCGAATTCGATGGGAGTAAATTAAATTTATCCGAAACGGCTGTTATTTTTGGCAACAGCGATAATTCAGCGTCGACATCGATCCCTTTGGAAGTCAAGGCGTCGAATGAATTCGAGCCGAGATACCGGTCGCCTTTAGATGTTGCGAGCGGCATCGATGCGTTACCTTCCATTCCTCTCTCAGTGAACGGGAGCGTCAGCGCCATGCGCTCAGCCACGGACGACGGCGCTTCCTCTTCCTCCCAGTTTTTTCTCTTTAATTTCGATCGCAGACAAGCCGGTTTAGGCGGTGTAGCGTTCGAAGAAGGAGAGTTTTCAACCTTTGGGTACGTCACGAAAGGATTAGACTACGTGAGAGACTTACGCAAAGGAGACGTGATTGTTAAAGCTTCAGTCACGGCGGGAGAAGACCGCTTGGTCAATCCGAGCGTCTCCAGAGCCGATCGGATCGATGAAATCCAAGCAGCGGAATTAGCTGATAAAGAGTTGTTAGCAGAGAAAGGCGTTTGAAATGTTCACGATGATTATTATGATGATGATGTGTTTTTGTTACCCTCAATTCGTAGTCTCTCTCCCTTCTTCCATCCGTCCTTTTGCTCTCCGCGTCTTCTCCTTTTTTGTGTGAGTTCGCCCAAAAACGCTTACGACCAACCTCCACCACGAATTTCTTAATAATATCCAAACTGCCTTACATTTATAATTCATACGACACATAAAAAGAGTGATGATGATGATGATGTTTGCATCAGCATCGATGCGCTGTCAAACCGGTGGTATTGGTGATGCGTGTGCTCGCACCGACCCTCTCCGCAACGCGCAATCAAACCACCCTTTCACCATCATTCGCGCGTCGTCATCTTCGTCAAAGTCATCTTCTAAAATCATATCTAAACATCAACAACAACAACATTTTCCGTCCTCTCGGGGAAGAAGTTTTAGGAATGGTACAGACAACAATAACAACAACAGTACTGATGATATAAGAGCGAGGATGTGTAGCCTTCGTCGGCATTCGTACTGTCGTCGAAATCGCGTCGTTGTTTCTTCATCGTCGTCGTCGCTGGCGAACGAACAACCACCAGGGAGCAGGAGCAGCAGCAGCAAAAATGTGTTCAACAGCAACGAGGCTGGCAAAGAGTGGAACACGAACCTTCGAGCGACGTGCGAAGCGATCGTGAAAGTGAACGAGGCGGACGATGTCACGCCAGAGCTATCGTTGGCGAGCTACATGCGACTGCCTGTGGAACAGTACGTGGACGTGCCGTTGCCGTTAGGCGCGAAGATGACGAAATATTTCGACGAGACTATTAGAGAAGACGAAGGCTTCTTCGAGCTCGCCATCCCGGGATTGAAGTTCTTCACGTTGGAGGTAAAACCAGTCGTTAGAGTGAAAGTGAGCGTGTTGACGACGGATAACGAACAGAGATTTGTGTGGAGTGGCAAAACGAAAGCGAACGATGTAAAAGCAGAGGAAGAAGAGAAGAGAAGAAAGAAGATGAATAAAATGTACAGACCGGAACGCGAGGATGCGGATATGAGAGGACCGTGCGTTTTGATTGAAGTCGCGAGTTGTCGATTGGAAGGGAAGGAAGTCGAAAGTCTAGGCATAAACGAGATGTTCGTTAATCGAGGGAGCACGGCGTTTCGCTGGAAAAGCAGAGGAGATGAATCGTGGGACTACGGTGATTTGTTGCACTACGGCATTGGCTCGGCAGAACACGCCGACGCGGATGATGTTTCGAGTAGTAAAAAAGAGGGAGAAGAAGAGGCGGAAGAAGAGGAAAATAAATACGCGTACATCGAAGGTTGGACAGAAATCGGCGTCGGTGTCGATCCGCCTGGACCGTTCAAAAAGTTTCCGCGAAGTGTTACTCAGAGCGTCGGCGATGCCGTTCTTGGATTCACTCTGAGGGAAATCGAGAAAGCTTTTTTACGCGGGTTAGCGAGAGACTACGAGCGTTGGTGCTCGGACGCGGATTATAGACACCAAAGAGCGACGGCTTTCGAAAACGTCGGTGCTTGGACGGAGAAAGAGGAAGTTATAGATTTAGCGGCAAAGTAAAGTGTATATATAATAACGATAATAATAATTTCTGTTGTACCACGAGAAGGAAAGTTTGAATCCCCCGCTCTGTTCAAAGGCGCGTCGTATTTTTGACAATCTTTTAATCCATGCTCACTTTCGTTCGCAGCTTACCGACGCCAAACTTGGAGACGCCACCGCGATAGAACGACGCATTTCCTTTCCCACTAATTGAGCTCAACTTCATGAAACTATCGTCCAACAAAACTAAACTCGCGAGTCCGCACAACCCGAGCGTTTGTAACGTCACGCATCCAGCGGCGACGAAACGCCTTTGCCATAATTTTTTCATAAACCTCGCCATGAAAACAACCGCGGGGAACGAAATCAACCACAACAAGCCAACCACTCGAAAGTTTCGAATGAAATTCTTCGCTCGCCTGTCGACATCGGCGGCGGCAATAGCCGTTCGACCACCGACGACAAAAACTGCGGCATGGACTAAACGAATAAATACGAGGAGGAAACCAGGTAAATGTTCGTGATCGTGGAACGAGTTGAACATCGACTCGTATCGTCGCCCCCACGCTTCTAAAATAAAATGTAACACGGCGTTCCCTGCGATAATCATCCCACCAGCAGATAAGCGGCGAGTGCTTGCGCTGACACCATTGGGTAGCTTTTTGAACAAATACCCCGGCGAGCGCAACGCTGCGGTGATGTTCACTAAAATTCGTTTCGTCTCTGGATTTTCCAACGCTTTTTTACCGAGCAAACCTTTCGCGATGGCTGCCGCACCTTTAGCGATTGTTTTCGGCGTTGGCGGCGCATTCTTCTTCTTCGCATCGTCGTCGTAATCACCATCGCTACTAAAGTTGTTCGAACGTCCTCTCTTTCGTTCCCCATCGTCTGCGACGCCGTCCGCGCCTGCGACGGCTCCAAAATTCGCCCCCGTTCGTCTTCTCGCCGCCGAACCGCTTTCTAAACTCGAATCACCACTAAATACTTTCGCCGCGGAACTCTTCAAACTTTCCGCCTCCGCCGTCGTCGTCCATCCACAGACAAGAAATAACAACGTCATCGTCGTTATAAACTCAGACGTTCCTTGCGAGACTTCTGCCATAAAATCTGCGGGTAAGTAGGAGTACCGCCATCGCAAGCCTTTCCCGTCTTTGACGAATCTTCTCAAGTGTAATAGTTCAAGTAATAAGCTCATCATTTGTAAAAAGTACGCCAACATGACTAAAAGAACGACTAAATGCGTCGTCTTTTCGTTCTTTCTGTGCATGCGAACGGCCATGGAGACGAATACCAAACCTAAAAAGAACATGAATAAAAAATTCGTCACGTACACCCACCCGATGCCGCTCAAATCGGACGGTAAGTGTTGTCCATTATTCTTTATCGTGATATCGAAATGCAAAGGCGGAGGCTTCGCGTCGTAAAACTCCAACGCGCAATCCGCGACGACGATATACCAAAACGCAGCTCTTGACGCGTTATACGTCACGCCTCTTCTTCCTTTCACCTGTCGCATCGCTCGTAAGCTCGATTCGAAATACGTCTCCCTGTGCACAATCTTCTGCGGCGTCAACGAATCCGTGGGGGTTGCCCCTCCTGTTCCTTTAAGCCCCCACCCTTTGGACGACGGCGGTGTTTTTTTCTTCTTGTTATCCGCGGCTTTTCGAACGGCTTCTTCGTCCACCATGTGATTCTCGGGATGTACCCAACTGACGTTCCCGCTGTCCAAATCCACTCGATAGGAGTCTCCCGATTCTGGATCTTCAAAAAACTCGTACCCTTCCGCCTTGTGCGTCGCTTTCGGGTGCGGTAAATCCACGTCGTGCTCTAAATTTGCCATGTTGCATCGACTGTCGCACAAGCTTCCTTTCTTCACCTGTCGGTCGTACTCTTCGTACGATTTATCTTCAAACAATAAAACTTTCAACTTGTGTCTGCCACGTTCCCAACCGGTTTTCGCGGTTGATAATTTCACGCTTATATCTCCCGTTCTTCTCACCGCGAATTTACCGACCGTTTGCTCCGTGTTCGCGGAGTTTAGTTTTAACGTCCCGGTGAATCTTTCCGCCGATACTTTTTCGAGAGAAAAGAAGAAAACTAACACTTCGAGGAAGAAAAAGAAGAAGAGCTTCGAATTCTTCTTTGTCCTCATCATCATCATCATCGTCGTCGTCGTCGTCTCTCAAGTTACGCTCGAAGAGTAACGGAACAAATTTCTCTCTTTCTCTCTCTCTTTTTTATCGCGTTTTTATCGCGTATATATCAGCAACGAGACAACGACGAAAACAAAACCAACAACAACAACAATAACTTCCGTCACAAAAGCACTTTGATTACTGTGTGTGTGAGTTTGTTGTTGTAGTGTGAGTGTTCGTATTTAGTAGAGTGAGAGTCGTTAAAGAAATTTTTGAAGTGACGTTCCCCCAAAAAAGTCATCTGTTGTTTTTAAATTTTTCTCCAAATTTTTTTCTAAAAATTCTTTCTGACAGTCTTCTTCTTCTTCTGTGTCTATACACACAACAACCCCCAAAGAGGAAAGGAAAAGAAGAAAACGATGACGATGATGGCAGGAGCAGCAGCAGCAGCGGCAGCAGCAGCGGCAACGCAAAGAGTACTGCCAGTGCTACTTCGTCGTCGTCGTCACTGTCGTTCAGCTCGTGCTTCTTCTTTGTCTTCTTCTTTGTCTTCTTCTTTGTCTTCTTTATCTGTGTGCGTTCCATCATCCACGTCTTGCAGCAGCAGCAGCAGCATCTTCGGCGACAAAGAACCGAGTCGAGCGACGATGACGATGCTTTCGAAAAAGGCTTGGTGTGGATGTAGTAGTATCAGCAGTAGGTTTATGAGTAGCTTTAGTGTGATGAATGGCAGAAGCAGTAGTAGTAGTAGTAGTTTTAACACGCCGAACAAAAAAAGGGTATTCAAGAACGACGTTGCAACTGCTTCTGGACGAGTCGAAGACTATTATTACGACGACGACGACGAGGAGGATTTGGACGACCCGTGGAAGGAAAGTTCCGAAGACTTTGACGACGACGAGGGAGGTGGCATAGTTATAGGCGCGAAAAAGCCAACGCCCGGGACTAAGAAGAACAAAAAGAGTCCGCCAAAGCGAGGCAGTAGCTTGACTTTGCCGACTTCTTCGCCGGACGGGGTTCGCGCGTTTTCTTCTTCATCGTCGTCATCGTCGTCTATTGGTATTTCGAGGGAAGACGACTTACCGAAACCTGGAGAAGGCGAAGATAGCTCATCGCCTCGACCGTTGGAGAAAGGCGATGTAGAGATATCCTTCTCGCGCTCGGGAGGCGCCGGCGGGCAAAACGTGAACAAAGTAAACACGAAAGTGGACATGCGCTTATCTCTCAACGGCGCCGTGGCATCTGGATTCCTACCCAAATGGGTCGCCGCTCGTCTGCGGATATTGGAAAAGAACAGAATCAATAGCGAAGACTGCCTAGTCGTGAATAGTACGAAACATCGAACGCAGAGTAAAAACATAGACGACGCTTTAGAGAAGATGGACGATATCATCCAAAGCGCGTCGGTGTTGAAAGACGTGGAAAACGCTCAAGCGAGGAAAAAGATGGAGAAGAGCGCGAAAAAGGCAAACGCCAAGCGATTAGAACAGAAGAAAAGCGCCAGTCAGAAGAAAAAGTTACGGTCGAATAAAGGTTTCGATTAAAGTATTTATTTATTATACACATGATGCAGTTCTTACTTTAGGAAGGAAGGGTTGAAGTTGTTTCTCTTCTGGTTTTTTGACTTGTTCTTCATCTCATCACGAGGGGAAATCTACGAAAAAAAGAGAAAGCGAAAGAAAGAAAAAAGAAAGAAAGGACAAAACCCACGAATTTAATTAACCACATACTCTTTTTGGAAGGTTTTTTACTCGATCGTCCCCCCCCTTCTTTTTCAGAGATCTTTTGTGCTGTTTTCTTCATATAATCCCTTTTTCGCAAACAAAAAACAACAAAAGGAAAAAGTCGAACCGACGACACAAAAAAGCAAGAAAAAGACAGTTTGGATAAAAAAGAATGAAGCTTTTGTTGTCCCCGTCTTCCTCTTTGAAGAGCGGCCCCGGCGCGGCAATGATGACCGCGAAACTCCTCCTTCGAGGAAGACGTTCTCAGCATCAGCATCATCGCGTCGTTCGGAGGATACCGGTGTTGGTTTCAACGTCTTCTTCAGGCAGTAATACTTTTTCTGACAACGAGTGCGATTGCGGTTTTTGTCCTTCGTGGGGAATGCGGATGATAAAACCTCCTCTTTCTTTTAACAGAATTCAACAGCAACAGCAAAGCAGATACTCATCATCATCATCATCATCATCTACCAAATCCTCGTCCAACGATGATTCTCTTTACGAAAGGAAAAAGTTATCCTCGATTGAACCACCAACCGTGGCGAAAGAGTTGGTGGAGTATTTGAACAAGTCTTGGACGGCATTTCACGCGACGAAAAACGCGGAAGAGATGCTCAAAAAAGCAGGTTTCGTAAAACTGGACGAGGACAAGAGTTGGTCGTCGTCGAGTTCGAATTCGAATTCGAATCCACCGTTGAAACCGAACGGGAAATATTACGTGGTGAGGAATCAAAGTTGCATCGTGGCGTTTTGTTTGGGTGGAGAGTACGTCCCGGGCGATGGGTTTCACATCATCGCCGCGCATACCGATTCGCCGTGTCCCAAACTGAAACCAGTCTCCAAGCGGAAAGAACGCGCCGGGTGCATAGGCGTCGGCGTGCAACCGTACGGGGGAGGATTGTGGCACACGTGGTTCGATAGAGATTTAAGTGTTGCCGGGAGAGTTTTGCTGAAGAAGAACGACGGTCGAGTCCAAAGCGAGTTGGTGAAGATTGAGCGCCCGATCGTGAGAATACCGTCGCTGGCTATACACTTGGATCGAGAAATCAACCAGTCTGGTTTTAAACCAAACTTGGAGACGAACTTTGCGCCCATCTTGGCCACGGCAATTAAAGCCGAACTCGAAGGTTTCAATAATAACAGAGAGAATAAAAACAAGGACGCCAACAACGATAACAGCAGCAGTTCTAGCGGAGGTGAAACGATGCATCATCCTATCATTCTCGCCATACTCGCCGAGGAGTTGAAGTGCGAACCGGAAGACATCATCGATTTTGAACTCAACGTGTGCGACACGCAAAAGTCTCAAATAGGAGGAGCGACGAACGAATTCATATTTAGTGGAAGACTCGATAACTTGTGCTCTTCTTTTTGCGCTTTGAAAGCGCTCATAGACGCCTCGAAGGATTCGTCTTTGAAGAAACACAAAGGGGCGCGCGCCATCGCTTTATTTGATAACGAGGAAGTTGGATCCGTATCGACAAGCGGCGGCGGCGGTACGGTTATGATTGAAGCCATTAAACGTGCGACTCTGAGTAGTAACAGTAGTAACAGTAGTAACAGCAGTGGAGGAGAGAGTGATGTCATCGAACAATGCCTCGCGAAATCGTTCCTCGTCAGCGCGGACATGGCGCACGCCATCCATCCAAACTACACGGAAAAGCATGAAGAACAACATCAACCGTTATTTCACAAAGGCGTCGTCGTCAAGCACAACGCCAACCAACGGTACGCGACGACCGCACTCACCGCGTACATGTTTCGAGAATGCGCTAAACTCAGTGGTATCCCTACCCAAGAGTTTGTCGTGAAAAACGACATGGGCTGCGGATCCACCATCGGTCCAATCGTCAGCGCGCAAACCGGCATCCGAACCGTCGACGTCGGCGTGCCGCAGTTATCCATGCACTCTGTTCGAGAAATGATGGGCACCGAAGACGTGGACATATGCCATAAACACTTCTTGGCGTTTTACGAGAACATTGCCAAAGTGGATGCCAACGTTCAGATGTCCAGTTAGTCAAGAACTGATGCGAGAGACTTTGTATAATAAATATGAACAAAACTCGTTACAAAAAACGCACTCGTGCTTTGTACTCTTTGAACGGATCTTCGCGTAATGTTGAAGACGTTTTCTTCATCATCATCATCTCTGAACCACCGTTACTCGTCGAGAAGTATCGTCCTCGTCGGCGAAAACAAAAGGCACTCGCGTCCTCGTTCTCGTCCTCGTCGTCGTTCAATTCTTCTCGTACACGCGAAGAAAAAAAGCGGATTCGCCGCCGAGTTGATGAAAAAAAAAGAGGAGGACGACGACGACGATGACGGCCCAAGCACGAGTACTAGTAAAACGAACGAAAACGAACGGTGTCCGTGCGGCTCTTCTAGCTCTTACAAGTCCTGTTGCCGCCCGTATCACGATTTGGAACGATATCCACCCGACCCGGTGACTCTGATGAAATCTCGATTTTCAGCCTACGCCAAAGGCAAAGCGAAATACGTCGTTATGACCACGCACTCGGAAAATGAAATCAAAAAAGACGGGAGCAAAACAAAGAGCGGAGTGAAAGTGAGCACGTTAGAAGCGGACGTGATCGCGACGTGCGAAAAAGTTGAATTTTATGGATTGAAAATCGCCAACGAGAAGAAGAAGAACGAGACGGAACATCTGGTTTCTTTCAGTTATAACTGCCGTGTGCGAGGTCAAAAAGGTTTCGATCGAGGCAGAGAGGAGACGCAGTCGGAGCTGTCCACGTTTAGGAAAGAGGAAGACGGGAAATGGTATTTTCTTGATGGGATTCAAGGCGCTTGATTGTCGCGTTTTGCTTCTGTGTATTATGATAAACTATTTCTAACATTTACTATCGCTACTACTACTACTATTACTACTACTACTACTATCACCATCATCGTCATCATCAAGCGACTGCTTCCCAGCCTCCGGAAAACATGCACGCGTCCGCCCCACCTTTACACTTCAAGCGTTGACTCGTATCGGTTTCGCACGAAAGCAAAGCTGTGTTCTCGCCTTGCGAATGTGACAACGAAGGATAGCAACACGTGGCCGGCCACGGGAATGCTCGAAAATTCTTACCGATGCCTACATTTTTCAAGCCCGAGTTTCGTTGCCAACGCAACATTGCTCTTTCAAATCCAAACTCTTTTAAACCTTTCGCTCTTTCGAGAACGAACTTTGCATCTTTCTCGTCGAAAAACTCAAACTTATTCATCGCTTCTTCGATGCGCATATTCGCGAGTTCACTTAAACACGTGTCTAATTTGTCCCCGTAGGAGTTTTTGCCCAAGAATCCATCTCTCGCGTGACACCTGTAATCCAACATCACGCTCAAGCTTACCGAGGTTTTTACTCTCCTCGCATCTGCGTCGCCGTTTACGTGTGAGTTAGAAAATCTCGCAATGCTGAACTTTTCGCTCCCTGGTATGAATACCGACTCCGTCACGCACGCTCTCCAACCGCGTCCAAACATTTGATCGTTATCTATGAATGTCATTTTCGAATACGTTTCGTTCACCACGTCGATGAATATATTTTCACCGTGTCGATCGCATTGACCTAACAAAGCATCCATCACCGCCGCTTTCACGACAGACTCGTGATCGACGTTCGCCAACGCGTCGCGAGCGCCAATCGGGTCACTTTTCACCAGCCGTCCATCTAATTGCGTGATTGAAATTCCCGGCGCGATAGACATGAATAGCGCGTCCGTTTCTATCTTTCGAGTATTGCTGGGATGCACGCTCTTCACGCGCTCTGTCCAGTGTCGCACGGAAATTTCCGACGCGTCGCAATAATCGAGAATCTTTTGCATCGTCACTGAATTCCGCATCGTTCTCACGGCTTTCGTGCGCTGCGGCGACGTCGCGTCTACGATTACGTTTCCTTCTTTTCGATAGCACACGCCGGCGCCGCCTTGATCCACCGTCGCGCCGTCCGGTTTCTTTTTTTCTCCCACGCACCACATCTTTGCAATCGCCCACTCCTCGTCTTCTTCGTCGCTCTTCGTCGTCGTCGTCTTCTTCTCTCTCCTTTTCACTTTCACCAGCGTCGCCGGCGATGCGCCTATTTCCGGTTCGTACGTCTTATTTTTCATCGTCACCGTTCTCACCATCTCTTTCAAAACGTGCGTGCACCCGAAGCACACGTCGCACTTCTTGCCGTTTTCCGCGAGCTCTTTCGCTTTGGCGTTGTCGTGCCCTTCGTCAGAGGACGAAGAAGAAGAAGACAAAGAAGAGGAACGGCGAAAACGCTCGTTTTTGTCCGCTCCTCTTTCTTCAATACTTTCTTCAAAACCTTTGTCTTCTTCTTCTTCCGATACAGTCGCGCATCTTTGGCACGTCCCGCACGACGCGGCGAACGACGATTCAGACGACGAACCCGAAGGCGCTTTCGCCACCACGAAAACGACCAAATCCTCCTCCTGAAGAAGAAGAAGAAGAAGAAGAAGAAGAAAAACAGCACACGACAACAAAAGAAGAAACATCGTCACGATCTTTTGCGATGATCGTTTTTGTCGTCGTCGTCCCATCATTTTTATCATCATTTTTATCATCATCAGTGGTGGTGGTATACTCGTCGCGCGCGCATCGTGAAAGACATCCTCCTCATCTCAGCTCTCAACAAAGGCAGTTAGTTGTTTAGAGAAAAATGTGGATTTTCGATGAAAAAAGTGTCTCCTCTCTCTGCTCTGCTTCTGCTCATCATCATCTGCTTTTATTGCGAAAAAGAGGACGATGATGATAAAAATCTCTCTTTTTTTCTCCTCTGTCTGTGTTTTCTTCCGCTCTCTTCTAAAAAAGAGGGCGTGTGCCACTTTTGTAGAAAAGGATACGTTTTTACGGGGAAGAAAACCACAGATAAACACGCACACTCACGTAAGAGCGTTTCAGAACAGACACGACGCACTTTCAGCACTACTTTCAGTACTTTTGTTGGCGCTGTTTTTAGAAGATATACGGTGTTTCTTCAACCTCCTCGCGCGATGAAGACGACGACGACCTGCTTTTGCATCGTCCTCGTGATGATGTCAGGGGGCGTGTGGCGGCCGACGACGACGAGTTCGCGAGGTGGATTTTTTTTACTCGGTGCGGAAGCGGCGGAGTTAGAGATTGGTTGGGATGGGTTGGTGTATACCGTCGACGACGATTCGACTATTCAAGAAACGAGAGATTTTGACGGCGTGACGAAAACGATCGGACCGTATTATCTCTCCGAGCGCGCGCAGCACATCAAAGACGAGTTCATCGTACCGTACGACTGGGATGATTATTTGCAAGATTTTGAATCGTACATGGATGAATTTTGCGAAGTTTCTGGTGGCGACGATTGGACTAAGTTTACTGGCTACGCGTTCACGCCATCTAATGGTGGCACGAGAGTTACTTCGGATGCGTTCATGACCGATTACTTGACGGACACCATCACTGCCGCCAAGGCGGGGACTGCGCCAGCCGACGGAGCCCTCGAAAAGGTTGAAAAGACCGTCAAGGACATGTGCGGAATTCACGCCGTTTTGCGCTATTTGTACTTGGGCTACGCTACGGTTAACGATGATACCAACTGGGATAGAGCTGCGGCGGTGTATTACGGCCAAAATAAACTTGGATCTCTTTATCATCGCTCGGAGTATTTGGGTGGACAATTTGGTACGACGTCGGGCGGCAACTCTGCTACGAATGTAAAGATCAACGCAGCTTTTAGACAAGGCAAACAATCTTCGTCGATTGCGACGAAAGCTGAAAAGTACGAGATTATTGAGCACCAAATGCGCATCGTGTACGCGCAAGGTATCATTAAGTACGCTCTTCAAATGGACCACGCAATTGCCGAAAAAACGGCGACGAAGTACATGGAAGCGCAAGCGGAAGGTCAAGCATTCGCTCGTATTCTCGCACCATGGGTAAACGGATACGAGCCGAAGAACGCGACGGCGTTAGAAGCTATGTTTGACACGTCTAAAGTTCCGCGAGGGTACGCGCATTACAACTACTGCGCGGCAAAAGCGATTTTGCAATCGGACATCAACGGCGGGATTTCTGACGAAGAGATTGGAACTTACGACCACATGGATGAGATTGTCTGTCCGACAATCGACGCGCATATGAGCAATTTGCAAAGAAGTGGTACGGATACGTACACGCCGCAATCCATTGTCGGTCCAGACTTGTCCGTTTCGCAGGCGGTTTCGCAAGTGAAAACGTTGCTCGGGGACTCGTCCGACTACGCGACCATTAAGGAAACGTACACTGAGTTGGGATTACGCGCGTTGGCTGATACCGATCACACGGGCGAGCCTGTTTGGAACGTTTTCAAGGCGCACTTTGGTTCTACCACGTGGATTTCTGACTTTGTCGATCAAATCTGCGATGGCACGACTTTATCTTCGCACCCGGGCGCGAGAGCGGAACTGCTCGAAAAGACCGTCATGGACGCGTTGCAAGTGCAAGCGATCATCAGCGATCTCTATCAAGGCTACTCGAACGACGACCAGGATAAATGGGACCAAGGTGCGGCGAAGTTTCACGGCGCCGGCGACAGTTACGACTCCACCGTCTTTGCGCGCGGCGACAAGAGAGCGGCCAACTACGGCACCTTGCAATCGGGTACTGTCGCGAAAGCGAACAGTGCCATCGCGACTGCCTTGGCCTCGGGTAATACTATGGCCAACTACAACACGGTGTTGAAAAACATCAAAATTATCTACGCGCAAGCTACTATTCGATACGCGTGGCTTATCGATCGCGACGTTGTTGAAGGCACCGATTATCGCGAACACCAGGCGGAAGGGTTGGCGTTTTTCAGAGTCATTGCGCCGTGGGTCAAATCTAGCTCCGGTTACGATACCGTATCTCAAATCTTCGACACGACGAAGAGGCCGTTTTCAGTCATTGGTCACTCGTATTGTCTCGTTGAACAAATCGTTACGGATGCTTTATCCATCTCCAATGCGGACTTGGGCTCCTTGGAAGACGCTACTTCTTTGGCTTCGTGTTCAAACGTGGCAACTTCGAAGGTCATCTCCGAAGGTGACACTACGCTTTTCACGGCAACGACTGATATTGGCGCTTCTTTAGAGACGTCCAATCTCGTTTCTGACGTCAAAGCTATCCTCGATGTTACCTCGCCAAACTTTGCCGCGATCAAGGCAAAATACAGATCGGACGGTTTGCGCGGCATGGCGGACGCGGACAGATCTGGCGAGCCCGCGTATAATCTCTTTTACGCTTATTACGCCTCGAAGACGTGGATTTCAGATTTCCTCTATCGCGCAACTGATGGCACGGCGACATCTAATTCAGAACCGGCACGATTGGAGGCGGTTGAGAAAACTATGTGGGACGCGACCATGGTGAATGCGATCGCGTCCGACCTCTATCGAGGCATCTCGGACAAGAATGCGTGGGACGCTGCGGCGGCGAAATATTTCGGAAAAGCAACGACGCGATCGACGACTATTTACGGGCGCGCGAATAAGCGCGCGGCGAATTTTGGAACCTTAAGTTCGGATGGAGTTACGGCCAAGGTGAACGCTGCGATATCCGCCGCGTTCAAATCTGGACAAAGCCAAAACAACCACGACATCATCTTGAAATCAATCAAGACTATCTACGCGCAGTGTGCCGTTAGATACGGTTTAATGTTAGACCAAGACGTGGCGAGTGGAGCAGATTACCGCGAGCATCAAGCGGAGGGATGGGCATTCTGGAGAGTCCTCGCGCCGTGGGTATCGGAAGTCGATTCGAGCGGAGCGCAAGTTTTGGATTACATGTTCAACACGGCGACGACGCCGAACCACGCGAACCACTACTGCTTTGCGGTGAATGTGGTAAAGAATTTGAACATAGCCGCGGACGACATGGGTGTCCACGAAGGCGCGCCGTCTCTCGATAGTTGCGTTGGTATCGAACCGACAATTATCGGAGCGACGCCTTCCTCTGGTTTTACCCACTTTGCGGCGAAGAGCATGTTTTTCGTGTACTTTGCGGCGACATTCTTGGTAGCTTCCTTGGCTTTGTGTGCGCTTTAATATAACAACAACAACAACAACAACACTGAAAAGTATACGACGAACAAAACGGAACGATTAAATAGGAAAGATGGAACAAATACGAAAGTGAGTACTCGTACTATTATAGGAAGGGATTGGTAATAATGCAATCTCTCTCATTTTTTTATTCACACACAATATCAAACTAATAAGAAACACAAACACCAACATACAAATTCGTCTCGAATACCGCCGTTCCTTTCTTTTACTCTCGCTATCTTTCCCGCACGCACTCGCGTCTTCTTTTTACGGCCAAATCGGCAACCCTTTTCTATTGACGGAGAAATTATCGCCGTACGCCTTTGGTTGCGTTCCTATCTTCCCCGCGCCCGGGATGATCGAGCTCCCGCGTTGCGTGAAATGCTCCGTCTCTTTCTTCTCGAGAACTTCCAACGACCACCCTCTCTTTTGGCAGAATTTCTCCATCGCTTCTCTCGTTTCAAACTCCAACGTTTTCGGTACTTTACCTTCGGAACCGAACGAAACGTACCCTTGCAAAGGGTTCTCCCAGTGGTTGACCTCTCCGCTCGCGGTGGCGTCTCTCAACCTCCACGGGTTAGAAATGTACGACGCGCCTTGCGACGAGGCTATTTTCGACGGCTTGAACCCAATCACTTTCTTAAAGTGCTCGCCTTCCCGCAACGTGTTTTTCTCGAAAGAAGAACTCGTGTGATGATGATGTGGAGACGTTGAAAATTGGTTCGTTTTCATCATCGTCGACATCATCATCATCGCGCTCCCCGCAGGAGCAAAAGAAGAAGAAGACAAAGAAGAAGAACACGAGGAAAACGACGACGACGCGCGTCTCGCGCACATCATCATCTGCTGCACCACCGTTCGTCGCAACGGGGGTACTAACTGTGTCATTTTCTTTTTATTAAATACGAGTAAATCAAAATCAGTAAGTTATCAAGGGGGGTTATTCTTCTGTGGGACGTGATGGTGTTTCATCAAAGTTAAAATTTCATCGAAAAGTCAATTGTGTTATTTTTCGTGTGAAATTTGACACCACACAAAACACTTTGTAAAAGTACTTTGAACACTACGGCTGCTAAAAATCGAAAGAAAGAAAGAAAGAAGAAGACAAATGCCGAGAACACCAACTCTTCTGGGAGGAGGAGGAGGAGGAGGCGCCGGCCTTGGAGGTGTTTTAGGAGGAGGAGGATCATCTCGAAGTGGTGGTGGATTGTTTCGTCTGAAACTCTCCTCTCCGCTGTGCATCGCGGCGGTGATGAGCGTCACGTTTTTCGTCTACGTTTTCTCCAACTCCTCCTCTTCTGCTATCCATCAACATCATAATCATAATCATCATCGTTTGCAACAACAACAACAACAACAAAACAGTCGACGGTTCGGAGGAGGAGCGTCCGAACATCATCATCGTCGTCATCATCGCGACGAGGTCGACGATTTCGAAGACGACGATGAACTTCACGACGACGCGCATTCTTCTCGCAACAGCTACCATCGCAATCATCATCAGGAAGAGGAGGAAGAAGGAGGAGGAAAAAGCAACACAATTTTAGGAAGAGAGAGGACGAAAAAGAAAGGATCCGGGGCCGGGTCGTCGTTGCCAAAATCATCGGTTTCCTACCCGAAGGCGAAGAAGGATAGCGCGAGTCTGATCGCGCAGAGTTGCAACGGAGGGAATTCTAATGATGATAATAATAACAACAACAATAGCGAAGGCGAGGACCAACCGAAAGTGTTTCTCGTCACCGGTACGGCTGGCTTTGTCGGCTACCACGTCGCGACGAAACTGAAAGAGAGAGGTGATTACGTCGTCGGCTTGGACGTGGTGAACGATTATTATCCGCAAGGTTTGAAACGCGCGAGGTTAAAGGAGCTCAACAGAGCGGGCGTGCACACGGTTGAAGCAGATTTGAACGATCAAGAGACGCTCGCGGAGATGTTTTCTTTGTGCACGTTTACGCACGTGTTGCATCTGGCGGCGCAAGCGGGCGTTCGATACGCGGCGAAGAATCCGCACGCGTACGTCCACTCCAACGTTGCTGGTTTCGTGTCTCTCATGGAAGTTGCCGTGAGACAGCGACCGTTTATTCCGAGAGTCATTTTCGCCTCTTCGAGTTCTGTGTACGGGTTGAATACGAAAGTACCATTTAGCGAAACGGATATGACTGATTCCCCTGCGAGTTTATACGCCGCGACGAAGAAATCAGACGAGTTGCTCGCACACACGTACAACGCCATACACGGCGTCGCGGTGACAGCGTTGAGATTTTTCACCGTGTACGGTCCTTTAGGGAGACCGGATATGGCGTACTTCTCGTTTGCGAACAACATCGTGAAAGGGAAACCAATCAAAATCTTCACTGGCCCGGGCGGCTCAGAGTTAGCGAGAGATTTTACGTACATCGACGACGTCGCTAGAGGTGTCATCGCGAGTTGCGATACGAGCGAGCCGAGCAACACGCCGAGCGAGAAAACAGCCGGAAAGAAGAAACCAAAGTTTAGAGTGTACAACTTGGGGAACACGCACCCGGTGACGGTGTCGGACTTCGTGAGCACGTTGGAAAAGCATCTCGGGAAAGAAGCTATTCGAGAATACGTTCCGATGCCAAAGACGGGCGACGTTCCGTTTACGCACGCGGACGTTTCGGCGGCGAGACGCGATTTAGGATACGAGCCACGCGTCAGTTTGGACGAAGGTTTGAAGAAGTTTGTAGATTGGTACACGTCCTATTACGTGGACGGTAAACACTCCGAGGATCAAAACTACGTCCCGAATTAATAACAACAATAATTGCTAATAATAATAATTGCTCGTGATACCAGTACCTCGAGGTACCTGGTACTATGATTAGACTTTATTTAATAACTCGACTCTCGACTAATAACAAGAACACTACTACCGCTCTGCTGAAACGAGAATATATAGTCTTTAAATTTGGAACCCTAAAATATTTATTATATATACTTTCTACTAAACCCTAACGTTCATGTTTTTCAAAAGAAGAAAGAGAAATCTTTCTCTTCCTTCTCTTTTCACTGAGAGAAGCTGATGTGGTCTAGTGGTATGATTCACCCTTAGGGTGGGTGAGGCCCCGGTTTCGATTACCGGCATCGGCCTTTTTTTTGCGTGCGGGGTAAAAGCTACTTTGAGCGTGTGCCTTTTTTTGCGTCGCCTTGTTCTACTTCTTCTACCGTTTTACACAATCAACTATATATTGCTATGACGACGCAGAAGAGCTTCTTCGACGTCGTCGCCTATATTTTCTCCTCCTGAATAATCTCCTTCTCGTTCTCGTTCTTGTTCTTCTTTTTCTTCTTCTAAATCATCTTCTTCTTCTTCCTCCTCCTCCTCCTCCTCCTCGAAAAACGAATCGTCTTTTTCTTCCTCGTCTCGCTCCACGGCGAGCTCGGCGCGAGAGACCGCCTCGGGCCAATCAATCGTCCACTGCGAGTTTTTAAACTTTGGAAACATTTCACCACCAAACACGACGAAGAGTACCCAAAACGCGTGGAAGAAAACGCCGATCGACATCCCGATCCATAATCCCACGAGAGACATTTTCCGTTGAAACGCTAAATACACGCCGACGGGAAGCGCGAGCATCCAATACGAGACGAACAAAGCGGGCATCGTCTTCGATTGAAAACCAGCGCCAGTAACGACACCCGCTAAACCCACTTGCACACCATCCAAAAGCATAAACAAGGAGACTAAATTCGTCAAAGGCTTGACGTAATTGTCCAAGATTATGCGCGCGGAAGGATCGTGGTCGTTCGAGTAAAGAGCGTTCATGCACTCGAAACCAAACGCGTAATAAAGAGAGGAAATCAAAAGCGTTCCTGAAAAGGCGCTGATAAACGAAGCCGTGGCGTATATTTTCGCCTCTTTCGCTTTTTTAGCTCCTAACGCGTTTCCTACGCAACTCGATGCGCCGCGTTGGACGCACCCGGCGATGTTATACACGACAATCATGGAATTCGTCTGGATCGTTTGCGCCGCCAAAGCGTCCTTCGCGTTTGGAAGTTGTCCCGTCAAGAGATTCATGAGATCCCAGGCCCACCATTCGAATATGGATAAAACCAAATTTGGAAGCGCAATCTTGAAAAACGTCGTCCATTTCGAAAACGCGGCTTTCCCGAACTGCGCGACGGCGCCACGACGACGACGACGACTGCTATTCTCGCTTTGACGACGAAGAACGAAACATTTCTTCACGTCCTCGTCCAAGACAAACGTCGAGAGACAATAACACGCGGCTTTAAAGACGTCGACTAAAGTCAGCGCTAACGGCGCGCCGACGAAACCAAACTTCATTTTTGCAATGCACGCGTACGTCAACAACATCGTCATCGGACTGCTCACGACGCTAATTTTCGCCACCGTGTTTGATTTCTTACACGCCAACAACGTTTTCAAACACGCGCACGAGAAACACTGCGCCAACAACCCAGGCGCGTACGCCATCGCGTACACTTCCACCAACTTTGCCACGTCTTTCGGAAACTTCATGAAACATAAAATCTCCTCCGCGAACGACCAAACAATCATCGCCGGCAACCAACACGTGCACACCAATATCGCCACCGCTCGCCAAAATAACTCCCCGACTCTCCTCCGTTTCTTCATCCCAAACGATTGACTGGAAAGCGTATCCAACGCGCCTCCGATTCCCCATAAAAAGCAATGCCCGGTGACTGAACATAAACTCGTTCCTAAACCGTACGCGGCCACGCAGGTTGTATCTTCGTGGTGCGAAATCAAGCTCACGGCGAAGAGAGACGCCACGGCGGCGGAAACGTTTTGCAAACACGTCGGCCAACCGATGGAGAATATGTGTTTGGTCGCGGTTGAAAGCGAGAGCGTGGACGACGATGCCACCCTTTCTTTTCCTCCTCTTCCTCCGTTTCTTCCTCTCTCGTCGTCGTCGTCGTTTGCTTCTTTTTCTTCTTCTTCTTCTTCTTCTTCTTCTTCGTCGTCTGATTCTAAGCGACGTCGACGACGAGAAGAAGAAGAAGACAAAGACAACAACGCTTTAGAGCGAGACATCGTGAAATCCTCCGCCGTGACTCCAAACCCGAACAGAGAGAGCGAAGAAGACATAATGATGCTCTTTTTCTCTTCTTCTTCGTCGTCGTCGTCTCTTCGTTTTGTCTCTTCTTCTCTTTTTAGTAAAACAACAACATGCTTTATTATATGCGGTGAGTTTGATGTGAAAATTCGTGTGTGTTTTTGTAAGGCGAAAAAAGCAAAA